>Ga0209518_1001764_pt1 | contig 22089 bp, 15 predicted proteins | sample RifGroB1_FD_183993 | JGI IMG/M metagenome (GOLD analysis project Ga0209518, IMG submission 183993) | Groundwater microbial communities from Rifle, Colorado, USA - Groundwater B1 (SPAdes) (version 2) | ecosystem: Environmental > Aquatic > Deep subsurface > Groundwater | place: Rifle, Colorado...
ATGCAATTGTCTAAAACTAAATCTCCTTCATTTGTATATGTTTTGATTAAGTATTCAAAAAGTTTTATAGGTTTTTGAGTAGGATGATTTTTTGTATCTAATTTTCTATCTTTACTAATTTCACAAATAGTTGTAGGATATTTATACCATTGCTCTTCAGCAGTTTTTCTTATTAATTTCTTTCTGCCAGAATTATATATTTCTGGATTATTACATTCACTATTATTAATTCTAACAGATTTTTTATATTCTTCTTCTGTTCTTTTCACCATTTGAGGATTATATGTAGGTTTTGTTTTATAAAATATTAATATATTTTCATGTATTTTCATTTGTTGATATTTTGCATTAAAAAATCCAGTTGGTACATTCTTCTTCCATATTAATTCATATTTAAATAATCCTAAATTACTTGTAATTAATAAACTAGTAAATGGTTGACTTGCGGTTAACACAATTGCACCATTATCTTTAATGATTCTTTCATATTGTTGCCACAATGGGATGAATGGTATAATAACATCCCATTTACATGCGGTAGTTCCATAAGGTAAATCACATAGAATCATATCTACACTTTTATCATTGATACCATTCATAATTTCTAAACAATCACCTAAATATATTTTATTTAATTCTATATTAATATCCTCCTAACAATTATATTTCACTTTTGTTAAATTTTTTAAAACTAAACCAAACAACGGTTTTATCACGATTTTTAATTTATACCATATGTAGTGTTTAGTGATTTAGTTAGATACTATATGTTGTATTCTCTCTTTACTAATTTGACATGCTCTTTCTCCAATGTCACATCCGATAAACTTTCTATTTAATTCTAAAGCCACTTCTCCTGTTGTACCAGATCCCATGAAGAAATCAGCAACAATTTGATTTTCGTTACTTCCTGCTTTAATTAGTTTACTAATTAATTCTTTAGGTTTTTGTGTGTCATATCCTGCACTTTCTTTTGAATTGCCTCTTATTGTTGATATATACCATACATCAGTAATAGGAATTTCTTCTTTGAGATATATTTTTGAATATTTACCATTTTTACAAACAGATGCATATTTTAATCCATTTTCGTCTGTTTGGTTATATCTTGCTTTACTTTTTTCTTTTATTGGTTGATATTGAATATTAAATATGTATTTATCTGTTTTTGAATAATGTAAAATATTATCATGTTTTTTACCAAACCAAGATTTATTCATATTTCTTCCTGAACCATAATCCCATATAATTTCACCTAAGAAATTATTTTCCCCAAATATTTTATCCATTTCAACTTTTAAATAATGAATTAATCTATAATCACATTGTATGTATATACTTCCTGTATCTTTTAATATCCTTTTCATTTCTATTAATCTTGGTTTATACCAATCCATTGCTTGTTGTGAATTACCTAGATTATCATTATAATCTTTAAATTTTTTACCTGTATTATATAATATATCACAATAAATTAAATCTATATAATTATCTGGCAATTGTTTTAATAATAATAAATTATCACATTGATATAATCTAACATTATTATTTTTATAATATGTATTTACTTCCAATAATTTATATCCTCCTTTTAATATATAATTATATTTACTATTTCCAAAATCGTCACAAAACCAAAATTTGGTATCAATATTTGATAAATTCTATCTACATATAGTATGTATTTAGTTTGTGTAATACTATATGTAGTGTATGAAATTTAATTTTTATTATTTTATTTCAGGTATTTGTTCTTTTAAATATTTATAAATTTTCCATTGTGGAAGTATAGGTGTTGCTGTCATAGGATATATAACTTCCCATTTAGCATTGATAATTATATCTACTATCTTTTTTCTTAAATTATCATTGTTAATATAAAAATATAATTCACTTACATATTGCCCAACATAATCAACAGTTTTACATATATTCCAACCAAATCTACATATCCCTAAATCGTAATTATCTTCAATATTATTATTTTCTCCTCTTCTATTTTCTTTTATAATTACGTCTTTAAGTTTATTAATAGGTTTATTATTATAACTTCCATTTATATTTTTTTTATAAATATTAAATGATAATTTAACACGATTATCTAATTCGTCAAAACCTTCATTACTAATTAATTCACTATGTATTAAATCAAATTCATACATTTGTTGATTATTATTTAATTGACTTGCTGGTAAAATAAATGATATATAATCACCTAATTGAATAGATTTTTTATAAAATTTAACTGCTGATGTATTGCCTTTGCCATAAGGAGGGTTGCCTATAATACATCTGCCTTTTTTATATTCTAAATCTAATTCTAAAAAATCTTGTTCCACAATCCTATTCTTATCATCTTCTGGTTCAATATCATATGCCAAATATGGTAAATTTAATTCATCTAAATAATCAAGAAATACTCCACTCCATGCTGATGGTTCAAGATATTCAGTAATATTTTCTTCACCTATAATTAATTTTGTTTTATCTATTATGTATTTTGCCAAATCAGGAGGTGTATAGTATTTGTCTAAATGTATTTTTGCCAATAATAATTTTCTCCTTTTTATAATTATATTTTTATTATTATTTATTTCACAATTTACTAAATTCATCTGAAAATTCCATTAATTGTTTTTCCAATTCTTTTCTAATAACTTCAATAAGTCTTTCGTTCCCATAATATCTTGTAAGATCAACATTATTACCAGAACCATCTTCGTGTTTTGAAATACATAAATTATATAATTTATCGTCATATTCTCTTTGCTTGTTTCTATTTTGTGGAATAAAATTTTTAATGTTTTCTAGTGCATTTTCAGTAATTTTAATTAATACAAGTAATTCATTGCCTTTATCTAATTGTTTAATATTCATATTATTATATTCTCCTTTTATTAATATTTTGCTTTATCAATAGTAACCTTACTATTTAATAATTTATACATATTTCTGTTTTCAATATTTCTATAATCAGAATCCGAATCTGCAAATACACCACAATCTAAACATTTAACTACATATGGGTAATAACCATAATCAGGCCAATCATGCCACATACCTCCACCTGATTTTTGAACATTATTATGAGGACACATTTCTTTTCTTTGATTATGTAAATCATTAAGAGTTGATTTTAAATCATTAATTTTTTGACTAATTTCTTCAATATTATTATTCATATTATTATATTCTCCTTTTATTCTAAATATTAGCACCAAAGCGATGTTTGGTCATGATTTTATTCTATATTATTAAATATTCATTTTAAAGTGCCTCTAAACACTTGTATTATAAGGGTTTATAAGCACTTTATTAATAAATAACAATAATATTACGATATTGCGTAATAATTCCCATATTGTGATAAAACGAATCTTTCGTTATGATTTAATTTTAATACCATATATAGTAGTTAATTAGTTTTCTGATTACTATATATGGTATATTAGTTTTACTATTTTAAAACTCTATTTCTAATTTCTGATAAACTTTCATCCCTTAATAATTTTCCATCAATAAATACATCTTCTAATAAATCTATATCCTTATATGATTCTTGTTGCTCAATTGTAAGTCCATCAATATAAGTTATTTCTCCTGTCTCTGGATTTTGAAGAACAATAACTCTTCCTTTTTGAGATTTTTTAATCTTATCTTTATCTGTTTTAGGATTTTTAAAAATCATTTTTTCTTCTCCATTGATTACTACATCAGTTGCTTTAATAGCAATATTGAATGTATCTCTAGTGTAGTAACCAAGTGAATATGAACCTATCCCAAATACAACATTTTCACTTGAAAATCCTTTCCTTTCTAATCTTTCAAAAGTTTCTTCTGCTATTTCAGGAGTAATGCTATCACCATATATTAAACCAATATGAGGATCTAATACTTTGTATCCTTTTGAATTAATTGTTCCACCAAATGTATCCCATAATGATTCAATAGAACCTTTTTTAATTATTTCTTCTTCTGAATTTTCATCACCACAAATAATATTAGTTGGATTACCTGTGTCTGGTCTTGCAACTAGTTTTCCATTTCTATTCATAATATCATTTTTTAATTGTGGTATAATACTTCCAATGACATTCCAATAATCATAACCATCACTAACAATACTAATAATTCCTTCTGGTGCTATTTCATTAATCATTCTTTGATAATATTTTAAATCATCTTGATATTGACATTGAATACTATGTTCTGTAGCCAATACACTAGCACCAACAAGTTCCTTTTCTACATTTGCATTATAATATTCTTCTAAATAGCAAATACTTGGAATTGTATCTGTTCCAGTAAAATATAATAAATGTCCTGCTCCTGCTGTAATAGCATCTTCATTCCCTGCCATACCACGATAACTAAAATTATGACATTGCCATTGGATATGTTCTTTATTATCACAGGTTTTTTCTGCCCATTTTTCACAAATATCCCTATATTTTTTTACTATTGTTGTAGTAGTTATTACCTTCCAATTAGATGCACTTGTAAGAGTTTCTAAAAAATTAGTTAACCAATGAAAATCATTATTTGTATTTTCGTTTGTAAAAGGAGGTACTTTTACTGGGATTACAGTCCCTTCTTTAACAGCACGAATCCTAATAGGAAGATAACCTAGATCATGTAATTTTTCAATATGTTCTGTATCTGCACAATTATCACCTAAAGTATATTTAATTATTCTTTTATATTCTGCTACAACCACTTCTTTATTTCTATTAAAAAAGTTATCATTAAAATATTCAATTAAATATTCTTTAATAAAACCTTGCAAACCAAAAAATACTACTTCATCAATATCCTCAATCCTTGAGCCTCTAGGTGTAAATGTAGAGTATGTTTTTTCTATTCCATTTTCTGACATAATTCTATGACTAATCTTATAAAAATCAGTTAATAACATTGGATTATATTTCATATTAATTATTCTCCTTTTCACTCATACTATTTAAATAATTTGCTACTTCATTTAAGGATTTAAAATATTTTCCACCATTTCTTTCTACCATGCGTCCAACAGGATCTAAATGTTTCATATCTTGTTCATCCATTGCCCATTTAGTGTACCATTTATAATCCATTAATTCATTAGTAATGCAAATAATAGTTTTTTCTGGTCTTTTATTACTATCATCTACTGCTTCTGCGATAGAATACGTGCTATGCGTTCTTGTTAAAGTGTAAAGCACAAATTCACAATTTTCTCTTTGTCTAATTTCTTCTTCTTGACATTCTGGTGTCCAATCTTCAACAACAGGATTAAAATAATTAATATTAAGTTTTGGAATTAATTCTTCTCTCCATTTACTATCTGCACAAGTTCCACCTAAAAATACACATTTATAATTATTCATATTAATTTATCTCCTTTTATATATTATTTTTATTTTCTATCATTTCTACAACTTTTAATAAACAATTGTATGCAGAAGATAATCCTGCACGATCATCTAATAAAATATTGTAATAAACTTTTCTACCACCAAAATCTATATCATCTATGTTTTCATTAATCTTATCAAATGGAATATTATTAATACTTAAATATTTCTTTATATCATCATATTTATTTTCATTACAACAAGTAAATACTATGAAATTTGCACCAATTAATTTTGTTCTTTTTAATAATGATATTACATTCTCAAAAACATATCCTAATTTATGATAGTCATGTACTGTATTATCATAATCATAAGCAATAATTAATTTACCATATTTACTCCACTCTTCCGTCAATCTATTAATCACATTTTCATCATTCAAATAAAAATCCATTTTAATCTCCTATGTTACAAATTAAATTACTTGACCAATCACTTAGAATACTATCTGTAGTAAATATCTTATCAAGCAATTTAGATTTAATTAATTCACCTTTATAAATAGAATTTTCACAATGAGAAACATAAAGATAAATATTATTTGCTCCTTTTTCTTTTAACTTTTCTGCTGATAATTTAAATGTTGCACCAAATGCACACAAATCGTCAATGATTAATATATTCTTATTTTGTATATTAGGACAATCCACAATTTCATAATTTATAATTTTACCAGTTTGTAAATCACGTTTTTTATTCCCATAAAAATATGTAGTATCATATGGCGATTTTAATATTTCGCTATACCTTTTACATGCACCGTTATCAGGATAGAAAACATAATCAATATTTTCTTCATTAAATATTTTATTAATATATTGATTAATATTTATTTCTATACATCTATCTAATAATGCAGTAGTAACATTTGAATGTGTATCTAATACTATAACTTTATAAAACTTTAAATCATTAATTAATTGACAGAAATATTTTAAACTAAACATATATCCATCAATATTCCTATCCATACGTGAATAAGGAACATACTCCATTGTTAAAATTACTTTTGGATTATGGTAAATATCATCTAAATATTTCTTACACATTATTAAGATTGATATATCCATATCTGTTTCATACTTAAATTCAATATTATATTCATTGAAATTATGAAATTCTATTGCTTTAAATATTCGTTCATTATTTGGAAAACAATCATTTCCAATTCTATAACCATTTATAGTTATCAAATTATTTCTCCTTTCAAATTTATTTTTAGTTTAGTTTTTCTAGCTACAATTATTTTACCATTCTGTTAGTGTGAAGTCAAGATTTATTTTCGTTAACTTAATCAATTTTACCATAATTCAAACTTTGAATAAAAGACATAATTTATTAAATCATAAATCTACTTTTCATATTCTCTAACTTCCCATTCACATTTACAATTACCACAAATATATGTTTTTACTTTTGCATTTTTCTTGAATAATCCACCTTCATAATGATAAATATATAAATTAGGACTATAATTACATTCAGGACATGTTGATTCATTGTTATATATTTCTTGTTCTAATTCTGCTTGTTTGGATGTTTTGATTATTGTTTTATTGATAAATATTCACCTCATTTATATTTTATCTCCTTCAATCCATAACATAACTTTTACTATAATGATAAATACTCTTGTGTGTTCTCAATACTTCAAATTTACATTTCATTATTGTAACATTTCCCATCATATGATCATTATATGCAAAACTAAAGGTAATAATATTTTCATAATCTTTATAATAACTTTTCCCTGTGTCACGATAAGACCAATTAGACAATTCAACTTGTTCAAATACACTGCATTTTACAAAATCTTTATCCCATTCTTTTGCATATAATACATTATCTATAAAATCTGATAGATTACAATTATTTAATGCAGATAACGCAAATTCTTCATCTACTTGAAATACTTTATCGTAAATCTCAAAATGTCCTAAACTTTCTCCACCACCAATTGTATTAATTGCTATATGGATTATATAGATTTTTTCTTCTTGTTTGATGAATTTTTTGTTTAGAGAGTCATAAGTGAATCCATCAATTTCTGCTTGTTGGTGAAGTTGTTGCTCTTTTAATCTTAGTTTTATTAATTCGTTGTTGTAATTCATTTGTTTTTAGTTTGCTCCTTTTAAAATTTCATTCTCCCATTTTCCCACTATATTTTCCATACCAATCCCATAATTCCAATACAGAATATCTTTTATGCAAATCATTAATCCATTTCTTATATCCTTTACTATAATCTTTTATCTCCATTAATTCATTCCAATTACTTAACCAAGTTGAATGTAATTTATTAGGTATATTACACCATCTTATTGTTTGAATGATATTTGTATTACTCTCAATTCCAACAATAGTTAGCATATTACTTTTAATTTTAGATATTCTATCATCCTTGTATATTGTAGGGTCAAATTCCAATTCAAATGTAATTCCTTTATTGTGTTTGTATTTAATTAATGCTAAAAGATAATTGCCTTCTTGAATTAATTTAGTTTCTATTATTTCTGTTTTAAGTATTTTTATTTCTTCTTGTGTAATATTATCGAGATAAATATTTAAAAATAAATCTCCATTTTGATTACACTCTAAAATACTTGCAGTTTGATTTTTCATATTTCTACCTGTGAATAGTGTGTATGGTGTGCCTACTTCTAGTTTTGTAAAATATTTTTGATTATTAGATTCTGACATTTATATACCTTCTTTCTGTTGTGATTAAGATTGATTGTAAAAATATTTTACTATTATTCAGGCAATAAATCAAGAAGTTCTCTTACTGATAAAATACATGCCTCAAACTTTTCTTTGTCCCAATATGAAAATAATGCACTATCTCTATATTTTGCATATTCTTTTAATTCATCTGATTTAATTAAATCTAAATATTCCATACAAATAGCAATAGTTGATGATTGGGTAACTAATAAATCAGAAATTTCTTTTATATTATTTCTTCTGAGATAATGCTTAATTTTCATTTCGCAAAATTGCTTTTTAGTCATCATGATTTATTCTCCTTTAATTATGTTTTTCTATTAATATACCACCTTTATCCATGCACATATTATAATAAAATTTATTAACTTTTTCTAACATTTCTTTAAAATCTTCATATAATTTATTTGAATATATTTCTGTGGCCTCATTTATGCCTATATTGAATCCTTCTTTAATCTCTTCAATTAACCATTCTTCGCAAAATTTAATAAATTTACTTCTATTATTAATTGAAATAATAATTGTATTATCTGTAACAGTAATGCGGTCTCTATCTTCTTGAAAAGTTTCTTTTATTTTTTGAATAAATTCATCTTGATTTTTTAAATGATATAAATCACACAAAAATCTTCCATCTTCATAAATTGTTCTCATAATATTACTCCTTTATTTATTATTTGGTAAATCATGACAAAACCTCGATTTGGTGCTGATTTTTTAGATTTTATATTCGATTATCTTCTGTTTTCGAGTATATGCTTCGATTTTCATGTTAAGATTTGTTAATTTAATGTTAAGATAGTGTTAAGGTGATTTGGAAGAGATAATTTTTGTTGTGTGAGTGTTGATGTATAAATATTATGATGAATTATGATGAATATATTATCTCTCCTATTGTTTATAAGTATAAATGATTATTTGGTGATTGTCAACAATTATTTTTATGTTTTGTTAAGCAATTTTAATATTATTTAATTCTATCAACATATTTTTTAAATGAGTTTGTTTTGTTGAAACACTGGTTTGTTTTGTTGCATATCTCAAGGCTTTGTTTTCAGCACATAGTACGCAATATTCTTTTGCTCTAGTCAACATAGTGTAAACCATCTCTTTTGTTAGTAATTTATAGTGTGAATAATCTAATCCTGCTATCACATATTTTATTCCCATTCCCTGGATCTTATGACAGGTTGCTACGTAACCTAATGTTATTTTTTTGAGATGGGATTTTGGTATATATATAATACCTTTATTATTAAAATCAACAATTAATGTTCTTCTATAAATATCCATATCCACTACTATACCCAAATCTCCATTAAAGATAGGAGTTTCATTAGCATTATCGTCCATTGTTTTATAATTATTTTTATTATTTAATACTTTATCTCCAATATAAATTTTGAAGGGATATTTTGAATTTTCACCTACTGATATATATTGATCAGTATTTGTATTAATAACAATTTCTTGCAATAAATTATTCAAATAATATGCACTTGCTTTTCCTCGTTCTTTCATAGGGACAATTACTTGAATGTCAAAAATATTCTCTGTTTTAGGTAGTAATTCTTTAAAATGTTCTACAACTCTTCTATGTGTTGTATCTTTATTTATATATATATCTAATTCTAAATCTTGTAATTCTCCTCTTATTTCCGTACCAGTGAAATCTTTATCAACAATATGTTCTTTATCTTTAATTTTAATACTGTTAGTAATAATAGCTGACTTTTCAGCTTGCCTATGTATTTTGGTCAATTCTACAACTTTAATACAATCACTTTCTATCATATCAAACATAATATTTCCTATACCAATAGCTTCTAACTGATGTTTATCTCCTAACATAACTAATTTTGATCCAGTTTTTAATGCTTGAATTAATTTATAATAAATATCAGCACCAACCATAGATATCTCATCGAGAATACATATATCAATATATAAAGGATTATCTTTATTATAAACGAATCCACTTTCAGGATTATATCCTAATAATCTATGTATTGTGTATCCATCCAATCCAGTTATATCACTTAAATTACATGATGCTCTACCTGATAAAGCTGTTTGTGCAAAAGAATAGTTTTCCTTAAATATTTCTAATACTCCTGCTACCGTACTACTTTTCCCACAATTTCCAGTAATAAATATTTTATTATTTCTTCTTAAAACTAACATCCCTGAAGGTACAGTAAAACAATACTTAAATCCATCTAATGTTTTATATGGAATCATTATTGCTTTATCTTTATAATTAACTCTATTATCCCCCAGTATTTTTATATTTGGATTGCTACTACATTTATATACTCTATACAATTCATGAGTTCCTTTTATAACTTTTCCATCAACATAACTTTCCCTTGTTAATGTTTCAGTATCAGTTAATATAGTGGATCGATACCCCATACTAGAAAATACAAATTGTATGAAGTCAGCATCTTTTTTACATATAGTACAATATTGACTTGTTTGTTTAAATTGCTTATAACCATCCCAGTGAAATATTTCATCAATAATAATTTCTTTTTGATGATAACTACACTCATACCAATATTTCTCAAAGTGTTTTTCTTTCCGAGGAGCATTAAAAACAACAAAAACACCTTTCGCTGAATCAAAAGTTTGAATTTTATAATTTATATTAGCTTTATTTAATAATTGAGTTATTCTGTCAATTTTTCTTTGTTTTTGTAGATGTAATCTACATAAATTATAATCTTGATTCGGAAAACTGCCATCAGCATATATAGCTATCATTATTCTTATTTCAATATCAGATAAAGAAATTCCTTTTCCTTCATATTTAAAAGATGTCATAATACTTCCATAGAATCCACGTAAATTATTTAAATGAGTTTCTTTTATTTCAGAAAATGGTTTTTTTTGGATTTTATTGTTACCTGTTAAATAAATAAAAGTATGATCGTCTGTTAAAACCTGATTTACTTTTCCTTTTGTACTTTTTACATGTGTCATTTCATCACATGGTTCTTTTATATATCTATATGGAGGAATTAAATTTGCGGTTCTATTTTCATTAAATTGTAATACTTTTTCTCCTTCTTTATAATCTGATATTTTTTTCCATTCTGTACCATTAAAATATTCTGTATCACAATCTACACATCCTGCAGATCCCGTAATCATTACTATTTGGTTTTCAAGAATAGCTTTAATGCCTTCTATTTGTTCAGAGCTAAACTCCCATTTTTGTTTTTCTTCAAGTTTCTTAATTTTATCTTGCCAACCTTCAAATTTAAAACAATTTTCTGCTTTATTTAATCTTATTAATTCTTTTGCTATATTATTTTCAAGATTATAATACCTCAATAAGCCTACTTTATCTCTATCTTCATTTGTCCAAATGATATTACTTTCATTCATTTCTCTTAGTGCTTGAGATAAAGTTTCTTGAGGTAAATCATAACCAATTATTCCATCAACTGCACTTAGTAAATCATCTATATCCACCCAAGTATTGCCCATGTTAGCTTGTTCATATAAATAATATTTAACATATGCTTTGGTTCTAATAAGAGAATATTCACCTAATCCTCCTTGTAAAGCCATATCATCTGCTGTATCCCATCCGATACCATCCACTTCATCAATGAGAATATATGGATTTTCTTCTATTTTTGAAATTACAATATGAGGACTTCCATAATAATCAACTAATTTATCAATTTTATTTTTAGTAAGACCATATTTATCTAATTTAACATACGCTTCAGAATAATCTTTACTATTTTCGTATCTTTCTATCAGTTTTATCGCTGTAGGAACACCAATACCCTTTACTGAAGTTAATGCTTGGATGTCTTTACTTTCTAATATTTCAATGGGATTTTCAAATGCTTTAAAAAGTTCTACACATTGTTTTTCAGGTAATACTTTTTCCAAAAATATAAACTGATCATCTCTATTTGTTAATTTTACATCTACACACATAAATACTACTTCATATTGTAATCCATATTTTTCATCTTCATTTTCTTTGCCTATTACTATATATATTTCATCATCACTTATTTCATTGCACCATTTTGTACCTTTTAAAGTTATTGTTCCCCATTTATTTATCTGTGGTTCTCCTTGCAATGTATCTAAGACAGTAACAGAAATTATACCAAAATCCCCGTTACTAATAATCTTGTTTTTAGGAAACATTTGTTTAGATAAACGACATTTACATTTAATTATTATATCATCTTGATTTTGTTCCAAAACTTTACCTCCTTTTATTCTACTAATTGAACTCTATCACTTTGTAAAATTAAATTTCCGTCTTCTTTAACTTCTATTATTCTTTGAATACTATGTTGATAAACAGAATTTTTATATCTCTTTGGTTTAAATATGTCTCCTCTTCTAAATCCAGTTATCAATAACAATTCTGATCTTTTAAACCATCCGTTTTCTAATATTATTTTCTTAGTCTTTCCTTTATCATCTATGCCATTATCTTTAGAAATTGTTTTATCATAAAAAGAGAATTGTCCTGAATAAAATTTCAATGTTACAACTCCTGAAGGAGTTAATATAGTTACTGAATGTTTATTCTTATCTCTGTCTAAAACAGTACCTATAATTCTATCTAATTGAAACTTAGGATACTGTAAACCTTTATATTTTGTGAAACCAATTACTATAGGTTCTTCAGGTAAAGAATAAAAATCAACTATTCCATATTTTTCTTTGTTAACATTTGCTAATTCATGTCCAGATTCTTTACTGTAGAAACTCATACTTTCCATTTCCCATGAACTAATATTACCTTTCATATATTGATTTTTGATATTTTGAAAAATAATATCAGTATATGTTTTTATACATTCTTCAGTAGTTATCCATTTATTTAATTGAATAACTTTATTTTTGTAAACAGATTCAAATGAACCTTTACGTGATGTCCCTAATGCTATAAGTAAATATCCTTCGTCATCATATTTATAATCTTTATCTTCCTGCATATCATTTGCAAAATGTTCTAAGAAAAAATTATTTGCATACTCTGTATCTTCATCATTGTATTGATTTTTAATTTTATACCAAAAAATTGTTTTAGATTGTTCATCTGCTATTTTCTTCATACTTGTTAAATATTCTCTAAAATTATAAAATCTTAATTCGTCTTTTAGTTCAATTGGTATAATTCCTAATTCAGCAATTTTACCAATATCTTTAGAATTTAATTTTATTTTAGATGGATTTAATATTCGTAAATAATTCTCTAATATTTCTTCTCTTGTTTTGTTTTCAATTTTATCAAATGCTCCTGCTTTAATTAGCATTATAGTCTGACCTTCTGCTACTAATGATCTCATTTGTGATTTACCAGTTTTTAATGTTGTTTCTTTTTTTATCAATACTAGTCGCTCATGAAAATCTTTTAAATTTTTATATGGTCTATTCTGCATAATAGTTTGTGCTGTTTCGTTATTAATTTTCATAATACCTTTAAAACCAAATATAATTTCATTATTTTGTTCATCAGGTAAAAAACCTTGTTCTGCTTTATTTATATATGGCAATGATATATTAATATCTTTAGATTGTAATTTACCTATTGCTTTTGCAATTTCTCCGTAATTAGTGGTTCTTTCTTTTGCTTCTATATCAGAATCTTCACTCTGCTCTTTTTCTAATGCTCCAGACTCAATAAGCAATACAGCAGTATTCCAATAAATTGAGGGATAGTAATATACTAAATTTAATTGTTGAATAAGAATATATGTATATTCAATGCCATGTAGCAAACTAAATCCATAGCCTCTTTGCATAGCGATTTGGATATCCCATATATAATCTAATAAATTTTTTGAAGTCTCTAGTTTATTTCCTTTTTCATATAGTAAATTATGTGCTTTTTCAAATGTTTCACCAATTTTTTTAGCTACTCCTTTACGAAGGATATTACTTTCAATTACATTGAAATTCGCAATATCCTTATCCATAGATAACATCATCATACTTTCTTGAGTTGAACACACACCGTAATTTTTTAATAAGTGCTTTTCGATAATTTTTATTTCAGTATCAGTTAATTTACATTTCTTCATATCTTTATACCATTCATTGATATCTGTTTTATATCTTACATACATATCCAAAGGTTGCTCTTTACCTTCTTCTCCCATAAGTCTCATAAGGTTGTTAGCATCTGTGGCCTGTAATAAATTAACTGGTTGAATTAATTTTATTGCTTTTTCACCTACAGGAGAATCAAACTGAAAAGCTGATATTAATTCTCCATTATTTAAAATATTCCACATTTCAAGAGATTCTTTATCTATAATATCTGGATGAAGATATTTATCATATGTCTTTCTTAAACTACCTTGCCATTTAATTTTATTATTATTAACTAGCATTTCCAAAGTCAGTTGGATCATTGAACAGGTTTTTGTATTAAGAAAATCATATTTAAGATTTCCACAATATTCCGAATCATTTAGTTCATATGCCGATATTAATTCTCCACTTGGACTTCTCATTACTGAATTATGTTTTGTAAATTCTTCATTGACTATAATAATCCCGCAAGGATGACTAGATCTTTTATTAATTAATCCTTCAATCCCCAATATAACATGTAATAAATTCTTATTAGTATATTCACCTATCATATTTTTGAATTCAGTAATAGATTTTCTTCCTTTTTCTTCATCACCATAAAAACAATCATGAACACTCCAAACTTTACCTCTTTCAACAGGGACTAAACTAGAGAGATATAATGCTATATCATTATTTATTTTTAATCCCCTACAGTTATGAACAATAGTTCCATTTACAGTAAAAGTTTCTGAAGGGATTTTTAAACAATATACTCTTTGCTTCTTTAAATTATCTTTTGAATTATCCATTTTTTCTATTTTTGTTTTTAAATATACTTGATTATTCCAGAATACAGGAAAATCCATTTCTGAAAAATCATCTAAAGTAAATTCGAGTTTATTTTGTAAATTTGAGTAATATTTTATTTTACTTAGTTTTTTTGCTTTTGCTCCATATAACATTAAATTATAGGTTTTATTTTTATTATTTTTTTCTTCTTTTATGATATATGGATTAATAAAATTTCTATTTAATATAAATATCATATCTTCGCATAATTGTTTAGATACTGTAGTTGCTTTAGATTCTGTCCCTCTTCTGGCGTAACCATCGCCGATAAACCATCCTTTAAAAATTTGCAATTGCAATGATGGAGCGATAAATTTTAATTTGTTAGGTATATATTTGTTCCATTGATTTACATCTGATATTTTTTCTACTTCAAATATTTGAGAAAATAAATTAAAAATTTGTCGTGAACTATAGGTGATATCTAAACCTTTTGTATCTTTTCTTGGTTGGATATAATAATTATCTAATTGAAATACATTCCACATTAAACTAATAATTCTGTTTTTAAATATTTCTTCCTCTTGATGTATTGAAAAACTTATTCTATTTCTATTGGATGAACCTTCAGCTAACCATATTCCAATTAATTCACAAAATTCTTCGTTTATTTTTATCCTTGTGGAAATTCCACAATCATAATTTCTTATGGCTTCATTTTTCCAATGAATATATTCGCCGAAATTTTCTATTTTTAAATCTATTCTTTTTAAACCATAATCGTTCATGGTTATATCTTTTGCATGAATCCAATTTGGAATTACTTCCCTACAATAACCATATAATTTTTGATAATTTTTGTCGATAGATTTTAAACTTAATATTTCTGGATAGTATTTATTGATTTTATCTTTATTAAAGATACCATTCATCCTACCTTTATGACATTTATTCACCATTAAAAATTCATGGTCTTCTGTACAAGAAATAAAAGATTCCGATGAATTCCTAGTCTTTAAATTAATCAAAGTTTTGTTTTCTGAAAAAGTAGGATTAATAACTTGTTCCCATCCATTTATTGTCTCAACCCAGTCTCCTTTTTCTATATATTCAATAGATTTAATACCATTTAATGTGTTTATTTGAGTTCCTTTTTTGAAACATGCAGTTTGAATAGCTGATTTACTTGTTTCAGTACCAAATGTTGCAACTCTTACTATATCTCCACCTATTGAGTTATAGTAATTTTGTACTTTTTGAAATACGATATCTTTTTTATGTGAACTTATATCAATATCAATATCTGGGTAATCTGGGCGATCTGCGGAAATAAATCTCCAATGTGGCATTTCAATACCTTGTTTTAATGGGTTAATTTGTGTAATTCCTATTAAATAATCTATTATAAATCCTCCAGCAGAGCCACGACCAGGAGCAACAATACTTTTTGCTTCTTCCCAAATAATTTCAATGTTTTTTTCCATAGTAATAAAATAACTACTTAATGGTTCATCTTTTGCTTTACTTGATCCTATAATTTCTTTACATTCAATATCAATTCTTTCAAAAGTTTCTTTATAATCTTCTTTCTTAATTTTTTCGCTAATACCCTTAAATATTAAACTAATCAAATATCTGTCATATATTTCATTTGAATTTATCATATTAATAATATTAGGATAATTAGTAGCATATTGATATAATTTTTCATTTTTATACCAATTAGATTCATTTGGTAACTTTATTTTAGGAATTATTTGTTTATGCTTAAAATTATATCCTATAACTTTATCACTAATTTCTTTTGTGTTTAATATTCCTCTTTCTATATCCTCAATTTCTAAATAATTCATATTATTAAATATTTCTTCTACTGTAAAAAAATATGTTGTGCTGTAAAACATATCTACTTCCCTATTATTGTTTTCATCATCTTCTGATGTTAAGAATGCTTTATGAATTTCTCTATCTTTAGATGTAAGATAATGTGCGTCAGTCGAAATAATCCATTTAATCCCATATGCTTTTGCTATTTTAATAGCCATTATATTAAAATCTATTTGTTCCTGTTGAAGAGATGGTTGTAATTCAATATAAAAGTCTTCTCCAAATAAATCCAAACACCAATTAATAAAATTATCTATCTCATCTTTTATTTGTTCTTGAATTTCTTCATTTTCTTCTTGTAATAGATTTAATATTAAATTTGGTAATCTACCCCCAAGACAATTGTGTACAATTACCCCATTAGCCAAAAATGAATTATCAATGTCAACATTTAAACAATATACACTTGTGTTTCGATATTCGTATGTATTTTTTATTATTTTATTTTTCATGTATTTAATACCATTCCATGTGAAAGATATATCCTTACCCTTCAATTCAGTTGGAAGAATTATTAATGGTTCATCATTCCAAATAAAATTATATATTGCCTTTGCGGTTTTACCATTGATACTTATTTCATAACTTTCTCGATGAAAAACTCCATCTCTTCCCATATGCTCTTTTCTAATATTCATTAAGGGATTTATATTATTTCTCATAAATATTTCAACTGTTTCATAAGCTAACTGTTTGCTTGTTGTTGCAAAAATAATTCTGTCACTTTCTATGTTTCTTTTATCAGTTCTATGTTGGTAGTATCCGTCACCTAAAAACAATCCTTTAATAAAGTACATTTGTTTATCGGGTGGCAATAATTTAACAAAATCGGGTGTTTTTTTATTGTAATTATGAGAGCAATGTTTAAAAATATCATTAAATACAGCATATAAATTTTTATCAATCACGCATATATCATGACCCAAACTTTTACTTTTTTTACGAGAATGTATTTTTTGATTTGAGTATTTATTAAGGAAATCTATTACTTTTTGATGTAAGTCTTTCTCTTCCGTATGAAAAGTCCAATTAACAGAATTGCTATGTGTTCCTAAATGTCCCTCTGCACAAAATAATCCTAATAATTCTAGAAAACTATCATTAACTTCAAATATATATTTTTTTAATTCTTTACTGTTTCTATCATATTTTTTCTTTTTAATCTTTGAAATATGTGTATAATCTAATTCAATAATGTCATTTATGGTATCATTTATAGGAGTCAAGAGAAAATCTCTAATTTTTAAATCCTTTGCCTCTATCCATTTAGGTATATAATTCATTGAATTTCTCTTAAAATGTTGTTGATATTTTTTGGGAATTGCTTTATTTGCTAATAGGTTTTCATATTGTTCACCTCTTGTGAATTTAACATAATTTTTAAAATCTTCGTTTGTTAAAACTAAAAACTTATGATTCTCTGTACTTTGGATAGGTAATGTTCCTCCTGAAGATTGGATTGTGTGTATATTCCCATTATATTCTCTTGTTGTAGGATAATTTACTTTTTCCCAACTCCCTGTATGAGTAAATACTAAGTCGTTAGGTTTTATATCTTCTATGTTTTTTATTCCTTCTTGTGTTAATACATCTGTACCTTTTAAGAAGCAGGCACTTGAGGCTATCAAATGTCCTCTGCTTTCATTAATAATCTCTTCTATATCACTATAAAAAGTAGGAACTCTTTCTATACCTTTATAATTAAACATTCGTTTCCATGCTTTTGTAGATAATTTCCTAATTTTTTCATGACCTTCATTGTCTTTAGCCAACAAAATAAAATGATAAAATTGTGTTTTTCCTAGCTCATTCATTTCTTCGTACATTGTTTCTTCATCAACTAAATAAATTTCATTCCCCAATATTGGTTTAAAATCTTTATGTATTTTTTCTTTAGATTTTAATTTTTCTACTATATTTAAAAATTTTACATGAGAACTAAGGCATTCATGATCTGTAATGGCCATTGCAAGATTACCTAGTTTATTTACATATGTAATCATATCCTCAATTTTATTAATTGAGTCTAAAATTCTTATATTTGAATATTCACTATGAACATGTAAATGTACAAATATTTCATTTAATTTATTTATATATTCTTGAGAGTAAAACATGTATCATCACTCTTTCTATATATCTAAAATTTAATCCTTTTATTGATGTTTTATTTATGCATGATTTTTGTATTGAAGATCGAGAAATAGAAAATCCAAATAATTCTTTAGATAATTTTTCTGCATCCCTCGCTGTAGTAAATTCATAATTATTCTCTAAACATATAATTGGCTTACTGATTAATCTTTTACAATATATCCTATCATAATTACACCAAGATAGACTAGCACCCTTTTTTAAGTATCTTATAACGGTACTCCTATTAATTTTTAATAAATTAGCAATTATTTTAGTATCCTTAGTTCTAGTATTCCATAAATCACAGGTTATTTTAATTAAATTAGTTTGAGCATATTTTTCACATTTATCCCAATCAATATTTAACAGATCAAACAATTCATTTAATTTACTATTCAATATATTATCTTTAATCCATTCTAAATTTGATTTTTTAGCATTAATTATAATATAAGATTTAATAATATTGTCTTTAGCTAATTTTTCTTTATATTTATCATTATCCTGTTCTTGTATTAAATTTCTTGCTCTATTATTTATTTTATTAAAAGAATCTTCATAGTGTTGAATTCCATGAATTTCTATAATACATTTAAACGAAGATAAATAAAAATCATAAATTCTATTATTAGACCAATTAAATCTCTTTTCTATTTCATAATCTACATTCAACTGTTCTAAGACATTAAACATTATTTTATTAGGATAACTTACTCCATCTCCGCATTTAGGGCACGAGAACCCTTTCCTATTTAAGTTGGTTATCGACATGTTTTTCTTATGACCGCAGTCTGGACATTGAAATTGCATTTTTTTATTGGAATCACAAGAATACAAAAATGCATCTTCTTTATTAATAAAATATTGTATTAATTGAGGTTTTAAAGTTGTGATATCATTATAACCTTTAAGAACTTTTCGATGACCACAAACGTTACAACCCGTTCCCGATTTTAAAGAATTTTCATATGTAGTGTCTATATTGTTACATTTTAAACATTTATATTTATATCCTTTTACAAAATTTATTTTAATTTGCTCTAGAATAACTATACTACTATTATTATTAGTTAAAGTTTCTCCTATTTTATATTTATATTTAGAAGTATTTACGCCTATTAAGTTACCAATTTTACATCTTGTAAAATTATCAGTTTTTATCATAAAAATTTCATTTTCTTTATATTTAATACCCAATGTATTTTGATTGTAACTTACAATTGTTAAATCATCTTCAATATTGTCATATATAAAATGTATTTTATGTCCTATACTCTCATGCCAATTTATTTCATCTTTATATCTATTGTTAATCCATCTAGGTAGCACTTCTATAAATATCTTTTTCATATGTCACCATACTTTCTTAAAATCTAAATTCTTTAGCATTTTCTACATTGAAATCAATTATATTTACCTGTGCGTATTTATTTCCATTCCATTCGTTAAGTGTAAATTCACCTATAATATCCATTTTTATTTTACTTGTTGATTTAGAAAGTCCCTTGTGAGATTTCATAATCATTCTATTATACACTTCTTCTCCTGCAAACATTTTAATAAAAGTTATTTTATTATTACCTGTATTTTTTTCAAACTTAATCAAGTTTCTTTTTTCTCCCAATAATTGAATGTCAGTAACCTGTAAAATTATCTGAGTAATAGCAAAAATAGGTTTTCTCAATGTATTGCCCCAAATATCTGCCCATTGACCAACTTGAAGTATATGTTTTTCTTTTAATTTTCCTACAGGTATTTCATAATCTACCATATAAACATCTTCAATATCTATATCTTTAAACATCTCATTTAACTTATTTTGTGTCTCTTGAATTTTACTCTCTTTAATTTTAAATCCACCTGCATTTGGATGTCCACCTAACATTATAAAAGTATCAATTTCTTTTAATACATCCATGAAAGATTCTATAGGAAATAGATTATAACTTCTAAAACTCCCTCCGAATATTACTTCTTGTTCTTTATCCTTTAATTCATTTTTTTTCATTTGTTTTAAGATAATAATGGGACGTTTATAAATACTTGCTAATTTATTTGCAACTAATCCTGAAAAAGATTTTTCTAATATATCTGTAGCATTTATTATAATTACTTTATTATCATTTAATTTTTGTGTTTCAATTATCTCAGCCAATTCTTCCATTGATTTTTTGACTATTTTATCTTGTCTAGCTTTGATATTGGTAGTTTCTCTAATCATACACTCTTGTAATGTTTGTATTACAATTTCTGGTTTAGGATCTTCTTTGTGTTTTCTTCTTGGTTGATATTCTTTTGTCTCTTTTTTCCCTAGAAAAGCATTTATCAAATCCATTCTTTCTTCTGCATTCCCTATTCTTGTAGTTGCATTAATAAAAGGAGCAATTTTCCATCCAACAAATGTAAAATTAATTTTTTCTTCATCTACAATTTTGTTTTTTATTAAAAATTGACTTATAAATTTATTATTAATAGTTTTTAAACCTTCGATGGCTAAATACCTTGTTTCGTAATTTCTCAAATCCATAGAATCTGCTACCATGCCTATTGCAACTAAATCTAGATAATTATCTGCAAAATTATATTTATATTTTTTATCATATTCTTTAATAAATTTATAAACCACTCCTGCACCTGATAATGTAGTATTGGGGTATTGTCCATCTTGGCAATTGATAACCACAGCGTAAGGATTATCTTCTTCTATCTCATGATGATCAAGAATTAATATATCCACATCTCTAGTCTCTACTAATTCCTTGCATTGTTTTACATCTGATGTTCCAGCATCAGGAATTATTAATAAATTAAAATCATATTCTTCTAGATTCTTTACTATAATTCCATGTATTTTATTGCTATTCATTGAATGAGTGATTATTATATTTGGATTTATATTTAATATATAATTATCAATTTCCGTAGCAGATGTTAATCCATCAACATCTACATCATCTATAATATGTATTTTACTATTATTTTCTATATGCCAATTAAGCATATTTAAACCTCTGTCCATATTTTTAAGTAACATTCCATCATGTAAAACTGATTTATTGATATTTAACATCTCTTTTGGATTCTC
>Ga0209518_1001767_pt1 | contig 22072 bp, 25 predicted proteins | sample RifGroB1_FD_183993 | JGI IMG/M metagenome (GOLD analysis project Ga0209518, IMG submission 183993) | Groundwater microbial communities from Rifle, Colorado, USA - Groundwater B1 (SPAdes) (version 2) | ecosystem: Environmental > Aquatic > Deep subsurface > Groundwater | place: Rifle, Colorado...
TAGGTTCCGCAGGAAGTTGTGAAACTCTATCTCTTTCTCTTTGCGCTCTTCCATAACGGGTATTCTAGGTCAATTTTACGGGTTGGTCTATGCAAAGCTATTTGCGCGCAACGATCCATGTACTGATCGGATAGCGGTTTTGGTTCTTCGTTGCGATCGCATGCCGGAATCCCCATTCCGGAATTCTCATATTCCGAAAGCGGTCGCCGAGGAAACAGACCATGACGGCGGCCCAGTTACCCCATCCCTCGCACTGGATGATCTCGGAAAAACTCCGGCATAGGAAGCGGAGCGCGTCCGGCGAGAAGCGCCAGAAGTCCCTCGGGGAGGGGTGAAACTGATTGATGAAGCAGGTAGTATGGACGGCAACGCCGCCCTTTTTGAGCACTCGGTATGATTCGTTGATCGCTCGCACCGGATCTTCCACGTGCTCGAGCACCTGATCGCTGATCACGGCATCAAACATTGCATCGGGGTAAGGCAGGTGCTGCATGTCGACATCGGGATAGCTGGTTTCCGTGATCTTGCTCCGTTCATTGTCGACGAAAAATCCGATCTCGCCCAATTCGCTGATGCTCAAGATCTTGCCGTTGATCTTGTTCGGCAGCGCAGCAGCAATGCGCCGATACATAAAATAGCGCGTCAGGCTCATTTGAAGTCGGACTTATTTTATGCCACAATTGGCACAAATTCAATGAAAGAAAAAGTCGGCGTTGTCGGCCTCGGCTATGTCGGTGGAGCCGTGCACCACTGGTTCGACCATTTCTGCCTCGACCGTGTCGAGTTATTTTCATACGACAAGTACAAACAGATCGGTTCGGTATCCGACGTTAATCGGGCGGATATCGTGTTTATCTGCGTGCCCACGCCCTATCACGAGGATGGACGCGGGTACGATGATTCCGCCATCCGCGAATCACTCTCGATCCTCACCGGTTCGAAAATCGTGGTAATAAAGTCAACGATCCTGCCGGGCTCCACGGAGCGGTTTCAAAAGGAGTTCCCCCAACACAAGATAACTTTCAATCCAGAGTTTCTGGTCGCTAAGACGGCAGTAGAGGACTTCCTGCATCCCCAGCGGCAGATCCTCGGCGTGACCGCCGAGAGCAAGGCCGAGGCCGAGCGGGTCCTCGCGCTTCTTCCGTTCGCGCCTTTTGCGCGGATTATGAGCGCTACAGAGGCGGAAACGGTCAAATATTTCGGCAACGTATTCCTTGCTACCAAGGTCATTTTTGCGAATCAGATGTACGATATCTGCGAAAAGCTCGGCATTCGCTACGATGCGGTGAAAGAGGGAGCGGCAGCAGATCCGCGCATCGGCGCGAGTCACCTTGACGTTCTTCACGACGGCTATCGCGGCTACGGCGGCGCTTGCCTGCCCAAAGATACAAAAGCGCTTATCGATTTTGCGAAGAGCGCAGGCGTAGATTTTGGACTTATAAAAAAAGTCGACGAGATCAACTGTGCGCTCACCGGGGGAGCGTCACGATCCCTTGTGAGCGTCATCATCACCACATTCAACCGGCCGGCCTACTTGCGTGAGGCGATGGCGGGGGCGCTTAACCAGGACTATCGCAATTTCGAACTTATCGTAGTTGACGATGCCTCCGGTCCGGAAACGCGGCAGGCGGTTGAATCATTTCGTGACCCGCGGATCCGTTATGTCAGAAATGACCGCAATCTTGGGAGCGCGGAGAGCTTGAACCGGGGCCTCCGCGCGGCAGCCGGCACCTACGTTGCCATTCTCGATGACGATGACCTCTGGCTCTCGGAAGGAAAGCTTTCCCGTCAGGTCGCATTTCTTGAGGCGAATCCCGACTATGTGCTTGTCGGCACGAACGTGGTCGTGGTGGATTTCGAAACAGGCAAGGAAATGGTGAGAAGCAGGGCTTCTTCGAACGACGAAGACATCAAGAAGAACTTTTTGTTGGCAAACCCCATCGCTCATTCCTCGGCGCTGTATCGGCGGGAGGCGGCGATGCAAGCCGGCGGTTACGACGTTCTGCTTGAGCGCGGAAAGGATTACGATCTTTGGTTAAAGCTTGCGAGAAAAGGGAAGGTGACCGTCCTGCCGGACTACTTTCTTAAGTACCGCGAGGTTCCGGTTGGCGGAAAGGCGAGGAATGCTCTCGCGATGCGGGCGAAAGACGCGAAGTTCAAGCTCAAGGTGGTGTGGCGACACCGCCGGGAGTATCCGCACGCGCCGCGGGCTCTTGCAACAGAACTCTGCCGCCTCGGACTTTTTGTCGCGCTTATGCGGTTTCCGCTCGTGGCGCGGAAACTCGTCTCACTCCGCGATGTTTTCGCTCCCGCCCGGTGAGGAGATGCGTATCTCGATAATATAGCCGTGCTCGCTCCAATCGCCGCCCCAGATCTCCGGGGAGAGCTTTAAGAAACGCGGCTCGCTGTCGGGCAGGATTTTTCGAAAGAGGTTCCGGAAATTGTGTGCCCAGTGATCTTTGAAAATCGAAGAATCTGAATCGGTATGCCATTCCACAAGTACGATCGCTTTTTTCGCTACGCGCGCCATTTCTCGGAGCGCTGCTTCGATCTTCTCCGGCCCAACGTAGACAAGCGCAGCGTCGCTCACGACAATGTCAACTGACTGGGAAGCGAATTGGGTCAGGTGTCCCGTCTTACCGGTTTCGAGAAAAACGTTCGAGATCCCTTGGCTCGAAAGCCAGTTCCTGCCAAAGGCAATGGCTTTTTGGCTGATGTCAACGCCGTAGAGTTTAGCGGCAGGAAATCTTTTGGCGAGTAAATAAAGATTTGGTCCGGAAGCGCAGCCGATCTCCAGAATGCTTGCGAAGGGTCGTTGGCGCTCGATCGTTTCAAGCAGGAATTTTCGATGCGGATGCTCGAGCGATGCGGAAGCGACGTACGTTTCCGCCCAGTGAGGCGAACCGAGATGGCGGAACCGCCAGTAGAGTTCTTCGGTCGCCGTGCCGAATATTTTACCGAGCAGTCGCTTGGCGCTCCTTAGCAATTTCTTCATACAGTCGGTTCATTTTCTCCATCTCCCGGGAATAACTGTTTCGCTCCTCGATAACGCGGCGGTTGTGGGTGCCGAATGATTGCCTTGTTCCCTTGTCCTGCAGGAGCGATGTCAGTTTTCCCGCGAGCGCCTTCGGGTTGCGGCAGGGCACGACGAATCCGCCCGCTTGTGGTGAGCCCGTCGAACCATCCTCGACCCATTTTCTGTTGTCGCCCGAATCAGTTACGACTACGGGAAGGCCACTGGCCATCGCCTCGGCGGTCGAGGCGGCAAGGCCGCTATCCGAGAGTGAAGTTGAAACGTAGACATCGGCGGCGGCAAGCTCGAGCGGTGCCTGTTCCGCGGAGATCTTGCCGATAAACCGGATGGAGTTTGCAACACCAAGGTCTTTGGCAAGCGCCTCAAGCCGCGCCCGCTCCGAGCCGTCGCCCGCGATCACGAACTCCGCGTGCGGGAAGGGTCCGAGAACGATGGCCGCCGCGCGGAGCAAGGTTTCGATGTCATAGACGGGCTCCAAGCTGCGAATGGAGATAATGCGGGGCGGACCCTCTTTTTTTGTTTCTGGGCGCGGCCTGAATTTCTCGATGTCGGTGCCGAAGAGGATGCGCTTGATCTTTCTGGGATCCGCTCCGAGGCGGGCCATTGCTTTGGCGGTGTTCTCGCCGTCCGTGGTGATAAGGTCGGCGGCACGGAGGATCCTTTTTACGATCAGGCGCTTCAGAAACGCGCGGGGATTCAAAAGCACGTCGGTGCCCCACGCGGTGAGCACGAAGGGATGGAAGCCCGCAAGGAGCGCCACAAACCCATAGATGCCAGCGGAGTGCGCATGAAGCACGTCAGGGCGGACCTCCTGTGCGATGCGTTTCACTATGCGTGCATGTGCGAAGGCGCTCAGGGGGAAAGGGAGGGAAGAGATAATTTCCCGATAGCGGATCGAGGGCAGGATCGGCTGGATGGTGCGCGCAAAGGAGACGACATGCACCTCGTGGCCTGCATGGGCGAAGTAGTTTGCCCAGCGGTGGCTGTGGATCGAGTTCGTGCCGGCGAGAAACAAGATGCGCATATTACGAACGTCGTTCCGGCAGCAACAGTTTCAAGAACCCCATGAGCGAGCCGATGCCGTAACCGAAGTGGCGTATTGCAAATGCCGCAATGAGGAAGGGGAATAGCGTGGGGCGCTTTGCGCGAACGGCGAGGGTGAGCGAGACCCCTGCGATCACGGACAGGTAGGGCGCTGCAATGGCAAGAGGAAGGACGAGAAGGGGCCGATAGAGCAGAGCCGCTGTCCCCGTGCCGAGAAGGCCGAGCACAAAAACGAAAGGCGCAAGGTGGCGAAGCTTGAAAAGGCGCGCGCCGTACTTCACGGGAAGGATGGCCCAGATGCCATCGGAGATGTTGTGCGACCAAAATTCATGAAGCGTTGCTTTCGGGTAGTAGGTGGTCGATATGTCGGGCGCAAGGATGATCTTGCCCCCAGCTCTTTTGATCCGCATGCTGAACTCCATATCCTGGCTGCGGCGCAGGTGCTCGTTAATAAGGCCTACCTTCTCAAAAAGCTCGCGCCGGTAGCAAGCGTTGAACGCCGTATCCACTTCCCGGACGGAGGAAGTGCCGACGCGAAACGAAGAGCCGCCCGTGCCAAGTCTGCTCTTCAGAACTTCCGCGATCGCCTGCGCGGCGAGCGTGTTGCGGCTGGGTTTCGTTTCCAGTGTCCCCCCCACTACATCGGCATTGTGCCGTTCAAGGTGGGAAACGCATTTCTCGACGTAGTCGGGAGCGAACGAAGAATGGGCGCCTGCGAGGAGAATGAAGCCGCCACGTGCGTTCTTGATCCCCACGTTCATCGAGATGGGAGTGAACTTCTTGGGATTCTGAAGGAGTTTGACCGAAGGGTGCGTTGCGGCGTACGCGGCAACGATTTTCTCGGTATCGTCCTCGCTCGCGCCGTTCACTGCAAGGATCTCGATCTGGTCTTTCGGATAGGTCTGTGCAAGCAGGGAGTCGAGACAGCGCTCGATGAACCGCTCCTCGTTGCGACAGGGGATCACGACGGAAACGATTTTTGAAGCAGCGCTCATAATGTCTTACTTGAAGAAAGTGCGGATTGCATCGGCAATCCGTTTCTGAGCTGCAAGCGACAGTTCCGGGTACATCGGCAGCGAAAGAACCTCTTTTGCCGCGCGCTCGGCTTCCGGATAGTCACCTTTTTTATAGCCAAGAGATTTGAGGGCCGGCTGCAGGTGCAGCGGAAGCGGATAGTGGACGGTGGTAGGGATGCGGCGCTTCTCGAGGAACGCGCGGAGTTCATCGCGCCGGGAAGTGCGGATGGTGTACTGGTGAAAGATGTGCGTGTTTCCGGGGACAACGAGAGGCGTTGCGATCCCGGAGAAACCCTTAAATGCGGCAGTGTAGCGGGCGGCGATCTTCTGACGGGCGCGGTTCCAGCGGGCAAGATAGGGCAGTTTTGCAAGGAGGATCGCCGCCTGGAGCTCGTCAAGGCGGGACGAGTAGCCGAGCATGACGTGGTGATATTTTTGCGCGGAGCCGTGGTTTCGGAGAAGCCGCACGCGTTCGGCAAGTGCCTTATGGTCGGTGGTGACCATTCCTGCGTCGCCGGCCGCTCCCAGATTCTTAGTCGGGAAGAAGCTGAAGCAGGCGATGTCTCCCGCTGCTCCAGCCATTACAAAGCGTTTGCCATGAAATTGGAAGGCGCCAAGTGCCTGGGCGGCGTCTTCGACGACGAAGAGCTTATGCTTATGCGCGATACGGTTGATGGCGCGCATATCCGCCATCTGACCGTAGAGATGAACGGGCATTATGGCGCGCGTTCTTTTGGTTATTCTCTTTTCTATTTTGTAGGGGTCAATATTGAATGTAAGCGGATCGATATCTGCAAAAACAGGTTTTGCTCCGGCATGTGCGACAACTTCAGCGGTGGCAATGAAAGAAAAAGGGGTTGTTATTACTTCATCACCCTTACCGATGCCAAGCGCTTTGAGCGAAAGAAAAAGTGCATCGGTGCAGGAGTTAACTCCTACCGCGTGAGAAACTTCGCATAAGGCGGCGACGGAGCTCTCGAGTTTGACGCCGTTCTTTCCCAAAATAAAACGGCCACTCTCCATCGTTCTAAGGGCGGCTTTGTCCACCGCTTTTCTCACCGTGCGGTACTGTGCCTCGAGATCAACGAATTTCATGTACGTATGCGGTCAACGACCGAAGCGAGGTCGCGGATGCCGGCAAGAAGGCGGGCGGGGCGCTCCCTGCGCAGCAGCGCCCTTGAGCGCCACCCGCCGGTGGTCGCAATGGTAATGAGACCCAATGCTTTTCCGGCGCGGATATCGGTTTCGCTGTCACCGACTATAATATCGCCCTTTCGGGCGAGTTTGCGCAAGGATTTTGTCTTTCGTTCCGCCCGCTCTCTGCCCTGGACCGGAAACGAGACGACTTTGTGAAAGTAGTGTGCGATCCCGAACCGCACGAGTTCCCGGTGAAGCAGCAGCTTGTTTCTCCTTAAGGTGATGAGATAAAGCGGATGCGTGTTGGCCAGGTGCGCGAGGACGTTCTTAGCTCCCGCAGCCAAACGGTCATGCGCCAGATACTCAGGCGATTCGATATGCGTCTCCCAGTATTTTTTGAAGAACCAAACGTCGTTCCGGCCGCGGCTCTTGCGGAGAACGTCCTCGAGGAGTGGTTTCGCGCGCTTGAGCCGCAGGTAGGACCGGTACGAGAGAGGCCTCCCGTCCAACTCCCGTATGATCGTACGATAAAGAAAATAGCTTCGGCGCGAGGAATCTACGAGAGTCCCGTCCAGGTCGAGGAAAATATTTTTTATCGCGTCTCGTTCCACTTTTTTATCAGTATGGCGAGGCCTTTCTTGAAATCGGTTCTCGGATGATACCCCAGAATTTTTTTTGCTCTTCCGATGTCGAGAAGGATCTCTTTTTTCTGCGGAGCGGCGTTCTTTTTAAAAACGAACTGCGGCTTTTTGTGGAGAAGCTTTCCGATCATCTTCGCGACCTCGATGGTGGAGTAGCTCCGGCCACTCCCTATATTGAAGACGCCCGCCGCATCTTCAGACATTGCCAGCGCAAAGGCTCGGGTTACGTCTTCCACCCAGACCCGATCCCTTCGCTGCGACCCGTCACCGACGATCTCAAGCGGCGAGTCAGTTTTGAGCTTTGAAAAAAAGTTGAAGAGGGCGCCCTCCTTTCTTTGCGCCTCGGGGCCGTATACGTTCGCGATCCGCAGGACCGCAAGCGGCCAACCGCGTTTCCTCGAAAAAAAGTCGAGTATCACTTCGCCGCAAAGCTTGCTCATGCCGTAGTGTTCGGTGGGGCGGACCGGGTCACTCTCTGTGATCGGGATTTTTGCCGGAGTGCCGTACACGTTGTTGGTGCTCGCGTAAATGACTTTCGCCTTTTTGTTCGATGAAGCGAGGTTGTGCGCCATCTCGATATTTTTCGTGCAGTCCTCTTCAGAGATGTCGGAGCCCTCCGGTTTTATCGCCGCAAGGTGGAATACGAAGTCCGCATTCTTTAGATACGGCGAGAGGTCATCTTTCGCAATATCGCACTTGATATATCGGACTGTTTTTGAATTCACGCGACCCTTCGTGTCCCGCATGAGCGCCAGCACCTTGCGATCACCCTTCTCAATCCTCTTCAACAGATACGAACCCAGGAAGCCGCCGCTTCCGGTTACCACGATCTTCGTTTTAGGCCGCATTATTTTTGCGTCTTTCCTCGAACACCTTGACATGCCGCTCCACTTCATCGAGCGAGGTAAGAATGGGATGGCAGTCCATCCCGCGGATCCAAACCAGGTTTTCGGGAAGGGGATTCACCTTTTTCTTGATCTCCGGATAGGGTTCGTTAAAGGCGAGTTTTACGAAGATATAGGGCATGTTGAGGCCCGCTCTGGTGAAAAACTCGTGGGTCGTGAAGAATCTTCCCGCATTGATCTCCGTGGGATTCGGAACGCCCGCTGTATCGTAGGTAAGATCAACGCTCATAATGCCGTGGGGCTTGTCGGTGATCGCCAAGATGGCCTTTTCGGCGATCTCGTCCACCAGGGGGTCTGAAACAGTCACGGCTCCGCCGGTCGCTCCGGTAATGCCCGAAGGGGAGATCTTCGCCAGTTCCCAGTAGAGCCTTTTCCTAGTTTGGGCGACGATGAGCTTTCCGTCTTTCCAAATCGACTGCCACGTGATGGATTGCGGCGAGAGATATTCAGCCGCAGTGAATTTTCCCCAGCCGCCTTTGAAGTCGATCCAGGATTTTGTCTGGCCGAACGTTTCGGCGAGAAGCGATCCTCTGCCGCCCGATCCCTTTATTTCTCGCACCCATATTTTTTTTCCGAGCGTCCGGAAAGCGGCCTCAAGATCATCGGGGGTATTCAAAAACATCGTCTTCGGCTGGGGGAGGCCCCCTTCCTCCCAACGCTTGTAGCTTTCGAACTTATTTTCGCAGATTCTTATGGTCTCCTTGTCGGGGAGAAAATAGTTCGTTTTGAACTTCTCCCGGTTCTCTGAGAGTATAGCGAGCTCCGCGCTGTTTTGCGTATGAAGGAAGTCCGCCTTCGTCTTCACGATGACGTCCGTCAAAACATCAAGGTAATCCGGTTCGTCTTTCGAGGGTATGAGATACCGCTCATCCGTTTCTGCTCTTTGGAGGTAGTACTTATTGGCATCCACTCCGATAAAGTGGAATTTTTCGGGAGATTGCTTTAGCGATCTTACAAAATTCGTGGAAGGCGCGCCGCCAGCCCCCGTAATCAAAAGGCGCTTCATACGATCGAGTCGAACTCAATTCCTGCGCTCTTATACATGTCATTGATCAGGGCCGTGGCCGGGATAGCTTCTGCGGGAGTCACTCCCTTTCCCCGGAGAAGGTCCCGGTACACTTCCCGATGCAGATTTTCGTACGACAAGTTGTCTTTCGAGGAGAAGTTGTAGTCAGCCCCGTTCACTCTGAATACCCTTCGTTGGCTGTCCTGCAGTTCGTCGGTCGAGAGGCGCCAGGCGCAGGAGTAGTTGTTCCCTTCGAAGCTGCCCGACGCGGTTTTCGGATCGTAGGAAACCGGACCGGCGGTCGTGGGTTCGCCGAAGAGGTGGATTAAAAGGTCGAAGTAGTGAATGCCGAGGTTGAAAAGAATTCCTCCCGAGAGCTCTTTTTTGCCCTTCCAGCTCTCGTAGTACTTTTTGTCCCGGTAGACGGAGATATCCATCTCAATACGGTGCTCGCCACCTCTCGATACTTCTCCGGCAAGTTTTGCAACAAGCGGATGATACTTGAGCTGGAGGACGGTAAAAATATTTGGCCGCGCGGCGAGCGTTCTCAGCTCCTCCACCCGGAAGCTCAGCGGTTTTTCGCAGAGCACGATCTTTTCGGCGTCTAATGCGGCCATCGCCATAGGAAAATGCAGGTTGTTAGGCGCGAGGATCACTACGCAGTCGGCCGCGGTTTCTCGCACCATCTTCCGCCAGGCATCCTCCCCGTGGGCGGTGTTCGCCACGTCAACGATCTTTCCGCCAACCGCATAGATTGCTTCGGCGTGACGGGGCATGATGAAACCGGTCCCGATAAGCGCGAATTTCATGGTCAGGTGACGATATGCTCCGCTTTCCGTTGTATCGCATTCCGGGTATCGATGACAAGTTTTGCGGTTTTCGCGATCATGCCGTAGTCGTAGGCGGAGTGGTCCGTAAGGATTACGACGCAGTCCGCCTGCTTGAGCGCGGCCTTAGTGAGTGGAACCGACTTGAGCGTGGCGCCATTCACACGAAGTTCCGGAATATAGGGGTCGTTGTAGTGCACTGTACCTCCTTTGCGCAGCAGGTCCCAGATGATGGGAATTGCCGGTGATTCACGAGGGTCATCAATATCCTTCTTGTAGGCAACGCCCAAGACGAGGATCTTCGAGCCGCGCACAGCTTTCTTGCGCCTGTTGAGTGCCCAAATTACTTTCGTCACGACGTTGTGCGGCATAAGTTCGTTGATCTCTGCCGCGAGGTCTATAAAGCGTGTGAAGAAGTTCAACTCACGCGCTTTCCAGGAGAGATAGAACGGGTCCACCGGAATGCAGTGCCCGCCCACGCCCGGACCCGGGTAAAAGGGCATGAAGCCGTAGGGCTTGGTCTTTGCCGCTTCGATTACCTCCCACATGTCGATGCCCATCTTGCTCGCTAAGAGATTAAGCTCGTTCACCATAGAGATATTCACGAGGCGGAAGATATTCTCGAGGAGCTTCGTCATCTCCGCGGTCCTGGGCGAGGAGACCGCGTGCACTTTGGCGAGGTAGGTTTTGTAGAAGGCGACCGCATGCTTCGTCGACTGTGCGTTCATGCCGCCGACAACCTTGGGGATGTCGGTGAACTTGAACTGCTTGTTGCCCGGGTCGATGCGCTCGGGCGCGAACGCGAGATAGAAATCCTTGCCAGCGCGAAGCCCGCTCTTCTCGAGGATGGGAGCGAGCAGCTCTTCGGTGGTCCCGGGATAGGTGGTGCTTTCAAGGACCACGAGCGTGCCGCGCTTCAGATACTTTGCGACGCCTGCGCCCGCCTTCTCGATGTAGGAGGTATCGGGCGTCTTATGCTCGGTGATCGGGGTGGGTACGGTGATGAGGATCACGCTGCACCTGCGCACCTCCTTCCAATCGGTCGTGGCGGAGAGATTGCGCCGCACGGCGGCGAGGTCGGAGGAGGGGATCTCCGCGATGAAGCTTTTGCCGGAGTTCACCGCGCGGACTCGTTCACGGTTCACGTCAACGCCGATCACGCGGTGGCCGGCACGCGCGATGGCGAGCGCCGTGGGAAGCCCCACGTAGCCGAGGCCGATAATGCCAACGGTTTTGCGGTCCTTGAGGCGCATGTCTTGTATGCGCCTACTCTATCGAAAAAGGGAGCGTAGTTCAACAACGAGCGGGTCCCTCAAGAGCAAGAGGGTGAGGGGATACGCCAGTCCCGTGACGGCCATGGCTGGGAACGAAGGGGTGCCAAGTGCGTAGAGGACGGCGGCAACGCCCGTCATGGCGACGCCTGCGAGCGCGGTCTTCGGCAGGCGCGGCAGGATCGCGAACGGCATGATGCCCTTGAGCTTCCGCCAGGCGTAGATGGAAATGATGATGTTCACGAGGACCGTGGACCAGGCGGCTCCGACGATGCCGAAAGCGGGAATAAAGAGAAGATTGAAGAACGCGTTCCCAAAAATGCCGAGAAACGTATACGCAAGAAAACTCTTCTGCCGGTCGAAGGCGAAGATGGCGTTCCCGACGAGCACGGCGGGGAAGACGCTCACGAACGTGAGCGAAAGGATGCGGAACGTCTCGGTGCCAGCCGCATATTCTTGGCCGTAGAGGAGGTTGATGATCGCCGGAGCGTAGAGCACGCCGCCGATCGAAAGCGGCAGTGCCGCTGCAAGCATGGCATGCATGGCCTTCTCGAAGATGCCGCGAAGCTGCGCCGCGCCTTCTTTCGCAAGACGGCTCATGGCGGGGAAGAGCGGTACGGCCAGGAGGCCGGGGAGAATGTAGAGAAGTTGGGCGGGCTTCTGCGCCGCGGAGTAAAAGCCGACCTCCTCGATGCTCCTAAAGAAACTGACCATGATGACGTCGGTGTTGATCATAACCGCTCCCATGAGACCAAGGAGTCCGAACGGCCAGGCCGAGACGAGGATCGGCTTCACCAACTCCCGGGAGAACGCGCGAAGCAGGGCGAGGAAATAGTCGCGAAGGACGATGCTGTAGGCAATAAGCCCCAAGGCGCTGCCCAATGCGTATGCGAACGCGAGCGACAAGCTGGTGGGTGAGGCAAGGAGGAAGACGATGCCCAGGGAAACGATGGCGGCGTTGGTAAATACGTTCACGAACGCCTCGAGCTCAAGGCGTTCCGTGGCGCGCGCGATCGAGGAAGCAAGGTCGCGCAAACTATCGAAGGCGGTCAGGGCCGCGACTACCGGAAGGAGCGCCAGTACCTCCGGAAGGCCGGTGAGGAGCGGGGCAAGGAGAAGGAACGCCGCAATGAGCACGACGAGCAGGGTCGTCTTGATGGCGAAGGCGGTCGCGAGATACTTCTGGCGCAGTTCAACGCTGCGGCTCGCCTCGCGCGTCACGAGCCCCGTGATGCCGATGTCCGAGAAGATGGTGAGGAACGCCGACAAGCTCAACGCGTAGGAGAAGGCGCCCCACGAGGATGCTCCCAGGAGTCGCGCGGCGTAGATGACGACCGCGGCGCGCAAGAGCCGTCCCGCCGCATGACTCACGGTGAGCCAGAAGGCGTTCTTGAGCACCGTCTGGCGAAGCGTTTGATTCTGGAAAAGAAAAGACTTAACCTTGGAGAAAGTCATAAGCCACTTTATTCTATAATTCTTTTCGTTATGGACAAAAGGAACGATGTTAGGGAAGTGATCGAACGCGAGCACGCGCACGAAGAGCGGATGATGGTAAAAAGCCGCGACTATACGCTGCCGATAAGCATCATTGTCGCGGGAATCTTGATCGCCGGCGCCGTGATCTACGCGCTCGGCCTTAAGGACCAAGCCGGAGGTCCGGCGACGCCGCCGACTGCGCCGCGCGCGGGCTCCGTTCCCGCGATCGGGAACGCCGTCATTTTGGGCGATCCCGACGCGCCGGTCACGATAATCGAGTATGGCGATTTCCAGTGCCCGTTCTGTGGCCGGTTTTTCGCGCAGACGGAGCCCCTGATCATCGACAAGTACGTGAAGACGGGCAAGGTGAAGTTCGTCTATAAGGACTACGCCTTTCTGGGGCCGGAGTCGGTAGCCGCATCCGAGGCGGCAAAATGCGCCGCCGACCAGGGGAAGTTCTGGGAGTACCACAACGCGCTCTATCGCGAAGAGCAGAAGGACGGTCTCGAGCATAACGGCAACCTGAACCGCGGCCTATTCCTGCGGTTCGCGAAGGAGCTTGGCATGGACGAAGGCCAGTTCGCATCCTGCGTGGATACGGGGAAGTACAAGTCCGCCGTCGAGGCCGAGAACACGGAGGCGGTCGCGTACGGAGTCAACGGGACGCCCGCGTTTTTCGTCGGCAGCCGGTTTCTCTCGGGCGCGCTTCCGTTCGCCCAGTTCGAGGCGGCCATTATGGCAGAGCTGAATAAATAACAATGAAGCTTTTCTCGTGGGCGGAACTCGTGCTCGGCGTTTGGGTGATCGCCTCGCCGTGGATCTTCGGCTTCTCGGGTACGCTCGGTCTTTGGAGCAACGTGGTGGCGGGCACGGTCTTTGCGGTGCTTGCGATCTGGCGCATATTCGGTACGGAAAGCGCAGAGGGTTGACGGAGTTGTTATACTGGAGGCATGCAGACGCATACGAAGGTGATCCTCTACAGCACGCCGTCCTGCGTCTACTGCAGGATGGCCAAGAAGTTCTTCGCGGAGCATCACGTACCCTACGAGGAGTATGACGTCTCGGCGGACGGTCAGGCGCGCGAGGAGATGGTGCATCGCTCGCATCAGCTCGGCGTACCGGTTATCGAAGTGAACGGCGAGGTATTCGTGGGATTCAATCCTGTTCTCATCAAGCGGGCGCTCGGGCTGCACTAGGCAATGGAGGACCTTGTGATCATTGGCGGAGGACCCGCTGGAGTGGCGGCCGGCGTCTATGCCGCGCGCAAGAAAATAAAGACGGTTCTCATCACCGACTCGTTCGGCGGGCAGTCGCTTGTTTCAGCCGACATCCAGAACTGGATCGGCGACCCGTCCCTGACCGGCTTCGAACTCGCGCAAAAACTCGAGAAGCATCTCAAGGCGCAGGAAGATATTAAGATCGTGGAGAGTGACCTCGTCTCAAAAATCGAAACAATGGATTCGACAAGCTCACCACAAGGCGGCGGCTTTCGCGTGGAAACGAAGCAGGGCACAACGCTCGAGACCAGGACCGTGCTTATGGCCTTGGGGTCGCGCCGCCGCCGCTTGGGCGTGCCCGGCGAAGACAAGTTCGAAGGCAAAGGCGTGGTCTTCTGCTCGACCTGCGACGCGCCGCTCTTCAAGGATAAGGTCACGGCGGTAGTGGGCGGCGGAAACGCCGGTCTTGAGGCGGTGCGCGACCTTTTGTCCTACGCGAGCAAGATCTACCTCGTGGTCCGTTCGGACGCACTGAAAGGCGACCCGATCACGCAGGACACGGTGAAGCAGTCGCCGAAGGTGGATATCATCTATAACGCCGAAACGCAGGAGATACTGGGCGACGGCTTCGTGACGGCTCTGCGCTACAAGGACAAGGCGAGCGGCGGGGTGAAAGAGCTAAAGCTCGACGGCGTCTTTGTGGAGATCGGTTCCGTGCCGAACTCGGACCTCGTGAAGGACGTGGTTGAGCGGAATGAGCGCGGGGAGATCGTCGTGGACCATAAGACCCAACGTACCTCGCTTCCCGGCATTTGGGCGGCGGGCGACGTTTCGGACGTGCTCTACAAACAGAACAATGTTTCGGTGGGGGATGCCGTGAAGGCAGTCCTCAACATTTACGACTACCTCCACAAGGAAGTGAAGTAGGCGAGGACATCCGCGCCCTTTTTCGGATATACTAAAGCAATGTCGCGGACATTTTTCGTTATCATTCTTCTTGCCGGCCTGGCCGGAGGCGCATACTACCTTATCTACGGCTTTCCCAAAATCGAGCTGGCGAAGGTGATCGTGGGGGAGCGCGCGTTCTACGTGGAGGTCGCCGACACCGACGAAGAGCGGGGCCGCGGCTTGGCGTTCCGCGACAAACTCGGATCCGACGGCATGCTGTTCCTCTTCGAGACGCCGGGACCCTACGGTTTTTGGATGAAAGACGTGCGCTTTCCGCTCGACATCATCTTTATTCACGAGGGGCGGGTGTTTTCTTTCGAGCGCGCCGCGCCGGTGCCCCAGGACAACGAGAATCCGCCGGTTTATTACCCGCCCAGCAACATCAAGATAAGCCAAGTGCTCGAGCTGCCCGGGTTTTCCATCGACCGCTACAATATCCGCCTTGGCGATCCGGTGCAGATCATTTTGCCGGAGGAGCGGCTCTAGTCGTTCTGGCTATGAAGTCGTTCCCGCTTAGCAGAGGCGAGTGGCTTGTGCGGCTTGATGAGGGCGAAGAAGCGGTCGCCGCGCTCATGCTCTTCGTGCGCACGAAGCGGCTGCGTGGTGCGACGTTCTACGGCCAGGGATCGCTCAAAAACCCCGTGCTCGCATACTATGACCTCAAGAAGAAGCGCTACCTCGAGCGCCAGTTCCACGGCCTCTACGAGGCGGTCGGCATGACGGGCAATCTGGCGATGTTGGGCGGAGCGCCTGCGCTTCATTGCCATCTTGTGATAGGGGACCGGTCGCTTAAGACGCATGCGGGACATCTTGTGCGTGGCGCTGCAGGCGGAACGCTCGAAGTCGTGCTTCGCACGACGCGGCCCTTACGACGCGCGCGCGACGCGCAGACCGGCCTTAACGTGATACTATAAATCCATGGTAAAAATCGGTTCTCCTGCGCCTAACTTTCATCTCGAAGGATTCTCGAAAGGGCACTTCAAAAAGTACGAGCTCAAGGACTTCAAGGGAAAGTGGCTTGTGGTCTTCTTCTATCCGCTCGATTTCACGTTCGTCTGTCCCACGGAGATCAGGGAGTTCTCGGCGCGCTACCCGGAGTTCAAGAAGCTGAACGCCGAAGTGCTCGGCGTCTCCGTTGATTCCGTGCATTCGCACAAGGCCTGGGTGGAGGGCAGTTTGGGCGCGATCAACTTCCCGTTGCTCTCCGACTTCCACAAGAAGATGGCGCGCGACTACGAGGTACTGCTTGAAGACGAAGGCGTGGCGCTTCGCGCGACCTTGCTCATCGACCCCTACGGCAAAGTGCAATACGCGCTCTTGTGCAATAACGACGTCGGACGTTCCGTGGCGGAGACGCTTCGCGTGCTTGCGGCGTTCCAGACGGGAAAGCTGTGCCCTGCGGAATGGAAACCGGGACAAAAAACTCTCTAACGCGGCCCGCGGAACTTCTCGGCCGCGCCATCCGCTACGAGCGCGCCAACTGGCGGCGGCTTATGCCCGTTGTCGCCATTTACGCTTTTGGCGGCCTCGCGCTCCAGCTCTTTTTTGAGAGCGGGTCCCGTTTTATGGGAAGAGCGCTCTTTCCCGCGGCGACGGTCTTGGTGCTTGCGGGCGCTTTCCTTTACGTATGGGGATTCGTGGCGCTTCTTCTCGCGCTTCGCGACGACCGGCTCGACTGGCGATTGGCGTATCAAGGCGCGCTTTCCTTCGTCGCGCGGTATGCCGTTGCCTGGCTCCTCTACGCGCTCATCGTCACGGCGGGCGTTCTTGTGTTCGTCGTTCCCGGCATTTATGCAGCCGTGCTGTTCAGTTTTGTGAGTTACGTGCTGGTCTTCGAGAATACCGGAGCGCTCGAGGCGCTTCGCCGAAGCAGGGCGTACGTGCGCGGCCATTGGTGGGCCGTCCTGTGGCGGGAGATCGCCCTGGGACTTATGGCGATGGGCGCGTATCTTTTCGTGCTCCTTGTCCTGGAGATCCTGCGGCTCCCCGATGCGCTCAAGGAGCTTCTCCTCACCGGTGCGAACACCCTGGTTGTGCCCGTGACCTCGGTGTATGTATTATTGATGTATAGGGAGTTAAAGAGCTTGCACCATGGCAAAAATAGCGATTAACGGATTCGGCAGGATAGGGCGGTTGTTTTTCCGGATGGCGTTCGAGACGCCGGGGCTTGAGGTCGTCGCCATCAACGACCTGGGCGACCTCGAGAACATGGCGTACCTTCTGAAGTACGACACGGTCTACGGCCGGTACGGAAAGGAGGTGAGCGTCAAAAAAGAAGGAGAGAAGGGGACGCTCGTGGTTGACGGCAAAGAGATCGTTTCTCTCCAGGAGAAGGACCCGACGAAGCTTCCATGGGGAGCGATGGGGGTGGACGTAGCGGTCGAGGCGACCGGCGCCTTCGAGTCCTATGAGAAGGCCAGGGTGCACCTCGCGGCGGGCGCGAAGCGCGTTGTCATCACCGCTCCGGCCAAGGACGACGACGGTCCCGACCAGAAGACGATCCTTCTCGGCGTGAACGAAGAGGAGTTCAAGGTGTGCAAGATCACTTCGAACGGTTCCTGCACCACGAACGCCGCTTCGCCCGTTGCGGCGGTCATGAACGAGAATCCGGGCGTGGTGAAGGCGGTGCTGAACACGGTGCACGGCTATACGGCGACCCAGAACCTTGTGGACGGCCCGACGCGGGGAAGCAAGGACTACCGCCGCGGACGCGCGGGAGCGATGAACATCGTGCCCTCGACGACCGGTGCCGCGATCTCCGTTACGCGTGCGGTGAAGGATCTCCAGGGTCGGTTCGACGGTTTGGCGATGCGCGTGCCGGTCATTTCCGGCTCGCTTGTCGACTTTACCTTTCTCGCAAAACGAAAAGTGACCGCGGAGGAGATCAATCAGATCTTCAGGGACGCCGCCTCCTCGCCGCGCTGGAACAAGATCATCAAGGTCACCGAAGAACCCATTGTCTCCGCCGACGTTTTGGGCGAGCCCTACGGCTCGATCGTGGACCTCGGCATGACGAAGGTGGTGGACGGCGACCTGGTGAAGGTGCTTGCGTGGTACGACAACGAGTGGGGCTACACGGCGACGCTCGTGGGTCACGTGCTCAAGGCCGCGGCAGTGCTTCCCTAGGTGATCAGGTGATGCACGCTATGGAACGCAATCTCGTCTATCTTGTTGTCGCGCTTTCACTTATCGCATTTGTTCCTGCGGCGGGTGCACAAAGCATTTCAGAAGAACAGCTTGCGGCATATTCGATCCCCTCGGTGTTCCAGGCGCTGACGGCGGTCGATGCCGAGCTGGAGTTCCCGGCGTTCCAGGTGGATCGCCAGACACTGAGACCCTTTGTGTACTACGAAGGCGCGAACGGTATCGTGGTCGACTACATTAGGAAGGGCATCGAAAGCAACCAAAGCATCACGTTCATTCGCAGCGAACTGAAATTGGTGGGGTGGGTGGATGAGGATATCGAGGCGGCGCTGCGGGTCGCGGTCCAGTCCCCGCCGCCAGGCAAGAAGCTCGAACGCGTGGCGATCAAAAGAACGCTCGCGTTAGGGACCGCCTTTGCGGTGCGCGAAGACGGCTATCTGCTTACTAATGCGCACGTGGTGGAGGAGGGGACTCCGGAATCGGTGCGCGCGATTCTTGTCGCGAACGCCATTGAACAGTATTTGTGGCAGACGGTTTCTGCATATGGCCTTACCGTTGATGAGCAGTACCTGTTCGAGTCGGAGCTTTACAACTATCTTCAGCAGAATGGCAGGCTGGTCAAGTTCAAAAAGGAATATTATGTCGTGCCGCCGTCGCTCACGACGCTGCCTACCGTTGATGAAGAGCTGTTCGCGGCGAGTTGGCCCGCGGAGCTTACAAAGGCCGGCAAGGCCTATCCCGGCAAGGACGTGGCCATCTTGAAGATAGAAAAGGGTCCGTTGCCGGCGCTCCCGATCTCGAAGGAATCGCCCCGGGTTGGCGAGAAGATCTTTGCGCTCGGCTACCCGGCCGCCGCCAACATCAATCAATTAAGCACCAATGAACCTTCGCTTACCTCCGGCGTGATGAGCGCGATCAGGCGCTCGGACAACAACGACTTTGAGATCATCCAGACCGATATTTCGATCGGGGGCGGCTCGAGCGGAGGGCCGGTGCTTAATCGACGCGGGGAGGTGGTGGGGATCGTGACGCTGGGCAATCTGAATTTCGCTCAGTACGGAAACTTTAATTTCTTCCTGCCGATCTCGTTGGCGGAGGAGCTTATTGCTTCCGCTAAGAGTCCCGCGCCTGCCGTTGGCGAGGCGACCGCATCGTACCGAGAAGTCGCCGATCTGCTCCTGGAAGGAAAGTGTGAAAGCGGAAGAGCGAAGGTCGCGGAGCTGCAGAAACTTCTTGCGTCGAAGTTCATCGACCGCGTGTTGGGAGATTGTTATCGCAAGGAGGGTGGCGGTGAAAGCGTACGAGGATTCTTTGGCGTGGCGCTTCCCAGCTCTCCCTCGGTCTGGTTTTTGGGCGGCCTCGCAGCGGGAGGCGTGATCGCGGTAGGTGTGTGGGCGGTCTTGCGTTCTCGTCGGCGACCGCATGAGCAGGCATAAGGGTTTTTTGGTCTAACCATATTCGACAATGACCATTTATCTTGGCGCGGACCATCGCGGGTTCGCGCTCAAAGAGCAGGTTAAGCAATGGCTTCTTGGCGCGGGGCATGACGTCCTCGATCTCGGCGCGCACGCGCTTGACGCCTCGGACGATTATCCCGACTTCGGCCTCGCCGTGGGCCGGGAGGTCGCGAAGAACCCCGAAGAACACCGCGGCATTCTGTTGTGCGGTTCCGGTATCGGCATTGCGATCGCGGCGAACAAAGTAAAGGGCATCCGCGCATCGCTCGTGACCTCGCCGGAGCTCGCGCGGGCGGCGCGGAATGACGAGGACCTGAACGTGCTCTCCATTTCCGCCGACCACACCGATGAGGAGAGCGCCAAGCGCATCATCGAGGCATTTTTGAGCACGCCGTTTTCCGCGGAAGAACGGCACCATCGTCGGAAGGACAAGATAGCGCGCGCGGAATATGCAGATTCTTCCGGCAATTAACTGTCCGGACTTTGCCTGCGCCAAGGAGCGCATTCGGAAGGCGGAGGCATTCGCGGAGTGGATCCACGTGGATGTGGTGGATGGGAAGTTCGCGCCGCCTGTCACCTGGGGAAACCCGGAGGAGTTCGCCTCGCTCACAACTCCGCTCAAGCTCGAGGTGCATCTGATGGTCGAGGATCCGGAAGGCGCGCTCGACGCCTGGCTCCGCGCGGGTGCGAAGCGCGTGGTGGTGCACCTCGAGTCGCTCAAAGACCACGTCTATGTTCTCGAGAAATGCAAAAAATTCGGCGCGGAAGTTTTTCTTGGCATCAATCCGGGTACGGAAGCGGAGCGGGCGTTCGCGCACGCGGGGGATTTTCAAGGATTCCTTGTTCTCGCAGTATTCCCCGGCTACTCGGGGCAACCGCTCCAGGAAATCGCGCTCGAGAAGATCAGACGCATCAAGGCGCATGCGCCGAGTGCTATAATAGAAGTTGACGGCGGCGTGAACGGCGGAACCGCGCCGCGCATCAAAGCCGCCGGAGCCGACATCCTCATCTCGGCATCTCACATTTTTTCCGCAGGCAACCCCGCAGACGCCTACCATGCCTTATCCGCGCTCTGACATGGAACTGCACGACAAAAAACTGAAGTTTTTGGAGGAGATGGCGAACGTCATTCGCCAGGACATCATCGCCATGCTCGTCGAGGCGAAGTCCGGCCATTCGGCGGGGCCGCTCGGCATGGCGGACATCTTTACTGCGCTCTATTTTCACGTCTTACACCACGATCCAAAACGACCCGACTGGCCGGAGCGCGACCGGCTGGTGCTCTCGAACGGCCATATCTGTCCTGTGCGCTACGTCGCGATGGCGCACGCCGGCTACTTTCCGGTCGAGGAGTTAAAAACGCTCCGCAAGCTGAACTCGCGTCTCCAGGGGCATCCGCACCGCACCGCGCTTCCCGGCGTCGAGACGACCTCGGGGCCCTTGGGTTCCGGTCTTTCGCAGGCGATCGGCATGGCGCTCGCGGCGCGGCTCGATAAGAAGAAGCACCGCATCTATTGCGCGCTGTCCGACGGCGAGCATGACGCGGGGAACACCTGGGAGGCGGCGATGTTCGCGGGCAAAGAGCGCCTCGCGAATCTCACGGCCATCATCGACCGCAACAACATCCAGATCGACGGCTATACCGAGAACGTGATGCCCCTGGAATCGCTCCGCGAGAAGTACGAGGCGTTCCGATGGCACGTTATCGAGATCGACGGCCACAACATCGAGGCGTTCGTGGACGCGACGAACGAGGCCAAGGCGATCTACGAGAAGCCGACCGTCATCATCGCGCACACCATTCCCGGCAGGGGCGTGAGCTTTATGGAGCGCGACTATCTATGGCACGGCAAGCCGCCGACAAAAGAGGAAGCGGAGGTTGCCTTGAGCGAACTTCGCACGCTTCATGGACAGATCGAGAGCGAGCACCAGTAGGTGATATACTGAACGCATGGAACAGGCACAGAGATCTTCTCCTCGCGATCTCCTGACGCATCTCTTCGTGATGGCGGGGCTCTACGTGAGCGCCGGAATGTTCCTATCGCTCGTTTTCGGCCTCGTCGACGCCTACCTGCCGGATCTACTGACCTCTTACTATGATCCGGCGAGCGGCATCCGGTGGTCTTTGGCGACGCTTACCGTCGTTTTCCCAGTCTTCGTGTGGGGATCGTGGTTTCTCGCGAAGGACATAGCCGCGAACGCGTGGAAAGGGGAGTTGCGCATCCGGAAGTGGTTGGTGTATATAACCCTCTTTGCCGCGGCGGCGCTCGTGATCGGCGACCTCGTGTCGCTGCTCTATAACTTCCTTGGGGGAGAGTTAAGCGGCCGTTTTCTCCTTAAGACGCTCGCGGTCTTCGCCGTCGGCGCCGCGGTTTTTACGTACTACTTGTACGATCTGCGCCGGAGCGCGTTGATCTTCTCTCCGCGCATGAAGGTTTTCGTCATTGCTGCGTGCCTCGTGGTCGCGGCGGTCGTCGTAACGGGGTTCGCCGTTGCGGGCTCGCCCTTCCGCCAGCGCCTGGTGCGCTTCGACCAGCAAAAGGTTAGCAACCTCCAGACGATCCAGGGGAAGACTGTTTACTTCTGGCAGCAAAAGGAGCGCCTCCCGCAGTCGCTCGATGAACTTCGGGACCCCATCTCCGGCTTCACGGCGCCGCGCGACCCGCAAAGCGGAGCGGCGTACGAGTACCGGGCCACCGGCGCGCTCTCGTTCGAGCTCTGCGCCGAGTTCAATCTTTCGTCCAAAGACGCCCTGAACGTGCCGAAGCCGGAGCCCCTCTACTACCCGTATCCCGGCGGTGTTACGGAGAATTGGGACCACGTCGAGGGCCGCGCGTGCTTTGCGCGCTCCATCGATCCGGAGCTTTATGCGAAACCGTTGCGATGACGTATTTTCGCGAAGCGATCAATAAATGGGGTGTCGCGTGGGGCTTCATCTACGGCCTCGTG
>Ga0209518_1001768_pt1 | contig 22070 bp, 25 predicted proteins | sample RifGroB1_FD_183993 | JGI IMG/M metagenome (GOLD analysis project Ga0209518, IMG submission 183993) | Groundwater microbial communities from Rifle, Colorado, USA - Groundwater B1 (SPAdes) (version 2) | ecosystem: Environmental > Aquatic > Deep subsurface > Groundwater | place: Rifle, Colorado...
AATAAAAAATTTTTTGGTTTGGACATAGGAGCCACAACTATGAAGCTTGTGGCACTTTCAAAGGATAGGACCGGATATTTATTAAACAACGCTATTATAGCTCAATCTCCTCCCAAAGGAATGCTTTCACAGTCTCCGATAGACGAAGAAGAAATGGCAAATGCTATAAAAAAGGCTATAGAGGATGCAAAAATTGTTACAAAATCAGCAAACATTGCCCTTGCCGAGAATCAGGTTTACACAAAAGTTATAGAAATGCCGAACCTTTCTGATCGGGAGCTTTCTTCTGCAATTTATTGGGAAGCCGAACAGCAGATTCCTGTTCCTCTCTCAAACATAACTCTAGTTTGGAATGTTTTAAAAAGGCCAGAGGGGAAAAATTCAACTGAGAAAATGCAGGTTTTGATGGTTGGAGCACCAACGCTTCTTATTAAGAAGTATCAAAAAATAATAGGAATGGCGGGTCTCACTCTAAACGCATTAGAAACAGAAATAATAGCTACAGTTAGAGCGCTGACCGGAGGGCCGTCCCAGGCAGCTAATTTTCCTCCGTCTATAGTTGTAAATATAGGAGCCGTTAGTACGTCTCTGGCAATTGTTAGGGACGGGATTATGGCATTTACCTATTCTATGCAAATAGGAGGTTCAGCTATAAATAGAGCCATTGCGACAGATTTTGGCTTAACGGCGGGACAGGCAGAAGAATATAAAAAAGTTTATGGGATTTCAGGCAAAAATATAGGAGATAGAATCGGTCAGGCGACTCGTCCTATTCTCGAGTCAATATTAGGCGAAGTTAGAAAAGCCCTTGCCTTTTATAGTCAAAAATACTCGGAGCAAAAACCGGTTAGGCAGATTGTTCTTTCAGGCGGAACAGCAAAACTTCCCGGCATTGATCTATTCTTCGCCCAAAATGCTGGCCTTGAAACAGTTATAGCTAACCCCTGGAAGGTTTTAGCTCCCCAGGATGTTCCCAAACAAATAATTGATAATGCCGCGGACTACACGATAGCTGTCGGACTAGCAATAAGGGAAGATGAGTAGCGATATAAACTTAGTTTCAAAGCAGAAAATAGGCGCCGGTAAAAGGAAGACCATAATTAGATTAAGAATTGGAGCCGTTACATCTCTTGCTTTTGTCTTAATATCCTCAGTGCTTCTTTTTTTAATAAATACGCTAAATTCCCCAACTCAAATAAAAAGCGAGCAGGACGGTGCGTTAGCAAGAATTTCTTCAATGAATCGGAAAGCGGTTGAATTAAATGTAGTTACGGAAAGGCTATTGTCAATTTCAGAAATTCTAAATTCAAGAGTTAAATATAATGATTTAGTCAGTCTTTTATTTAAAGATAAACCTGAAGATATTGAAACGTCATCACTTTTGATTGATCAGAATACGATTAGCTTTTCGGTTAACTCTATATCGCTTATTTCAATAAATGAATATTTAAAAAAAATAATTAAAATAACTTCTGAAAATAAAGCTTTCAGCAACTTAACCATAGAGAGTCTATCAAGCAATATTAGATCAGGAGAATACACCCTTTTACTTAAAGTATTTATAAATGGACCTAAAAATTAATCTTGATATTCAAAATTTAAAGACAGTTTATGAGGATTACAAACAGTATCTAATTCCCATAGGTACTATTTTAGCTTCTTTTCTAATTTTATTTTTAATCGTTTTTCCACAATTTAGACTCATTTCTGATACTCAGGAAAAAAGAGATGAGGAGAAGGTAAAACTTTCCATTCTTAATGCAAATTTAGCAAATCTGGAGTCAATTTCTGAATCTGATTTATCAAACGATCTTTTTATCGTAACAGCAGCCCTACCTATTCAGAAAAACTTTGAAGCAGTACTGGGCGCAGTCTCCTCGGCTGCGAATGCTTCGGGTGTTTTTCTCGGGGATTATCAATTTCAGGTTGGAGATATCACCCGTCCACCCGTAGCAGGTGGCGGAAAGTACCCATCAATTGAGATAAATTTAAATATTAACGCAAACGTTGAGGGAACTATCCGTTTTATGGAGGAAATCTATAGAACAGTTCCGTTGGTTGAAATTAAAGGGGTAAACGTTTCGGGCGAGAACACCGTAATAAGTCTCGTGTTTTTCTTCAAGCCCCTTCCTCCAAAAGGACTAGATCCTAGCTTGAAATTTAGGATAATAACTCAAAAAGATAAAGATCTTATGAATCTGATTTCAAAATATAACAATATAAATTCGCAGAGCAGCTTAGAGCTCTCGCCTTCTCTTGTTCCTAGCCCGATTTCTAGTCCTTCCCCCGCCCTATAATAAGGTCAGGTCGTTTTGCTTTTGTAATTTCAAGCGATTTTTCTTTTTTCCATTCTTCGATTCTTTTGTGATTTCCTGATAACAAAACTTCCGGGACACCCTTTCCTTTATAAGTTCTTGGGCCTGTGTAGTGCGGATATTCTAAGAGCGATCCTGAATTTGCTGCAAATGATTCAGTGATAGTAGCGCCTTCGCGTATAGCTCCTGGAATAAGCCTAATAACGCTATCAGCAATAACCATTGCAGCAATCTCTCCTCCCGTTAAAACAAAATCACCAATAGAGACCTCTTCATCTACTAGTTCCAATACTCTTTCGTCCACGCCTTCATAATGACCGCATATCAAAATCAAGTGTTTGAGTTTTGAAAACTGCCAAGCTTTAGTCTGATTATATCGTTTTCCCCTAGCAGATAATAAAACTATTTTTTCGGCTTTATTATTTAATTTTTTGACGTCTTGTATTGCTTTATCTAGAACATCAACTTTTAATATCATTCCCAAACCGCCCCCATAGGGCTTATCATCTACAGTCTTATGTTTTCCCGTTCCAAAATTTCTAAGGTCAATTATATTAATTGACGCGATTTTTTTATCTATAGCCCTTTTAATTATTGATAGCTTGAAGGGTCCCTCAAACATTTGGGGGAAAAGAGTAATTATCGAAATTTCCATTTAAGTAGCGGAGTTTTCTTCGAGAGTAACAACAATTCTAATATTTTGTTTAATTGCCGGGATTTTCATTACGTTACGGATTGCTCTTATTACTTTTCCTTCTTTTCCAATAATCTTTCCCATATCGTCTTTTGCAACTTTAACAGTTAAATTTTGGCCTCCGTCTAGTTCCTCTTCATTTATTTCTACCTGATCAGGATTATCGACGATGGATTTAATGATATATGTAAGTGCTTCCTTCATTTACTAAAAATTGCCTCAACTGTCGGACTGGGTTGTGCACCTTTTGAAATCCAATATTCATAACGCTTGTCATTTTTGTTAAAAGATTTCTTGGCGCCTTTATCAAAATAACCCAAAAACTCAATAGGTCTGCCATCGCGTCTTTCTCTTTTTTCAGAAACGACAATTCTAAATCTTCTTTCTCCTTTTTTTCCGACTCTTGATAACCTTATTACAACTGACATAGGTTTAAAATTTTAACATTATTTCCCAAGCTTCTCAAGTGCGTTACTAGCTGCAATCTCTTCAGCTTCTTGTTTTGATTTTCCTTCTCCCTTACCATAAAGCTTTTCTCCCACGAAGGCTCCCACAGTAAATAGCTTTGCGTGTGGCAGTCCTTCTTCTAAAAGAACGACGTATTTTGGAGACGATTTTTTGTGACTTTGTATATACTCCTGGAGCAAGCTTTTCGGATCCTTTAACATATTTTTTTCTACAAAACTTTGAGTTTTAGGTAACAAGACTTCTTCCAGTAATTTTTTAACAGCTTGAACCCCGCTATCTAAAAACAGTGCTCCAACCAATGCTTCAAAAACATCGGCCAGAAGGCTTTGATTATTCCTTCCTCCAGACTCCTCCTCACCCTTAGAAAGCAAAAGGTGCGAGCCTAAATCTAATTCTCTCGCACAATCAGCAAGGCTTTTAGTGTTTACTAAAAGGGATCTTAAATTTGTTAACCTTCCTTCATCATAGTTTTTAAAATTATCGTAAAGATAACTTGACACAATAAAAGAGATGATACTGTCTCCCAAAAACTCAAGTCTCTCGTTTGAAGTTATAATTTCCTTATTCTCGTTTAAGTAGGATCTATGTACCAATGCTTGATTTAGAAGTGCTTTGTTTTTGAAATTAGGGATTTTTACCATAAGACACAATTTTACCGAGGGCTCCATTTATAAATGCAGGGCTTGTATCTCCTCCATACTCTTTTGCCAGCTCAATCGCTTCATCGATTACTACTTTGGGAGGTTCTTTCTTTTCGATTAATAATTCATAAATAGCCAGACGGAGAATTGCGAGATCTGTTTTGTTAATTTTTTCGATAGGAAATTCCGGGGCAGCTTTGACAATCATTTTATCTATTTTCTTTCCCTCTGAAATTACATTTTTTGCTAAATCATTAATGCGTTGTTTATGAAAATCATATTTAAAAAGATCCTCGACAATTTTTTGCCTTTTTTTGTGTCTTGGATCAAAAGGAGTTTTCATTTAGTTTCCGTCGGCGCGGGAGCTTCTTCTTTTGGCGCTTTCTTCGAAAGATTTAAAATGTCTCGCCCTTTATAATAACCGCAATTTGGGCATACTATGTGGGGAATTATTTCTTTCCCGCAGTTTGGACAAGTTGTGGTAGCTGGAGGGGAAAGATGAATACTTGCCCTTCTTTTTCCTTTTCTTCCCCTTGAATGTCTTCTTTTTGGTTCCTGTGGCATGAGGCTATTTTATCTTATTTAAGGCTACTAAGCAACACTCTTAATCTAGGGAGACTGAAGCGGTATTTATTTCTGAGACTTTTTGTTTGAGAATTGGATAATCGGTTAAATTGTCAACAATTTCCTCTGCCGCATCTTTTGTTTTTTTGATCAGATCAAGGTCGGAGAAGCTCGCGATTTTTAAGAATTTCATTCCATGCTGGGCAGTTCCGTAGATCTCCCCTGCTCCACGAATTTTCAAATCGTATTCTGCAAGAACAGATCCGATATTTGTTTGCTCCATATATTTAAGTCTTGCGCCTGATGTTTGGTTTTCAGAAAACAATAAACAATAGGCATCTTGTCCTCTTCTTCCAACTCTTCCCCGCAATTGATGAAGCTGTGCGAGGCCGAAGCGATCCGCTGCCTCAATTACGATAATAGAGGCGCCTGGGATATCAATTCCTACCTCAACTACCGGAGTTGAAACAAGTATGTCCAGTATCCCTTTTTGAAATTTGTGCAAAACATCATCCTTTTCTTTAGTTTTCATTCGGCCGTGTAGAAGCCCGAGCGTTAGATTTGGGAAAACTTCCTTTCTTAATCTTTCAAACTCTTTTGTAGCGGCTTTTACAGATACCATAGACTCGGACTCTTCTATAAATGGGCAGATTATAAAAGCTTGTGATTTATTTTCTTTAATCTGTTTTTCTATCCAGGTGTAGGCTCCTTCTCTTTTGATAGCGGGAACAAGCCATGTTTTTACAACTTTCCTGCCTTTAGGCATCTCATCAAGTAGGGACAGATCCAAATCTCCATACAAAGCTAGAGCAACAGTTCTTGGAATAGGCGTTGCAGTCATAGTTAGGACATGCGGATTTTGCCCTTTGGCTCTAAGTAATGACCTTTGTTCTACTCCAAATCTTTGCTGTTCGTCGATAACCACTAAGCCTACTTTTTTAAACGAACGCTTTCCGAATAGAACTGCGTGTGTTCCGACAAGAATATCAAACGATGCCTTTTCAGACAATTTCTTGTTTGCTGTTTGTAAATCAACTTTAACGCCAAACTTTGAAAGTAAAGTAGAGAGAGTTTGATAATGTTGATTTGCAAGAATTTCGGTCGGTGCCATAATAATCGATTTCAGCCCGTTTAGAAATGCTAAGTACATAGCTACTGTTGCCACAACTGTCTTTCCAGATCCCACGTCCCCCTCCAAAAGTCTATTCATTGGTTTATTTTTTGAAAGATCATCGAGAATTTCTTGAAGCGCTTTTTTTTGAGCACTTGTCAACTCAAATGGAAGACTTGAAATGAATTGTTCGATTTTCTCTTTGTAGGATTTAACATCGAACTTAATTCCTTTTAAGTTTTTTGCCCATTCTTTTTTTCTTTCTAAGGCTGAGAGTTGAAGTAAAAATAATTCATCGAATGAAAGTCTTTTTTTGGCAGAACCTACATCATTAAGATTCTTGGGAAAGTGTATCGTTTGCAAACTATCGGCAAGACTTAGGAGTTCATTTTCTTTTTTTATTTTTTCCGGGAGAAAATCTTTGACAGCTTTATTTTCCTTTAATAGAAAAAAGACTTGTCTTCTTATCCAGCGCGAGGATACTCCCCTAGTTTCAGGATAAATTGGAACTAGTCTTCCAGTGTGTATTAATTCTTCACCGTCCATTTCATAGTCCGGAGATTTTAATATAAAGTCATTAACTTGTCTTTCTACTTTACCTGAAATAGAAATAGAATCCCCTGTCTTAAAAGTTTTTAAAAGAAACGGCTGATTAAACCAGATAACATCTATGGCTCCGGTTTTATCAGCAATTTTTGCTTTCTGCAGAGTTCTAAATCTTCTTGTGTACTGATTTTTAAGATCACTAATATTACCTCTTATAGTAACGGTTTCTCCTTCTTGCAAGTTTCCTACATTTGAAACAATAGAATAATCCTCATACCTAAATGGAATATGATAAAGAAAGTCTAAAAACTTATCTATGCCTAGTTTTTTAAGAGAGTTCGCGTACCTCTTATAGATTCCTCCGGCAGATACCACAGGGGAAGAAAGATCAGGCATAAATTAAAAAGCTAGGAAAGGCAGAACTGTTGTTACTATAAGTGACATTGCAATGATTGCAATAATAATGGTCCAAAAAATTCTATGTTTCTTTCCAAGATGTTCCATAACTTCAATTTTTGAGATTTAACTTTACCAATTTTCTTCCGACATTTAAAATTCCGTTTTCTACTTTTTGGCCTGTAGAAATTTTCTGTCCATCAATTCTTACGGCATTTTGCTCAAATAGTCTTTTTGCGTCAGATTTTGAATCAGCTAGTGAATGTTTGACTAATAAATTCTCATCAATTATATCATCGCCTTTAATATCTATTTCCAAAATATCTTGAGGAGGTTCACCCTTTTGGACTACTCTTTCAAATTCTTCTTCTGCTTTTTTTGCATCATCTTCGCTATTTAACTGTTTTGTGACTTCAAAAGCCAATTTTTTCTTAAACTTAATTGGATTTTCACCACTTTTAATTTTTTGCTCAATTTCCCCTATTTCGTTTATGGGAACATCTGTTAAATATTCAAGACCCTTAACTATCACGTCATCACCTAATGCCATAATTTTTCTATAAAGCTCTGAGGGTCGATCGATCATCGCAATTACATTTCCCTCTGTTTTTCCTATTTTTTGTCCAGAACTATCAGTCAGAAGTGGAGTCGTCATCACGAATTTATCTTTTTTAAGCATATGTCTTATAAGTTTTCTGCCCATTAGCATATTAAATGTTTGATCAACCCCACCGATTTCTACATCGATATCCATTGCCACAGAGTCGTATGCCTGCATTACTGGGTAAAAAAATTCGTTCATAAAAAGATCCTGCCCGCTTTTTAATCGTTCTTGAAATAGATCACGCTCTATAACCTGTTGGAGCGAGAGCAAACTTGATATTTTAATAAACTCAAGTCCGCTCATTTTAGCTAGCCACTCACTATTAAACCTAACCTCAGCCGGATTATCTCCTGAGAAGTTCAAAATTTTTCCAGCCTGCTCCTTATAGGTTTTAGCGTTTTGTAAAACATCTTTTTTATTAAGCATTTTTCGTGATTCAGATTTCCCGGAAGGGTCACCAACCAATGCAGTAAAATCGCCAATTAAAAAAATTACTTTATGTCCCAAATCTTGCCATTGTTTAAGTTTTCGAAGACCAATCATGTGCCCGATGTGCAGATTTTGTCCTGTGGGATCAAATCCTTGGTAAACCCTCAATTTTTTATCTTTTTTAAGTAGCTCTTCAAGATCTTCTTTTGTGGGATAAATTCTATCTACGGCTCTAGTCAGAAGTTCATCTAAATTCATAAAAAAAGTATAGCATACCCTGAGCTTTGATCCTAGCCTGCTTCTTTGTTATAATTAGAGCCTAATGGTAGATTTCGGACTGTCGCTACGACGCAGAAGGCGCTCTAGGCTCAGGTCCTCAAACATTCTCCTATACTCAAAGCTTTCAAGGTATGCTTTTTTCGGTTTAATAGGAGCTGTTTTGCTCACCGCTTTTCTTTTTATCTGGTATTCAAGAGATCTTCCTCAGCCCGGTAAGCTCGCCGAAGCAGCCTTAGGAAATTCTACCCGAATCTACGACAGAAAAGGAAAAATACTTTATTCCGTTGACCAGGATGAAGTTAAAAACTACGTGAAGCTAAAAGACGTTCCCAAAATAGTTAAAGAAGCGACAATTGCTACTGAAGACAAAGATTTTTATAAGAATCAAGGTTTTTCTTTAACAGGCGTAATAAGAGGTTTGTTGATAGATCCAATACTTAGGCGGAGAATTACAGGAGGCTCAACAATTACTCAGCAGCTGATAAAAAATGTACTTTTAACTTCAGAAAGAACCATTCCCCGAAAAATTAAGGAATTAATCTTAGCAGTTCAGGTTGATAAAATTTACAGTAAAGATCAAATACTTGAAATGTATTTAAATAATGTTCCATTTGGGGGAACAGCTATCGGTATCGATGCTGCAGCCGAAACTTATTTTGGAAAAAGCGCAAAAGATTTAAACTTAGCCCAGAGCGCGTTTTTAGCCGGACTTCCTCAGGCTCCTTCGCTCTACTCTCCTTTTTCTGGGAATAAATATTACATAGATAGGTCAACTTATGTTTTAGGCCAAATGGCTAGGCAAGGATATATTACTAATCCTGAGGCGCAAAAAGCCTTAGAAGAAATTAAGCGCTTTAAATTCACTCAAAGAAATACAGCTATCAAAGCTCCTCATTTTGTAATGTATGTTAGGGAGCAGATCGCTGAGCGTTTTGGCGATGCAGCAGTTGACGTGGGAGGGCTTCAAATAAAAACCTCACTTGATTATGACATACAGAAAAAAACAGAGGAAATAGTTAAGTCTGAAATAGCAAGGCTTAAAGGATATAGGGTTGGAAATGGTTCAGCAATAGTTATGGATCCAAAGACAGGAGAGATTTTGGCTATGGTAGGAAGCGAGGATTACTTTAACGAGGAAAATGACGGAAACTTTAACGCCAGTTTGTCTCGTAGGCAGCCCGGATCATCTCTTAAGCCTGTTATGTATGCGACTGCTCTTGAGAAAGGATACACTGCGGCAACTTTAATTATGGACGTCAAAACTGATTTTCCTACTCAAACTACAGGTATGTATACACCTGTTAATTACGATGGAAAGTTCAGAGGACCAACGCAACTTCGATTTGCTTTGGGAAACTCTCTTAATATCCCGGCTGTTAAGATGCTTGCCCGGGTTGGAATTAAAGACACTATGGAAAAGGGATATGATATGGGAATTAAAAATTGGGAACCTACTCAAAAAAATTTATCAAATGTAGGACTTTCTCTTGTCTTGGGAGGAAGAGAAGTATCTTTGCTTGAAGAAGTGAGCGCATATTCTGTTTTAGCTAATAGAGGCGTTAGGCAGGAGCCATTAAGTGTACTTGAAGTTAAGGATTTAAAGGGAAAGACTTTGTTTAAGCAAAAAAGCGTAAAAGGACCGAAAGTTTTAAGTGAGGAAGCGGCATTTATAATCTCACACATACTTTTGGACAATAACGCCAGAAGTGACGCCTTTGGCTCCTCCTCTTTTTTAAATATCCCAGGGAAAACTGTTTCAGTAAAAACAGGAACAACGGATAGCAAAAGAGACAATTGGACGGTTGGATATACCCCGTCATTTGTAGTAGGAGTATGGGTCGGAAATAACGATAATAGTCCAATGAATCCTATTATCGCTTCAGGAGTAACAGGCGCATCTCCAATTTGGAATAAGATTATGGGTAGTGTCCTAAAAGGAAAAACAGACGAATCTCTCATAAAACCTGCAAACGTAATAGCTGCCCAAATAGATGCGTTTGGGGGAGGAGCCACGATTGATGGGCAATCAACAAGATCAGAATATTTTATAAAAGGAACCGAGCCGACTTCAAAAGCACCCATCTATAAAGAGAAAGACGGAAAACGCTACATTGTGATTCGTGAATCTGACCCAGTTTCAACTGACGGAAAAAACAGATGGCAAGAGGGCATTGATGCATGGATTGAGCAAAATCACGCTGGAGACGAATTATGGCATGCGCCGGGTTCAGTTTTTGAAGAACCTAAAAAGAAAGATGAACCAACCCCAACCCCAAGCGTTACGCCAAGTCCGACTCCTACACCGACTCCAACCCCATTAATTCCCCCTGGCCCTTAAAACTTAGCTTGAAATTTATCGGTTAGATTTCTTTTGATTTTTTCCCTGATTTCCGACACTTCCTGATTTGTCAGATTTTTAGAAGGGTTCTGGTATGTGATATGAAAAGTCCTTTTATTTGCGAATTGATCAATTAGACTAACGTCCAAGATCAATCCATCCGTATTTTTTATTTCCTCAATAACCTCTTGGGTAGCAATATTTTCATTTAGTGAAATCGATAGATCCTCAACTATCGGTGGATACTTTGTTATTGGCGAATATTTTTTGCTTAAACTGGCATTCTTCACTATTTGTTCAAAATCTAGTTCAAAATCAATGAAGTTATCGTCTAAAATCTCGATATCCCCCGCTTTTTGATTATCAATTAATGTATCCGCGCCAATCATTTCATCTTCTCTTTTGCCAAATTTAAAATTTTTAATTCCTAGATCCTCAAAAATTGCCTCAATAAGCCCTTTTATTTCAAAGAAACTTACTTTACCTTTTACTACGCCGGCAAACTTTAGTTTTTCCAAAGGCAAACTTCCAGGTCTCTTTTGGTAAATATTAGAAAGTTCAAAAATTTTTATATTTTCTGTTGATTTATTTTCTTTAACTACTGATAAAAGAGACGGGACAAGAGTTTTTCTCATATAAAGAAGATCGACTGACAGCGGATTTGCGATTTTTAGAGCATCCTCCGTCATTCCTTCGAACAAGCCTTCTGAAACCATAGAGTATGTGAGAACTTCTGTAAATCCCCAATACTTCATCGCTAATTTAACCCTGTCTTCCCAGTAAAAACTATCGCCTGTTAAACTGAATGGTGGTGCAGCTTTAAGTGGAGGGAGAATACTTTGAATTCTGTGATACCCATAAACTCTGGCTATTTCTTCGACTAAATCTTCTTCAATTTTCACATCATTTACTCTAAAACTCGGGGGTTTGACTTCTAGTCCCGCTTTTGTTTCTTTAACTTCGAAGCCTAGTTTTTTTAGAATAGTCGCTGAGCTATTATTCGGAACAGATTCTCCTATTAATTTATTTATTTTCTCAAAAGATATTTTTATACTATTTGTTTTTGGTTTTTCTTCGTATATATCAACAGTTTCTGAAATAACTAATCCACTGGCATATTTTTCATAAAGCTCGATGCCTCGATACAGAGCGTCCAGCGCAAGATTAGGATCAACTCCTTTTTCATTTAAAACTGCAGCCTCAGTTCTTATAGCTTGGTTCATTGAAGTTTTTCTAATCCTCGCGGGATCATTATTGTCAAGAAAAAGAAGTATTCTTTTTGTATTATCGGAAACAACACTATTTTTAAGCCCCATTATTCCTAGAAGATCTACTACTTCCCCTTTTTCATTTACTGCAATAATATCTCCAGCAAAAAGTCTATGTTTTTTATCATCCAAAGTTTCGATAAGTTCTCCGCCTTGAGACGCTGTTATTTTTATCTTTCCTCCTAATTTATCGAAGTCAAATACGTGCGCAGGATGACCTATCTCTCGCATTAAATAATTTGTTACATCTACGAGGTTATTAAGAGAGCGAATCCCGGCATTTTCCAAACGTTCTTTTATGAATTTAGGACTTTCCCCAATTTTTACTTCTAAAACTGCGGCACATATACGCTTAACCAGTTTTGGATCGTTTTCGATTTCGATTTTTTCGTTTCCTTGAACTTTAGGTTTCAAATATTTTGGAGGCATAAAAGAGGCATCTATTCCAAATTCCGGTAGTATTACTGAAGCTTCTCTTGCGATCCCGATGACAGACATAAGATCCGCTCTGTTAGTTGTTACTTCAATTTCATAGACAAAATCACTGGCTATTTTTTCAAGCTTTTCTACGGAAACGCTGGTGAGAGATAAATTTTTAGCAATTTCGGAAGCACTCGCTTTGGTTTTTAGAAACTCTCTTAAATGTGAATCGACTATTCTAATGTTCATTAAAATTGTTGTAAAAACTCAAGTTTATTTGAATAAAGAAGTCTTAAATCATCAATCTTGAGTCCTTCTTTCATCATAAGAACTCTTTCAACTCCCCAGCCGAAAGCAAAGCCGGTATATTTTTCAGGATCAATCCCTCCGTTTCGAAGAACGTTCGGATGGACCATTCCTGCTCCTCCCATTTCAAGCCAGCCTTCTTTGCACAATTTACAGCCACTTCCCAAACATACGCCACAAGTAATATCTACTTCAAAACTTGGTTCTGTAAATTCAAAATGGTAGGGTCTAATTCTTGATTTCCGCTTTTCTCCGAAATAGCTCTTTACAAAAAAATCTAAAACTCCTTTTAAATGAGCTATGGAAATATCCGAATCAACAACTAGCCCCTCGAACTGATGGAACATCGGAGCGTGAGATACATCGGATTGTCTCCTATAACATTTTGCAATATCGAGCATCCTAATAGGAGGTTTTGTTTGCTCCATTTCTCTGATCTGTCCATTCGATGTTTGTGGGGTTAAAATCATTGGGCCGTATTTAGAATGCGGTTTTTCGTCAATGAAAAAGGTTTCCCAATCATCACGAGCGGGATGTTTTGGCGGAAAATTTAAAGCCTCAAATGCATACCAATCCCATTCCACTTCGGGATACCTAACTCTTTTGAATCCAATAGACCTAAATATTTCAGTGATTTCCTCAATGGCCTGCGTTACAAGATGCAAATGTCCTAAGGGGGGCAAAACTGCGGGATTGGTGATGTCGATTTTAGCTCTGATTTTTTTTGAGGTTTGGAATTTGAGATTTGTGATTTGGGATTCTATTGTTTCCTCGATAGTTTGTTTTACTTCATTTGCTAGTGCTCCTACTTCTTTTCTTTTTTCGGCTGGAATCTTTGGAAGTTCTTTTATAAGAGTGGTTAAGGCTCCTGATCTGCCTAAAAATTGAAGTTTTATTTCTTCAAGCTCTTCTTTATTTTTGACATCTAAAATTAAAGATACTGCGTTATTCTTTAGATTAATTAGCTCTTCTTCCATCTACTTTCTAAGAATAGCAAAAATTGAGAGCAAATGCAGGCTTATTTAAGTTTGACCGCAACAATATAGCGACCCTCGGGAAAATTTTCGTCCCTAGACAATCTATGCGAGAACGTATTTCCCTCCATCGCATGCGCAAAAGTGTCAACTAGAGAAGTTTCAATATTATTTTCTGGTACACCCGCTTCTTTAAGTTGTTTAGTAACATTTCCTACTATGTCTATAAAAATCTTACCGTCTTCTTCTTTCAGAAATCCCCCCCAGTTGCTAAGATTTATATCCTTTTTGCTAACATAGAAAAAATCCTGCGAGATTGCCGGAGTTATTCCGATTTTTATTTTTGCCCGGTTTGTTAATTTAACCTTTAGCAGATATTCGATCGCGTTAAGAGGTAAAAGTTTGTCTGTAGTCCAGGCAGAACAGTGAATAAGGCCAATATAAATCTCACCTTCTTGTGTTTCTGCATAAACAATGCATATGGCGCAGTCAGCAGGTTTTACTGTCAAAACTATATCCTTCTCTTTAGTGAATATTGCATTTGCCCCTACCTCAATTTCTCCTGCATCGCTTAGTTTACGTTTCAATATTTCTTTACTAAGTTCTAAGATGTCGGGATCATGGAAACTAACGTTATCTGGACTGATTCTGACAATTGGTAAATTCGAAGAAATGTTTAGGCTATTAAGAAAATTTGCAACGCGTCCTTGGATAATACTTGGATCATCAAACCCTTCCGACATATTCTCTGCTTCCCTTCCCCAGGAAAATCCATGAATTATTGGAAGTTTGGAAAGATTTTCGAAAGTAACAATATTCTTAGCCATTTTGAAATTATAGCAAATAAGAAGCTTTACTCTTTAGCCACTTTTTGATATAAACCCTGCTATGGCGAGTTTTATAGAAACATTTCCGCGCGGAAAAGCAGTTTTACCCGTAATTCACGTGGAATCCTCTAGGCAAGTAGTAGAAAATGTTGAAATAGCTCAAGACGAAGGCGCAGATGGAGTCTTCCTGATTGATATGCACGGAAAAAATCCGAGAAAATTGAAGGAATTTCAACAGCTGGCAAGAGACGCAGCTCCCACCTGGTTTATAGGAGTGAATTATTTAAATGTTCCGACTGTAAGAGTTTTTAATTATTTAGGTCACGGCGTATCAGGGCTATGGAGCGATAATGCTTTTATAGACGAAACCGTTGAAGAACAGGTTCAAGCTGAAGAAATTGCAAGAGCAAGAAAGAGAAGCGGTTGGCAAGGTCTTTATTTTGGAGGAGTTGCTTTTAAATATCAACCTGGTGTTTCAAGTCTGGAGAGAGCTTCGAAAATAGCTACTAAATTCATGGACGTAGTCACAACGAGTGGAGACAAAACAGGTTCCCCTCCAGACATTGAAAAAATTGCTGTGATGCGGGCATCAATTGGCAGGCATCCATTAGGCATTGCCAGCGGAATATCTCCTGAGAACGTACACCGCTTTCTTCCGTTTGCATCTGCTTTTCTAGTGGCAACGAGTCTTTTAATTCCAGGTACACAAAACTTTGATAAGTTTAGGGTTCGCGATTTAGTAAAAGCGGCTAAAGGATAATTACTTTACTTCGGAGACTATTTTTTTGAAGGTTTCTGGATCTTCGACTACTAAATCACTAAGTATTTTTCTATCAAGTTCAATATTTGCTTTCTTAAGTTTATTTATAAAAACGCTATAGGAAAGTCCTTCTTTCTTCACTGCTTCCCCGATTCTTACTATCCACAAAGATCTGTTATCTCTTTTTCTAAGTTTTCTTCCGTGGAAAGCATACTGACCGGCATGGAGCGATGCCTCTTTTGCTACCCTGACTAGTCGGGATTTAGTCCCACGATACCCTTTTGTTAAATTCAAAAGTTTTTTGTGTTTTCTTCTTGAAATTGTGCCTCTTTTAACTCTTGCCATATTTATACTCCTAGAATTTGTTTAATTTTTTTTGCAAATGGTTTTGCCAAAACTCCGGGTTCTTTTTGACGTCTAAGTCTTGATCCTCTTTTATTCAGCTTTTTATGGCTTTTATATTGATGCGAAAACATAACCTTGCCGGTTTTTGTAACCTTAAATCTTTTTGCAACTGATTTATTAATTTTCTTTTTCATCTTTTTCATCTTTTTCATCTTTTTTCCCTTTTCCTGGTGCAAGAATTATTATTAATTGCCTGCCTTCAAATTTTTTATCTCGCTCAACTTTTGAAACATCGGACAAGGCATCTATTGTTCTTTCCAATATCTGGTGTCCGAACTCGGGATGGGCCATTTGTCTCCCCGTAAATTTAACTACCAGTCTCACCTTATTGCTATCTGCTAAAAATTCTCTAGCTCTGTTGATCATTACCAAAAGATCGTGGTCGTCCATAAACGGTCCGAGCCTAACTTCTTTTGTTTCACTAGCTTTAACCTTTCGCCTCTCTTCTCTTTTTCTTTTTTCTTCTTGATACAAAAACTTGTTAAAATCTATTATTTTTGCAACTGGCGGATTTGCCATTGGAGCAATCTCTACTAGGTCAAGCCCAACTTCTTTTGCTCTTTTTAAAGCATCAAACTTATTAATTACTCCTATTTGTTTGCCGTCTGATTCTAAAACTCGAAGGTTCGGGGCAGAAATCCGCTCGTTAACTCTATAGAACCTTTTTGTATTCCTATTTCTTTGTATCAATTTCTTTTAAAACTCTCTCTAAAAAATCGGAAAGATCCATTATTCCAAGATCTTTCCCCGATCTTTCTCTTACAGATACTTTTGATTTATTTTTTTCCTCAATTTCCTTGTCCCCTATTATACAAATATAGGGCACTTTTTGTAAAGTTGCATCTCTTATCCGAGCTTGAAGAGTTTCGGAGCGAGTGTCCATCTCTGCCCTTATTCCTGCCTCAACTAGCTTATCAAATACCCTTTTTGAGGCCTCTTGGTGCCTGTCAGCAAGCGGAAGGACCATAACCTGTACTGGAGATAGCCAGGTAGGAAATGACCCTTGATAGTGCTCAGTTAAGATACCTATAAATCTTTCAAACGAACCAAATATTGCCCGGTGAATCATCACGGGTTTTTCGTGTTCGCCTTTTTCATTTATGTAGTGAAGGTTAAATGCTTGAGGCATATGAAAATCAAGTTGCACCGTAGCTAATTGCCAATCTCTCCCTAAAGAGTCTTTAATATGTACATCAATTTTAGGTCCATAAAAGGCTCCATCTCCCTTTTTATCTCCTGCTTTTATAGCTCTTTTTTTAAGTATATCCTCCAAGTCTTTTTCTGCCTTATCCCACATCTTGTCATCTCCTGCTCTTTGCTCTGGTCTTGTCGCAAACCTAAACTCATATTCAAACCCAAATTTTTTATAAAAATCAATCATCATATCGAGAATACTTGAGACTTCGTCAAAGATTTGATTCTCTCTGGCAAAAATATGTGCATCATCCATTGTAAGTTGCCTGACTCTTAGCAAACCGTTAACTTCTCCAGACTTTTCCCTTCTATGTAGTCTTCCAATCTCAGCAATTCTAAGAGGTAATTCTTTATAGCTCCTTGGCCTAAACCTATAAATTATTGTTGACTCAGGGCAATTCATCGGTTTTAGGGTGTATCCGATAGGCTTTGTGTCGTCCACTTCGTCAGAAAGAGTAAGGTTATACATATTGTGCTCGCCAAATTTTTCCCAGTGTCCTGATTCTTTAAAAAGTTGCGACTTTACCATAATTGGGGTTGAGGTTTCTAAATAACCCGCATTTTCAGTGAGCTCTCTTATGTATTTTTCAAGCTCTTTGAAAATAATCAAGCCTTTTGGTAGCCAGAAAGGGGCTCCTGGAGCATAATCATGAGAAAAGAAAAGTTCTAGTTCTTGGCCAATTTGTTTATGATCTTTTATTTGTTTGTCCAACATGAGGCTATTTTATCAATTGAGGATTATTTTGTAAAACAAACACTAAAACTTTGGAAACAAAATTTCCGACAACTGGTACTAAATCTACATATTTTCCAATTAAGCCAACTATTGCCAGGAAAACGGATAATCCGATTGTAGCTCCAAGCCCCCAGGCGAAACCGCCTAAAAAGTTGTTGGAAAAAATATGCTTTCTAGGGTGTAAAACATGCTCATGTCTATCTTCAGCCATAAACTAAGTTTAGAAGCTAATTGAGGTTGTGTCAAATGGTTCACACTGAACCTGTCGAAGTGTGGGCACATCAGGATTCGAACCTGAGACCTCTGCAATGTCAATGCAACGCTCTAACCAACTGAGCTATGCGCCCTCAAATAAACGGATCCCCTCAAAGACCCGTTTATTTTAACAAAATAAACTAACTCTATCAAACAATTTATTTTGGAGCTTGTCCGGTATGTGTTTGCCAACCACTGAATCCTGCCTCTGATCCTGGATGATGTGGGACCCGTGGAGCAAATATCTCGCCTTCAGTCGGGAGTGCCTCTTCCGAACCCTTTTCTTTCCCAGCTTGGCTTGTTTGATCTTCCGCCTGACCACCTGATTTACCTCCAGCAAGAGCAGTCCTCCACTGGTCGTACTCATATGCCTCATTTGCTGGAAGTATTGTATCCCAATTTTTTTCGAACTCGTCCATTCTAGGATATGTTCTGGTAGTAGATTCTCCTATTCTCTTTGGCACCAACGTGCCTGCTTCCACATGTTGTTCTAGGGTTTCTGGATCTAACATAAATTACTCACCTCCTTAAGCATCAAAAAACCTCCCGATTGGGAGGCTGTCTTTGGAAAATTTCTTAACTATCCTAAGAAGACTTGCCTCCCGTTAGGGAGTCAATAATCTTTCGGAGCGCATTAAGAAATTTTTCTAGCATGAATTAAAATACTAACAAGAGAAAATTGCCCTGTCAAGAGGCAAATTAGCCGCTTTGTGTAGAAACAGATCTTTCTTGAGACAAACCGAAGCTAGTTCCGTGTTTCTTAAACATATTCCAGTATTTTCTTTTGTTTCTTTTGCTGTAAAATGCTTCAAGCCATGAAGCTCCATCTTCTACTGTAGATCTTGCCGCTCTTACAATCTCGAGAAGCCATTCCAGGAAATTCAGATGATATTTGCCTGGCTTTTCAACTAGCTCCTCAACCTCAACTTCTCTAAATTCAACACGAAGTTCCTCAGAACTTTTAATAAGCTTCTTAAGCTCAATCAAAACTTCCTCAATTTTTACTTTAATTTCTTGACCATTTTCGACAATACTCTGTTTTTCTCGCTGCAAAATTTCTCTTCTGTAGTCCAAGGCTGGTTCGAGGTGAAGCCTCCTATCAGCTTCTTCAGTTTTTTCCCGATTTAAAACAATTTCTTGACCTTCTTCTAGGTCTCCTGATCTTCCCTTTCCAAGCCCTAGCATCTGATCCCAGGCTGTTTTTATGGAATCTTTTGCCAAATCTGAGGTGACTGATCCTGCAAAACCGCGGCTTAAGTCTTTTAGGCTTTCAACCGGGTTATCATTTACGAAGTTTTTTGTTTGTTTTTTTACTTTAGTTTGCATTGTCGAGCTAATTTATCACAAGCTTGCTAGGAAATCAAGCGTTTTTTGCTGTCTTAGAATGCTTGCCAGTAGGTATTTGTTAGCTTCTAAATTCTGACGTTCCTCGGGCGTTTTAGCTTTTTCAATCGTTGCCTGTAAATCTTTTTCCTCAACTGTGATTTTTTCAACTTCTGCAATTTTTTGTAAAGCAAATTCCAGTTTCAAATCTGAGGACGCCTTTATTCCGTAGTCTGCCCTTAAAGTTTCAGGAGTTTTATTGGTAGATGCAAGATACTGATCAAGAGTAAGTCCTAGTCTTTTTATTTCATCAAGAGTTTGAGATAAAAGCCTGTCTACTTCTCTGTCTATAATGGGTTTTGGAACTATCACTTTGACATTTTCGAGCAAAACTTTAATAAGTTCGTCTATTTTTGGCTTTTCTGGTTCTTTTCCAGGAACAATAATTTTTGACTTTGCGGTGGTGTTTGAGATTTTAGCCTTATAACCATTTAAATCAACTTCCGGAGCCTCGCAAGTCACTGCTTCAAACTCCCAGTCTTTGTCAAAAGTTAACGCGCCCGGAATATGAACTTTCGGATCCATAATAGGACGCAGTTTGTGTTCGTTAGTAGCTTCAATGTAAAATTTTGGAAGAAGAGTGCGCAATACCTCTTCTCTGACAGAGGTGGGATCAATTTTTTCTTCGACAAGTTTTTTGGGTGCTTTTCCTTTTCTAAATCCGGCAACTTTGGCATTCTTTGCCAATTCTTCTAAGACAACTTCTCTAGTCTTTTTAACTTCGGAAAAAGGAATGGTTATTTTTAGAGTTATCGTTCCGTCTGGAAGTTTTGTAATTGTTGATGCCATATTTAGTGCGGATGAAGGGACTCGAACCCCCAAGCCTTGCGGCACATGGTCCTAAACCATGCGCGTCTACCGTTTCGCCACATCCGCGCAAGGGATAGTATATCAGAACTCGAGGCTAGCCTCAATGATTAAATTGATAGAACTAGGCTATTTTTAGCTTGATTCATTCTGAAAAGCTCTATGCTCTCCATAAAGAAGCTTACTCTTTGAGCCCAAGTAGGAGAGGAAGCATAAGTAGGTCCGATTATATAAGGATCAGAATCCGGTCTATCAAAAAGATACCTTTCGCGAAGACCCCTTGAAATTGTTTCTATGCCATCTTCCCAAGACTTAAAATACAAAACATTGTTTCCATAAATACCCCAACCCCAGCCGTTATAGGAGTTTTCCGGAATATGAATACCAAACCCTGATTCTAACCCAGAAATAGAGGCCACCAGCCTCCAGTCGAGGTTATATTTGTCAGCGGAGCTAACAAAAGTTCCTGCATAGGCTGCAAGAGGTGAGTTATGTCTTTCAAGATACTCTCTTAATACAAGAGCTCTGTTATCAGGAATTAATTCCGAACTGATAGGCGTAAGTTTTGCAGACGAAGCTGAAGCTTTTGAGTACGCAAAAGCCCCCTCGCGAATAGCTAGGAATAAAGCAATAAAAACAATAAGTACTGAAACTAATTTCTTCATATTTTCCCCCAACACTCCCCTCTTTAGTGTTTTGATTTACTAAGAGGACTGTCCGAGGAAAACCAATAAAAAATCCTAACGTATGCATTTGGATAGCACACCTTAGGATCTGGGATGCATTGTATCACTGACTATAGGATTTGTCAAGTCCCAACTATAGGGTAGTTTGGAGTCTGCTCATTACGTAGGCCACGGATTCAGCCCAGCTGCCATTACTGGAAGGAGTATATTTGGTCATAATTTCCTCCGGAGTATCTAGCCCATGTGCGATATAGTTAATCGCTAGAGATCTGCTAACAGTTTCGATAGCGTCCTCATAGTTGGAAAATCTAGTCACCTTAGTGCCGTAAATTCCAAACCCCCAGCAATTATATGTATCGCTATATCTTTCCGGCAAATTATTACAAAGTGTAGATTCCTGCATTGCGATAGCTGGCAAAAGTCTCCAGTCAAGGCCATATTTATCCGCTGCCTCTATTATTTCAGTTGTATAGAATTTAAGCGGAGAATCATATTTCTCAAGAAAATTTCCAAGCACAGTTGTTCTCTCGTCCTTTTTAACTAAATCGACGTGAGTTGTATTTTTGGCTAAAGGCGCAAGCTCCTGTGTTTTAGCTCCAAGAACCTGAGTCTTATCCTGGGAATATGTTAAGTAAGTTAGAAAAAAAGCAGAGAAAATTATAATTATGGGGGTAATCAGAAAGAAGGCAGGCAGGAATAAAACCTTTTTCATGATGTAGAATTATTTTGTCATTTGGAGGCTAAATTGTCAAGTTGAGGCTATATTTTGAGCGGATGACCAGGATTGAACTGGCGACCTTCTCGTTGGCAACGAGACGTTCTACCACTGAACTACATCCGCAAGCAAAATGAGTATAGCAAATGAGGCTAATTTAAACAAATTTAGAGAAGGCCGAGAGCTTGCATTCTTCTTGAGCAAGCTGGAAACTGACCAAAAATGTTTGATCTTGAGACTAAGCGCTGTACTGCATCTACTTGTACTTCAAGTGGCGCTAGATCTGCCCTTTCGTAGCCTGTTCCCATACTATTCCATGTTCCTATCGTGAATTGAAAGGCTCCGTAAAACCCGTTACCAGAATTTCTGTTTGCAGTTAAGCCGGATTCACACTGGCCTAAAAAACTAATTTGTGCGTCCGATAAAGGTCCTGAAGTCGGTGGTAAAGGGGCTGTTTGGGCTTCCACTTTAGCCTCAGATGAAACTACAGTTGCCTGAACATGAGCAATAAGCCTTGGTTGCATCCTTTCATTAAGTTCTGGCTTAAGCTTTTCTATCTCCTCTTTTTCTTTTTGCTCGATGACAATTTTATCGTTTACTTCGATAAGATTGGGATTTTTAATCTCAGGATTGTCATTCCAGATATTTGTCCAATAATCTTTATTATCAAAGTATTTTGTAGCTAAAGAAGATAGGGAATCTCCTTTTTGCACCACATGTACCACCTTTTCAGGCTTTTTAACTTCTGTTTGTGATCTAAGCGTTGCGCTAGGTGGGGTCGGAGAAGCTAATGCTAAAACTCCTGCCACACTGGCTACGACTGTTTGTAGAATTATATTTTCCATTTCTGTCCGATAAAAAACCAACTCTTAGAGTTGGTTAAACGGACGAAGATTCTATCAGAGATAAGAAATAATGTCAAATTACTTGTTTGCCTTTTATTAATTTG
>Ga0209518_1001770_pt1 | contig 22064 bp, 26 predicted proteins | sample RifGroB1_FD_183993 | JGI IMG/M metagenome (GOLD analysis project Ga0209518, IMG submission 183993) | Groundwater microbial communities from Rifle, Colorado, USA - Groundwater B1 (SPAdes) (version 2) | ecosystem: Environmental > Aquatic > Deep subsurface > Groundwater | place: Rifle, Colorado...
TACCTTGTTTGTCCCTAGGATTTCAATAATCTGAGTGTCCAGAATAAATTTTATTTTGGGATTTTGGCGGGCTTTTTGCAGCATTATTTCGCTGGCTCTAAAAGTATCTCTGCGATGAATTATTGTCACGTTTTTCGCAAATTTAGTTAAGACCAAAGCCTCTTCCATCGCGCTGTCCCCTCCTCCGACCACAATGATATTCTTGTTTTTAAAGAAAAATCCGTCACAGGGCGCGCAAGTGGAAACTCCGCGTCCGACTTTTTCCTTTTCTCCCTTAACTCCCAGCCATTTTGTATCCGATCCGGTTGCAATAATTACCGATTTCCCCTCGTAAGTTTTTTCATCGGTTGAAACTTTAAACGGCCGGCTAGAAAAGTCGCCTGTGGTAAAATCTTTATCAATTATTTCTGTGCCAAACCTTTCTGCCTGTTTTCGCATTGCATTCATAAGGTCTGGTCCTTGAATTCCATCCGGAAAACCCGGAAAATTGTCAACCAGAGTTGTCAACTGGAGTTGTCCTCCCCATTTTGTGCCGGCAATAATAAGAGTTTTTAAATTTGCCCGGGTAGTATAAATCGCAGCAGTTAAGCCTGCGGGTCCGCTTCCGATAATTATAACGTCGTACATTTTATCCATAAAAAAATCCGAATACCAAAATACGAAATCCGAAACAAATTCAAATGATCAAATATCGAATTACAAAAACGTTTTTGAATTTTAAATATTCAAATTTTGAGATTGTTTCGAGTTTCGACATTCGAATTTCGGATTTACGAAGCTAATAGGGCTTCTATTTCCTGCTTATAATTCTCTTTACTCTGCGCGCCGACCATTGTTCTTATGGGCTGTCCATTTTTGAAAAATATAACGCTTGGAATACTCATTACCCCATACTCCCCCGCGATCTGAGAATTTTCATCAACATTAATTTTCCCAATTATTACTTTTCCTGCAAATTCCTTGGCCAATTCGTCAATAATTGGGCCAACAGTTCTGCATGGACCGCACCACGGCGCCCAAAAATCCACAACTACTGCCCCCTTATCCTCCAAAACTTCCTGCTTAAAACTAGCGTCTGTAAATACAATATCCGACATATTTAAATCCGAAGCCGAGTTTGACTCGGCGCCATAAAACTTATCTAGAATAGCAATGATTATATTTTCTGTCAACGAGGAAAATATTTTATCTTACTTAGAAGACATTAGGGGTATTCGCTCCATTAGGGCCTGCGTAAAAATAGGAGAAACGCATGTAAATGTAGACGTATGGGTTCCAGAACCGAATTCTCCTGGAGGGTTAATCAATCTTCCTTCTCCAACCTCATCAGATCTGAGTTCGTGATGCATGTTCACTTCAATTCCCCATACCAAAATCCCATTTTTTTCCCTGCTAAGCTCCGCCAACTTGATATCATCGCCATAATCTTCGATGCCGAGCGTGATATCTTCAATGGTTCCTGCTCCCACTTTTTTACTCGCATAAACCTTTAGCTTTAAGCCCTTATCGGTTATTATTGAAGCGGCTTGGCTTAGTTTTGTAGAATCTCTTTCAAAAGCATCTACTGTAGGGATAACTCCATTTCCAATACGCTGAGTAAATCCATCCACAATTGCATTGAGCTGTTTATTTACTGACGACTCTTCATTCATAGCTTGATAATAGCATTTTTAACTTTAAAAAACAATTTTGACTTTTGAATTTCGTTACTCCATCTCTTCCCTTTTTTATTTATATAATTGCCTGTGGGTTCCAAGAGTAATAAAATGGATGATTTTTTCGTTTCCCAGCCGAGTCTCTCTATAAATCCCTCTGAAGTCAGCGGTAATATCTATACTCCTATGTCCCCGCCAATCCCTACGCAATGCATGATTATTAAGTTCTTTACCGTTGGGATCTTTTGAAAATTGAATAATTGCTTTTTTAAAATTCTTGCGGACTCTAACATTTTGCTTTTTGAGCTGTGCAATAAATTCCTTGGTATATTTTATTGTCATATGCCTTGTTTCTCGAGCCATGCGACAGCTTCTTCCCCTGTCTTAAAACCCGGAGAGACTCTGCCTGCTTTTATATCTTTATCTGCTTTCTTTAACATCTTAACTAGGTATGGACTTGGCTCCTCTTTAAGATCAAGCTTTACTCTTTTTGTCCCTATAAATCTTTTAAGGTACGCGTTGATTAATGAGCTAAGGCTTACGCCTATCTGGCGGGCAATTTTTTGCGCGTCTGTTTTAACTTTCGGATCGGTTTTGATATTTATAACTGCGGTATTCATATACACCTAGTATATACTTTGTATACACCCCTGTCAATAGCAATTTTCCCATAACCAAACTTGGTTTTTAAGCTCTTGGGCTATCTTAAAGCTATTAGCATGCGCCAGATATCCTAAATAAGACTGCAACGATTGATTAAAGTTTTCTGAACCAACCTTTTCTCTTAATTTCTTAAAAATCCTTCTTTTTGTTTTTGTTCTCGGCAAAATATAATGCGGCAGCACAACATAACCTAAAAAATCAATTCCCCAATCTAACTTCCTAATAATAATCTTTTTAGGATGTAATTCTAATTTAAGATTATTCCTTAAGAAGTTTACCAATATACTAGTATATTGGTAATAATTACTATTGTTTGAATCTAAAATTACGAAGTCGTCTGCATATCTGCAGTAATGTTTTATTTTTATTTTATGCTTCACAAATTGGTCAAGCTCGTTGAGATAAATATTGGCAAAAACCTGGCTGGTTAAATTTCCAAGCGGCATCCCCTTATTCTTATTCGAGGCTGTAGGGTGACACCCTACAGTTTTGGCAGGCACGGAGCAAAAACTGTCGATAACTTGGTCTATTATCTGAAGAATATTTGAATCTTTTATCTTACGTCTTATCAGCTTTTTCAGCACTCGGTGGTCGACGCTGGCAAAAAACTTTTTGATGTCTAATTTCAAAGCCCAACAAGGCCTAGTATAATTTTGTGAGACTTTTCTTGCGAATTGCTCTAATCTTTTTATTCCTTTGTGAGCTCCTTTTTCAAGACGGCAGGAATAGGAATCGTAAATAAAAGACTTATCAAACAACTCATACAAAAAGGTATAAAGCAAACGATGAACTACCCTGTCTGCAACTTTTGCTTTATGAATATGCCGCTGTTTGGGATCATTCACATAAAACGATTGATATTCTCCATGCTTGTAGATCTTATTCTTTAATTTTTGATGCAAAATAAATAAATTATCTTCGAAATTTCTTTCAAATATCTGCACATCAAGGCGCTTAGATTTTCCTTTCCTAAATTCACTCCAGGCTTGAAATATATTTTCTATTGAGATAAGATTTGAATAATCAGCATGCATACAGATAACGATATTCACACACACACACACACACACACACACACACACACACACACACACCTATAGTGGCCTAGATATCCCAATCTTTCACAAAACCTATGAAATTTATAAGCTTTTTAGTCAATTTATAACTCTTTTCCCGAAAGGTAAACGTTATACTCTCGGACAGAAAATTGACCAAACCATCCTTGAAATTATTGAGCTAATAATAATAGCAGGATATTCAACTCATGAACAAAAACTGCCTATCCTGCAAAAAGTCAGCATTAAACTCGATCTTGTAAAAATACTTCTTAGGTTGGCTAACGAAACTAAATGTATGGATAACAATAAATACCAGCAAATAATCTCCCATATTCTTGAAATTGGCAAGATGTTGGGTGGCTGGATTAAATCTGTTAAGGAGTGAGAGACTATCACAAGCGAGAAACCGGTATTGTCATTGTGATTGTCAACAGAATTGTCATTGACGTTGGCTAAACCACCATTGTCGGAGTTGCCACCAATGAGCCGGTTAGCATCCTGAAATAGTACTTTAAGCCGATTTTACTTCACTGAAAATTTAGTTTTCACTATTTTTTCTGTATTTTATTCGTCCCAATATTACATCGGGAGCAAAGCCCAAAGTACGTAGTATCCCCTTCCTATTTTTATTGGCAAATTGCACTTTTAAGTCCGCAGACTTAAAACTCTGAATTCTTAACCCAACAAAAGATCCGGTGATCTCGGTAAATTCACTGAGATACATTAACCTTATCGAAGAAATTGTAGAGAAAAAAGACCAAGTTTTCAAGGGTCAATCATCAAGGATCCAAACCAAGAGATTAAAGTTACCAAGTTATTGAGGTTTTGAAGGGAATCCTACCACAAGCGAGAAACCGGTAGAGTCATCGTGACAGTCAACAGAATTGTCATTGACGAAGGCTAAACCACCATGGCCGGAGCGGCCACCAAAGAGCCGGCCAGCATCCCGAAAAGCATGATCACTAAACCATTCCCATGTATTGGTCTTTCCATATTCGGGATGAGTTATGTTTCCGCGAACATTAAACTCCATATACTTTCTATTTCTGACAATCCCTTTGGCACCACTCCTAACTGTAAATTCTGGAATGATTACCTCTTCGATTTCTTCTGGAGAGGCTCCAAAACGAGAGTCATCTGCAATACCATTGTATTTTTTAATTTTATTAGAAGCTCTCAAATATGCCATTAAAGGCTCCATATAATCACGTTTTCCATACATTTGTTTGCCATTATAATACATTGGCTTTGCCCTGCTGTCTCCGATATACCATCCCTCTTCTAGCATAACTGCTTCGGCAGGAAAATTACCATCTCTTATTTGCTGCCAGAAATATTGCTCTGGTTTTACTATACCTTTACCCTTCCAAAATTTATCCTTCTCTGTAAGCTCTAATTTCGGCTGATAATAAACCTCATTAAATCCCTTAATATCTCTTTCAGCAAGGTTTTGAAGTGTAACAAATAGATCCTGCGGTGGCTCCGGCACCTCAAAATCCCTGCCAAAATGTGATTTTAATTCTTTTCTTGCAGTTGTTATTAATTGATCTGAAGATGGGAACAACAATCCCTCTATTGGTCTTTTTATATAGAAGTTAGGAATTATTGAGGCCTCTACTTCTGCTGATTGTTTTTCAATTGGAACTGCAGAGGAGGCAACAATATCCTTGCCGCGCACCTTAAGAGCACCAGCAACCATATCCGCAAATCCCTGATCACGAGGATCTCCTGTTCCTCTTAGCTCTCCTTCCAAGCGCTGAAACATAATTTTGAGATAATATCACAACTATAAGTCAAATGTCAAATTTTTGATTTTTACTAAAAATTATCCCATCTCTTCTCTTTTGGTCTGGAGGAAGTAGAACCATTTTTCCAAAAATCCGAAAATTTCTTTAAACGGAGTTTCAATCAGGTAATCAAAAATATAAATAAAAATATTTATTTGCGATAGCCCTTCGGTAAAACGGCGGCCCACTCTGATAACGGGTGTAAAGAAAAAATCCCAGACAGGCGCTAAAAAGTTCTGTCTGGCCGGAATTGTATAGCTTGAAGCTGTTTGAGTAATTCTGTAGGTTAAAAATGAAATGATTGCCACAAAGAAAATGAAAACTCCTTGAGACGCAGGACTAAACTTGAGCCTATTCAAAATATAAGCCATGTAACCAAAAATCAGGATAAATGCTCCCCACCAAAGAAATGTAAAGATAAAATTTAGGACCGGATTTCTTCTCTCGGGCTTAAGACTTATAACCAAAGGCCTATCCAATTCGGGCTTATCAACAAATAGAATGCTCATGAGCTTGTCATAAATCCTTTTGGTATTATTGTTATCCGGGGTTCTGATAAAAAGACTGGAGATAACCATCAAAAGAGGCGGAGCCACAATATTAATAATCAAAGAATTCCAGGCGATATATCCCAAAACAATATTGTCATAGGCTGCTTCAACGGAAAAGGCAAAGACAAATTTCGAAAGCAAAATAAAGATTACCGATCTGACAATCGCTGTTCTGACTTTTTTGGAGATAGTTTTGTAACGAGCATCTGCGGTTGCAAAAATGCTATTCCTGAACTCTGTTATATTGCCAATCAGAGCCCTGACGCCTCCCCTTTCCTTACGTAAAACTTCGGCGAAAATCAGAAATGGCGGAAGTTGTTTTTTAACATAAGAGATAATTCTTTCTTTAATCGGATAGTGCATCTGTCCCTCGAGCTCTTTATACCCCTTTGCAAAATTGCCAGCCACCGTATGCACATTCTCCTCTGTTATTCTGCCAAAATATTGTTCGAATAAATGGAATTTTAAAAACGCAATATCGTCTTTGGCAAAAGCTCGCCTTACGGCAATAAATACTTGTATGTCGCGGTTCTCTGCCGAATCGTCTTTAATCACAATGCGCTCCCGCAAGAGATGGAAGATGAAATTCGAAATTAACTCTATGTCTTTACTTTTATTCAGCATTATTTCCAAATGGGATGAAAGAAGCTGATAAATAAGTTTGTCTATTTTTATTTTTACATCGTGGGGACGGGCTAAAAGTTGCTCTCTGAATTCAAGATACAAATCGATAACACGTCCCACCTTTTTTATTTCCTCATCCGAAATGCTGGCTTCCGGAAAATAGCGGGCCCACAATAGTTCCCGCATCAAAGGGGTAGCGATTTTTTCACCATCTCCGCCAAAAAATAATCTTCTTTTGAGAATTCTTTCAATTGCGGCGCGTCTAACTACTTCTTCATCCCGGTAATCCATGGCATTGCGGAATTTTTCATACCAGGTGGCCAGCTCTGAAACAAAACGATTAACATTGATTCCGGTTTTGGTCTGGTTTTTAATTTCCTCCCTTTCAAAAGAGGTAATAAGCAGATTTGAAAGCCTTGATAAAGCTGGACTTGAAGATAAATTCGTCTGATCCATGTTAAATTTATTTTATAGTGTTTAAGTTAGAATGTAAAGATTTATTCCTATTATCCAAACAAAATTACCCCATCGTGCCATTCGGATCATCGGATAAAGATTCTGCCCGCAGTTTCCCCATATTTTTTACAACCAATAATTTTTTATGGTAAGCTATTAATCGTTTTCGCTCTAATTTCTTTAATTCTATACTTGCGGTTTCGCGGGCAAGACCCAAAAACATAGCTATATCTCTATGAGTAAACGGAACCTGAATAACCACATTCCTTCCTTCTTTTTTCCCGAAGCGTTCGGCTAGAATCAAAAGCAGAGAAGCAACTTTTTCATGAGCATTCCCGAAAGCCAAATATTCCATCCTTTGCATTATTCCGCCAAGCCTTAACACAATATGGCTGGTTAATTCAAGAAAAACCTCAGGATTTGCTTTCAGAAAAGTGATAAAATCTTCCTTTGAACAGCGCCAAAGCTCAACTGCAACAATTGCTTCAAAATAATGAAAATTAGGCTTATCATTAAATACCCAAGACATTGGAAAAAAATCTTCAGGCTTAAAGACAATTAGAGTCAGCTCTTCGCCCTTCGTTGAAATTGAATAATCCCTCACGTAACCCTTACTAATAAAATAAACTCCCTGAGGGGCATCGCCGCCGCGCAAAATCACTTCACTCTTTTTATAGTAATATTTTTTGAATTTAGAGAAAAAATTATTGAGCTTTTGGGTCGCAAGAATACTCATAATCTTATGGGATTATACCAGATTGTTAGAAATCTCACATTTTTTAAGCAATAGGAATCACTGCACGCATTATCCATATGCTGTATTGTTCTAAATTAGAAAGGGAAAATTATGAATAAAATATATGAGACGCCATTGCTAATATCTTTACCCGATCCCTTTCCTCTCAAAAACTTTAGAGGTTATTTTACCGATAAAGAAAAAGTCTTTAAGCGTAAAATTAAAAATGGAATAAAAAAGTTTTTGCTATCACGAACTATATATATGCGTTAAGTTTTTATTAATTTTAAACATATTGACAAATGCTTTTGGGAATCTGTACAATGGGCAGATGACCCGTTCGACGAGCTCAGGGTCATATTGAGTAAAATCGAAATATGACCTCCGAAGCAAATAGGCTCAAATCCGCGAACAAGATTCTCATGGTCGCCATCGTAATTGCTGCTTTTTTCTTAGGATCTTTAACCAACAAAGTTGCGACTTTGGAAAAAAATGGAGCTATCAACCCTCCCCCGCAAGTTGCCGCGCCAAAGGCTCCTTCTGATGCCGGCACAGCGCAACCTGCCACAGGAAAAATAAAACCAGTAAACTCTTCTGACCATATCAGAGGCAATGTTAATGCCAAGCTAAGCTTGGTTGTATACTCTGATTTTGAATGTCCATTCTGTCAAAAATTCCATCCCATAGCAACGGTATTGTTAAAAACTTATGGAGACAAAATAAGATTAATCTATAGACACTATCCTCTTCCTTTCCATCAAAATGCCCAAAAAGAGGCTGAAGCGTCAGAATGTATTGCGGAACTCGGAGGAAACGATGTGTTCTGGAAATACACTGACACAATATTTGAGAGAACTACGGCAAACGGCACGGGTTTTGCTTTGGATAAGCTTGGGCATTTGGCAGCAGAACTTGGCGTTAATCAGGAAGCATTTCAAACTTGCTTGGATTCGGGAAAATATGAAAAGTTGGTTAAAGAAAGTATTACAGAAGGATCGGATGCGGGAGTAAACGGCACACCTTCAACTTTTGTAAATGGAAAAATTATTATTGGAGCTTGTCCATCTTCAACCTTTGACTCTGCTATAAAAGCAGAATTAGCTAATAAAACATGGTCTGCAACCAATTGTCAGGTAGCAAGCTAAATGCTTAAGGCTTCTTAATTCAATATCTTGATCAGGAAGATTATCAAAAATATTCCCATGAAAAATGAGAGAGTATATCTGACGGCAAAGTTTTTGTTCGCCCGATGATGAATTTCCGGTAAAAGATCAGTCGCTGAAAGATAGATAAAATTGGCAGCTGCGACAGAAAGCAAAACAGGAACGATGTCGCTGAACTGCTTACCCAAGTAGAAAACTACAATTGCGCCCAAAATGCTTACTAGTCCTGTTGCAGCATTAAGCCATAAAACTCCTGCTCTGCCCCATCCCTTGTGAATCAAAATACCGAAATCTCCAAGTTCATGAGGAATTTCATGAATAAATACCGCAATACTGGTAACAAAGCCTAATTGAAAATTTACCAAAAATCCTGCCGCTATCGACATTCCGTCAATAAAATTATGCAATGCATCCCCAAACACAAGAAAAGAGGTCGGAATCTTCAGTTTTCCGCTGTTAATTGACGGATCTTCCTCGTCATGATGATGTAAAGATATAAATAGTCTTTCTATCAGAAAAAATCCCGCAATGGAAACAGTTGTCCATAAGAACACATCTGCTCCTGCAATTTCCACAGCTTCTTTCAAAGTTTCCATAAATCCTGTTGCTAACAATGCCCCCGCTGCAAAAGAAACAAGCAAAAAGGAAGTTTTGCGAATAAGGGTTTTATGTAAAAGTAAAATTGCAACCAAGATCAGGGACACAATTGAAGCTAAAAATGTAAACAGTAAAATATAGCCTAACATATTTGAATCATATCATAATATCCTAAAATCCTTAAATTCTATCCCGGCTTGAGATCTATTTTCCCACTCAACTATGACATCCCTTACCTCCGATAAAAATGGTCCTTTTCTGCAAAGCAGAACCATCTTTTCGACATCCTCAATTCTGCCCTGCAGAACTGCCTCCACCCGATTGTCTGATAAATTTTTTACCCATCCTGTCAATTCTAATTTTAAGGCGTGATGACGCACAAATTGTCTGTAGCCTACTCCCTGAACAAAACCGGAGATGAAAACGTGACACATTTTCATAAGGATTAATTATAAATTATTAATGATTAATTAAACAATAGCTAATTAAGAACTGAAAATTCTAGTCTTTGAAGATTTAACAATAGTAGTGAGAATCTTAATAATTTCTTCGTTTTCCTGCAAAAGATTCTTAAGACGATTCTCTAACTGGTAATTAGTGTTGATTATGAGACGCAACCAATAACATGTCTCTCGAGCCTCTTTCTTTGCGAGATTCATGCCATAAGTAAAATCAGTTTTCGTATGCGCTCCTCTTGCCTCTTCGATATTTGCCCCTATTGACGTAGCAGAGCGAATTATTTGATTAATTAATACCATATTTATTGAATTTCTTGGCAGTTGTGTAGTCATTTTCAGAACTCGCGTGACAAATATAAAAACTCTTTCGGCAATGTCCTGCGGCTTATCAATCAATCCTTTATCATTCATCCTTAATAATTCATCATTATAGTTGGGCGCCGACTTGGGCTAATACCCAATATCTAATAAAGCGGCCGACAAGCATAATTGCAAAAAATCGCATCGGAGGATAGTTCAGCATGCCGGCTAAAATTCCGATAACATCAAAAAATGGATTCGGGATAACCGCCAAAAAAAAGATAATTAACATTCCATGTCTATGAAAGTGTTTTTCTAAAAATCTGACTGTTTTATGTTTATCTAATTTTTTCTTGGCTAAATGTCTGCCTGAGTGTCCAAAAGCAAACCCAAGCATATCTCCAAGAGATGCCCCCAGGGAAGCAACTATTGCTACATTTACTGGAGAGTATAGATGACCGCCGGCAATAACAGTCAGAAATGCCGGAGAAGAAACAAAGAAAGTTGCGCTCGAAATAAAATTAACTACAAATAAACCTAAATATCCCAGAGTCGAAGCATCTTTTAAATAATCCCTATAAATATAGAATACCGATGAAAGCGCAATAGACAGGAAGAAAACAAATGCTGCAAAGGAATAATTTTTAAAGCTATTTCTCGTCATGGCCTTCATAATTTATCCTTAATCCTTCATCATTTATCCTTGCCAGCTCTAAGCTGGCCTAATTTCCACATAAAAAGCGCTCCCTTATTCTTGGCATTACTATCCGAAACAAAAGAAAGAGCTTTTTCAAGAATAGCACGATGAATTGTTTTTGCCAATTTTATATAAAGCCCTCTGTGTTTGTAATCATCTAATTCTTCAGATAAATAAATCCCAAAAGACTGAAATTCGCGGGAAATATATTTATCTTCAGCCGGCTTAAAATTTTTGAGAATTGCTCCAATCTTCTGCATATTTATTCAGTTATCCGTTTTCAGTTGTCCGTTATCAGCTACCAGTCAATCGGTTTTCAGTCTACCAGTCAGCTAAATCTTTGCCAAGACGATAAAAGCTTATTTATTCTCTTTGAAAGAATTTTATATTTCTCTATTAAGAGATCGCAATCTTCAGCTTTAATCCTTTGATAATTTTGACTAACAATTTTTACTTGCCGGATGTGGGTAATTATTTCATCCGATGAGCCAAGAGCCATAGAAAGAAAACGACAAAACTCTCTGGGTGCTTTTTTCTTCCCAAATCCTTCGGCAATAATTGGTGCAATTTTTTCTGCAGCATCAATTAACTGATATTTTAACTTTCTGTGATCTTGCGGAATTAAATTTGCTAGTTTATAGACAGGATTAAGTAATTCAAGAGCTAAGTTATAAATTTCTAAATCGGTTACATCCTTAATCATTTAATTTAGTATAACCGACAGACCGATAACTGGCAAACCGTAATCCGAAAACAGAAAACCGAGGACTGATAACTGAAATTATTTCGTATTAAACCTGTTCATTGCGGCGTCCATTCCATTCTCCAAAGAAGTCTCTACTGCATTGACTCCCCTTTTTACGAGATTTTTCAGCTTGCCTTTTTCTGAACCTGTAAAATCACTTAGTACGAAATCCTCAACATTCCTCAATTTTTGATTTTTGATTTTTGCTTGCCCCTCGGAGCCTTGGCGAAGTGGGGATTTTTGTTCCCCAATCCCCAGTCTGAATCTCCAAAATCTATCGGTTCCCAAATGTTCCATTACGGATTCTACACCATGATGTCCGGCCGAAGCTCCGCCGAACCTTATCTTCATTGAACCCAAAGGAAGATCAATATCGTCATGCAAAATCCAAACATCGGATGAGTTTATTTTATAAAAATCAGAGATCAAGCGAACAGCCATGCCGGAATTGTTCATGTAGGTTTTAGGCTTAGCTAGAATCACTTTTTCCAAATTTCCGTGCTTAGGCTGCCATTCAATCTGAGAGATTTCGCTTTTAAATTTAACAGAATCCTTCCAAATAGTATTTTTAACCGATTCAAAATCTTTGAGAAATTTTTCAACTATCATAAAGCCTAAATTGTGACGGGTTTTTTCATACTTTTCTCCGGGGTTACCTAATCCCACTATAAGTTTCATAAATAGTATGCAGCCCCTCCAAATCCGCTCCGTAAGCCGTGTACGAATAGTACTTGAAGGCGAACGGTAAGGATAGTGGGGCCAAGTCCAACAATTAATTTCATTCTTTTGATTATAGCAAAATTTTATTCTTAATCCGTGCTCTTTCTCACATATTTTTTATAAAGTCCATATCTTGAGATAAGCTCACGGAAAGCAAGAGTTACAGCCATTGAAATAATAATTGCAAGCGTAATATTTATAAACATCAAAAAGTAAAAAGAGCAAGCTCCCCAAAAGCTTGAGGCAACATAATTAGACCCTTTCTGAAGAGAAAGCGGTACTCCTCCCATAATTGAATCTCGGATTACTCCTCCGCCAACCCCCGTAATCATTCCCAATAAAACAGAGGCCATAAAAGAAGTTAGCGTAGGTTCCGCATTGTTTTTAAAAAGCATGGAAAAAGAAATCGATATTCCGATAATTACAAAAGCTGCCAAACCCAACGAATCAACAAATCTGAAAAAAGAATATGCCTTTTTAAACAGGACAGGAATAGAATAAACAATTATCCCTCCCAGAATTGCAATCAATAAATAATTAGGATCTTTTAAATAAAAAAGGGGCATTCTGCCAATAATCAAATCCCTAAAGGTTCCGCCGCCAATAGAGGTAATCACCCCCAAAAAGATTACTCCGAAAAGATTAAGATGCGCTCCTTTCGCCTTATATGCTCCGGTTATGGCAAAAGCCAATGTTCCCAAAAGATCCAAAAAATATAACATATTTTTTTATTTTTGATTTTTACTATTTAATATTCCAAACACATCCTTATCCTCTACCTGCGGGAAGTATTTATAAAATTCACCAACAGATGCAAGGTTATTCGCAATTTTTAAAGAAATGACCCTATCAAAATATTTCTTAATATCATTAATTCTATCTTTAGATATCACAGGAGTTGCCAAAATTATTTCTTTCGCATTTTGTTTTTGGGCATAAATAGACGCGCAAATTGCCGTTGCTCCCGTGGCAACACCGTCATCAATAATCATAACCTTTTTGTTTTTCAAAGAAATTTCGCTTTTAAATATTCTCTGTAATGTTTGCGCTTCTTTGACTTTAATTTCCGACATTTCTTTAAGATATTTGTCTTCCGCTCCCAAATTTTCAATGAGATTTCTATCAAGATAAATTGTTCTATCGGCAGTGATTGCGCCGATAGCCAACTCCTGATTTGAGGGCGCACCAATTTTCTTAACTGCTAAAGGCTTTAATGGAAGATTATAACAATCGGAAATTATCTTCCCCAAAATTATTCCGCCCCTCAGAAGAGCAACAATTATAGAATCTTTTGTTATTGCTTCTTCAAGTTTTGCTGTTAATAGTCCTCCCGCTTCTTCTCTACTTTCAAACATAAATCCTCCATCCGTGTCATCCCGAACTCGTTTCGGGATCTCCCCTGGTCACAAACAGACCTGCCTGCTGGCAGGAGATCCTGAAATAAATTCAGGATGACAAATGACAATGGTCGAAAACTCAAAACTTCAATCCCAACTGATTCTCCGTTTCTAATTCTTCTTTTGCAGCGTCGCTTTCTCCATTCCAAATCTTTACTTTCCCATATTCCCCATCATAACCCGGTTCGATGACAATATCTCCCCGTCTTACTTTCGCAACTCCCTCTGCGATTTTTCCGCCTGCAAATTTCGACAAATCCTGTATTGGTGTTTTTAGTAAAATATTAATTTCCGAGTCAAATTCCAAACACATTTCATCAAATTGAATTTTAACCCTCTCGCTTCCCACCGGAGATCCGATACTCTCCGCGATAATTTCATTGAGGGGAACCAATTTTACAAATGACGGGTGCACTTTCCTCGGATCATCTATCCATAAAACCCCTTTACTGTCACTATGTGAATTGTAAGGTCTAAAATCTTTCTCTTGTTTGGTCTGCCCGCCATCGGCTGTCGCCTCGGGCGACTGCAGGCGGACCAATTGCTGAACTCTGTACATTACTCCCTCTGTTAAACGTCTATTGCAGACAGAGCAGATGCTTCCATCTTCCTTAATTTGCTGGGGACTTTTAGTCACTTTACAATTCCTATGTCCGGTATAATGATATTTTCCTTCTTCCGGATAAAACTCAACCGTATAGGCAACACCCGACTCACTTGCCACATTCCGTCCGCTTTTTTTCCTCAAAGGATATGATATGGCTTTGCCAATATCCACATATGAAAGACTGTCTAAAGTTTTATTGATTTCGAAAACTGTTAATTCCCTACCCATTTTAGGTAGTGAGTGGGCATCGGAAAAAGATAAAATACTTCTATTATTAAGTTCTTCGATTTGCCAATTCATCCATGGATCAGATGAGATGCCTGTTTCTATGCCGTAGATATAATTACTTAATTCTTCAAAACTTTCCTTAATTGAATCAAATCCCGATGCTGATCCGTAAATCCCAAAATGCGGTGTCCAGGCGTGACAGGGAATCAAAATAATTTTTTTATCAATAGCCAAAAGCATTTCCAGCAGATTCTTGGACGAAAGTCCGATAATCGGCCTACCGTCCGAGGAAAGATTGCAAGCTCTACTTAGAAGTTCTTGGTTAATTTTCTCAGCTGTTTCAAGGTTGGGGGCAAAAACTAAATTATGAATTCTCCTCAGTTTTTCCCCCTGCTTGAAAATGCTGGCAATCTCCGTTGTCAAAATAAACCTCACCTCGTTAATTTTTAATTTTTCATTTTTAATTTTTAATTTATACACTCCTTCTCCCGCCTCTTCCAGCTCCGCTTTTATATTTCTAAACCACAAGGGATGAGTAAAGTCGCCGGATGTTAATAAATTAATTCCTTTTTTGGCTGCCCACTTCGCCATTTCCGGCAAAACCATTTGCGGTGAAACCGCGCGTGAATACTTACTATGCAAATGCAGGTCTGTTACAAATTCCATACTACTATTTTAACATGATATAAAAGCTGCCCCGCCAAAACGCTCCTTGAGCCGTATTCGAATAGAATTGAAAAGGCGAAAGGTAAGTTTGTGTGGGGCGCGTGAGTATTTACTATGTAAATGCAGATCCGCAACAACCTCCATGATGAGGTTATTCTAACACAAAAGATTATTAAGAGTTGACTTTAATTAAGCGAAGAGTTGACAAACAGGAAAATACTTGTAAAATAAAAGCCATGAATACAGAAGTTCCAAAACCAGCAATTCAAACCCCTTTTCTTATCTCAGAGGTCAATAGAATAAAGCAAGAATATGCTGAAAGAAGCAGACGATGGGAGGAGGAACACAGCGAAGTAATTACTTCTATTCCAGGGCTTAGAAAAAGATTGGGAGCTTTAATCTGCAAACACACACCTTTCCCTGAAAAAATTGAAGAAATTGACGGCAAAAAGGTCATACTCATAAAACCTAACGATACAGCCAATGATACAAAATATGATAAATACGATTTTGTAAAAACATATAGTTCTTTTCTTGCTTTGTATACAGGAGAAAAAAGACTTAGCCCAATAATGCTTCACTGCGAGACAACTTCAGAGGAGAACTTGGGAGTTTCAATTGAAAGCTCTGCTTATCCTTTTGGGAATTGGCGGAATAAAGGTAAACAGAGAGATGTTACATTTACAGTCGCCATCTCTGACCTTGACTATTATATTGAATTCACAGAAAAGGGTAATGCTTTTGTCCAGGGAGATAGCGATACAAACGAAAGAGGAAAGATAAACTTAAATCAGGTGAAAATGTTAAAGGAGGTTCTTATTCTCTTAGAGAATCCCGCTATCACGACCTATGAATCAGAACCCCGTAAATTTCAAAAATAAGCGTTAAATTTAAGCTACTTATTTCCTCCCTTGCAATTTATACATCTCTTTCCCTATGCGTTCTGATTTGCCACGTAATAATCAAGCAGTCTTCGTATCATCGCCTGATAAGAAGCGCTATGTTTTTTGGCGGCGGTTTTGAAAAAATCCAAGCTTTTCTGAGTAAGCGTCAAGGTTACTCTGGTTTTTTTCTCTTTTAGAATTAGACTTTCAGGGCTTGGTAAAAAATCGCTGATTACCCGCGCTTCTATTGGTTCATTACTGTATTTTATTATGTTTTTCATATATGGCTTTTCCCTTTCTCCAATATCCGGCACCGATTATGCGAATACTGTTGTTCCGATATGTAAAGCGGACAGTCAAAACACCTCCTTTCACTTTTCCGAAACAATAATATCGCTTTTCCTTTACGCTATGAGCTACATCCTCGGCAATAATGCGTTTCGGGTCAATAAATGCATATTGAGCAACTTGAAAATCCACCTCGTGTTTACGTAAATTTTCAAGATTCTTCTCATCATCCCATTCAAAGGATGTATTCATAAATATATTACCATATTAGCATATGTTTTGTCATCACCCAAAAATTTATTATTTTTTATTTTGTAATTTATACATCTCTATTAATTCTTTTACTGTCGTGGCGTCTTCGGGTTTTTTGTCGGAAGTTCGGAAAGAAACAAGACGCGGAAAACGAAGGGCATATCCGGGCTCTTTTTCGCCTGATTGATTTATCACCGCGCCTGCGGTATGAATTGGACTGCGGGTGATTTCATCTGCCAGAATTTCTATGACAATTTCAGGTTTGATCCAAACCGAAGGCTCAATTACGGAATTGACCCTTGCTGGCTTATGGTCAACTTTGATTTTATCCGCTCTTTTATGAATTTCTTTCCACTCTTCATCACTTAAACCTGTTCCTATTTTCGAAACAGTCACAAATTCATCATTTTTGTCATCATAAACGCCCACCAGAAGCGCTCCTGCGCCAAAAGCAGTTCTTTTCCCTTTACCAAAAACATAGCCCAAAATTACGCAATCAAGCGTATCGTTTAGCTCTCCAGATTGCTGTCTTTTTAATTTCACCCAATTAAAATTTCTTCCTCCTGCTTCATAGGGACTCTCCAATTTTTTTATAACTACGCCTTCCAAACCTTTGGAAATCGAATCTTCCAGAATAATATTTAAGGTCTTTGCATCCCTTACGGTTTGTGTTTTTGCCGGAATTAACGTCCCATTGATAATTAAAGTCTGTTTTAAAATTACTAATCTCTCAGAAAGGGGTTTATCTATCAATGATTTCCCGTCTTTATACAAGATGTCAAAAACAAAAGCTTTCAAAGGTAAAGTTTTGGTCATTTCTTCAATGCCATATTTTCTTCTTCTTTTGGTTGTTTCCTGAAAAGGCAAAAATTCTTCAGATTCGGGCTGATATGCCAAAGCTTCGGTATCCAAAATTGCTGTTTTGGTTTTTATCTGTTTTAGAGTTCCTTCGATTAATTCAGGAAACATGTGCGTCATATTTTCTAAATTTCTGGAAAACATCGATACTTTATCACCATCTTTGTGAATCTGAACTCTAAATCCATCATATTTGGGCTGGACGCTGACAATTTCCATTTTTTCGATTGCCTTTTCCGCATTAGGAAGTCTTTCGCAAAGCTCAGACCTGATTGGCTTACCAACTACAACCTGAAGCTTGATAACAGCAGCCAATCCTTTTTCCCACAAGGTTTTGGCGATTAAACCTAAGTCCGAAGTCCGATTGTATGCTCCTTCCAAAAGCTTTCTTTTACTTTTATCTCCCAACTTTGCTTTTGCTAATCCATCCAAAATAGTTGGATCTCCAATTCCCAGTCTTAAATTCCCCAAAGGAATTCTGACTAAATATCTCACTGAATTGCTGTCTGATTTTCTCAATAAATCGGAGAGTAAAACTTGCCTCTTTTCTACAGTTCCCAAACCCTGAGTCTTGGCAATCTGAGTTAGAATCTCAAACACATCAGAGACGGTGATTTTCTTGCGAGGGGTGGCAAAAGAGGAAGGGCTCCCGACAGCGTGGACTTTGAGCGAAGCGAATAAGGAACCCTGGCGGGAGGGATTACTTTTGACAGGACCCCGAACAATTTGCATTGCTGCCTCCCCCATGTCACCAACCTCTCCGTAGAGTTTTAAAACATCCTGCTTTGTAGAATTAAAGGCTGAAGCAATTGCTTGGGCGACCTGTTTTTCCGCCATTCCGATTTCCGTGGCTTCAAAAAAAGGCGCAATTCTGCCCTGCGAAAGATAAATAATTTTCTCAATTTCTGCCTCCGAAGAATGCTTGAATAAATCCGCCAAAATATCAATGAGGGCCAATCTTGAAGAGGTCGCTTCCAATTTTTCAAAGTAGGAAGAAAGCTGGGAAAAAAGCATAGCCTTATTCTATACCACTCCGCTTTGAATTCGCAATGCTTGGTATATGCTTCCGTAGCTTTCAAAACATTAATTATTTTGATAAATACTTATTGAATCTAAATTCAAAGCTTCGGGGTATTATAAATTTTTATTTTGAAAGCGAAGGAGTATACAACTTTATCAATCTATTTGCAGAAAAGATTAAATACGAAGAACCTTTTTCTAGGACTGGTGATGTTTATTAATTTCTGTTTTTACCACTTCTACTTTTGTTATCAGATCTGCAGGGCTAAATGGTTTTCTCATGATTTTGAACCCCAGTTCTTCCCTTTGCTTTTGAGGATATAACTGTCCAGCTGTATCGGGGTCTGCGGTCAGCATGATTATACTTGCTTTTGCTTTAGGATTTCCCCTAAATGCTTTAATAATGCGCATTCCCCCTTCCTGATCATCCTTCAACTTCCAATCTACAATTAATAAATCTATCTTTGTTAAATCGTTCTGCTTAAGCATTTCCAAAGTCTGCTGAACCGATCCGTAAGACCCCACAACTTGAGCTGTTCCCTCCAATGTGTCGTGCAGAAGATTATTAATAGTTTCATCATCCTCCACTAGTAACACTCTCACTGCTCCTTCCTGATTTGTTTCTTTTTTTGCTTCACCTTCGCCCATCCTTGATCCCTCATCCGTATTTTGTAAATTTAATTTCAAAATCATATTTTTACTGCTTGTGTCTTTTTCCAATGTAAAATATTTACTGAAATCCGGATCTAATTTGAGTTCCGAAGAATCAATCTCATTGCCGCTCCCGTCTATCAAACCTACTCTCCACTCCCCGCTAACCTGTCCATTTCCCCCAACTTCCCCCAATTCAATATACGGCTCTATATGTTTAAATCCCAATTCTACTTGCTGATCAACATCAAATACGGAAATCATCCCTCTAATTCTCTTTTTTTGCAATCGGTGTTCATTAATGTCCGATAAAGCCCTTTCTTGTCCAGGAATTAAGACGGGTTTACAGATTTTTTTCTGTATATTATCTGTACTTTTTTCTTGATCCAAAAAATCAAACAATTTATGCATTCCCCATGGTTCTCCGTCTACCAGTTCTGTGCCTCCTGAAAAGATATGCTCTACAAGGGCCATATCGGCCTTGTCAAACGATTTTCTGTCTACTTCTTTTTCCGCTTTATCCAGTTCTTGTTTTGCAGCTTCCAAACCTCTTGGTTCCATATTTATTTCATCACATATTTTGCGCCTTTGGTAACGCCTTGCTTTTTGATTATACCAGTTTGCAATAACACTTTTAGTTCGTTCAAAATCGTATCTTCGGAAACCATCGGGAACAATTCTTCAAAAGCCTGATTTTGTAAAAAACCCACTTTCTGAATGTATTCGATAATTCCTAATTGCCTTTCCGTTAGCAATAATGGCTTCCCTCCAAGCCTTTCCCGCAGCTTTCCATCCACCGAAATCCTCTCCACTTTTTCCTTTATTTTTGAAAGTTCGATTGCCAAACCTTCCGTAAAATATTCCAGCCATTTTGTTAAATCCCCTCCTGTTTTTTCAACGCTTTGAAGAGCATCATAATATTCTGAGGCTTTCGAATCGAAATATTCTTCCAAAGAAAAGAATTTCCGGATATCATATCCTTCTAAAAATAAAATTAAGGTTGATAAAGCGCGCGCAACTCTCCCGTTTCCGTCCAGAAAAGGATGTATTCTGACTAATTCATAGTGAACAATCCCTGACTTCAAAACTGGATGGATATCTTGGTTTCGTGAGCTTTCTATAAATACCAATAAGTCCTTTATTTGAGATGGAATCGTTGACGCTTCCGGTGGACGGAAAGAAACCTGTCCTGTTTGATTATTTTTGACAACCACCTGAGTTTTTCTATACTCCCCGCATTTTTCGCTTGGCAAAATTTTATTAACTGTTATCTTATGCAATTTTCTTATCGTTTCCTCATTAATCCTTAATCCTTCATCCTTAATCCTTATTTCGCTTATAAACTCTATCGCCTTCCTGTAATTAATAACTTCCTGAATATCCCGGTCACGCGCGACAACGTCTTGTCCTGCCAAAACTTTTTCTGCCTGATCCAAATTAAGCTCATTTCCTTCAATGTGTGTGCCGTAATGAACTGTTCTAATTAGTGCGTCTTTCCTGAATTGTTTTTCGTAATACGGCAAAAGCGGCGCATGATCAATTACCTCCCTTGAGGCTTCAATAATCCCAATGTTCTTAAGTATTTTATTGGTAATGATAAACTTGGGATTATACATATTTTCAGGTATTTTTGGTAATCGTATTCATAACAAGCTGCCGTAATATTCCTTTATTCTCAATTTTAACACACCTTGCTACCATATCTGCCAAAGGCAATTTCATATTCCCTATTTTTTCAAAATAAGCCACAGAATCAGACGTATAAAAACCTTCAACAGTCGTTATTTTCCGCAGAGCCTCTTCAACTGAAAAATTAACAATTAGCTTGCCAAAACTGTAATTGCGACTTTCCGTACTATTGCAGGTTAGAATTAAGTCACCCAAAATGCCGGGAATAGTCTCATCCTCGATTCTAAACTTAAGGTTTTTCATCAAATTATGAATTTCCTTAAGCGCGGCAAGTATAACCTTAACCCGAGTATTCATGCCAAAACCCAAACCGGTGGTTAAACCGCAGGCGATCGCGTAGATATTTTTAAAAGCTCCTGCCAATTCAAGCGCAGCAATCCCGTGTACGACTTTAATTTCCAAACATTCTGTCTCAAAAAGTTTCTTGACAAGGTTTATGTATTTTTTCTCAGAGTTATGGCCCAAATTTACAACTGTCGGCATTTTATTCTCTAATTCTCCTGCAAAACTTGGACCAATCAGGGAAAAATATTTTTCTTTCTTTCCGCCTTTTTCGCTAACTATTTGAAAGGGAAATTTATGGGTTCCACGCTCAATTCCTTTTGCGCAATTAACCACAATCATGTTCCCTATATTTCCTATTTTTTCGAGAACTTCCCGTATTGCCTGTGTAGGAACCGCTAAAACTAACACATCAATCTTGACTGTATTGAGTTTGGATTTTAGAGATTGCTTAGTAACAAAGACTACATCAGCGGAATTTTCCGAAAGAACGCTATAAAGAGCTCTTCCCCATGTGCCATTACCAACAATTGCCACCTTCATAAAAAGCATTATATACTTTCTTTCTCAAATTCACAAAAAATGCATAAGTTACGAAACATATTAGACATTTCGTAACTATGGATCATTACGCCAAAGCATATCCAATCTTTAGTAGAATACGAGGACTTGAGGAGGTGAAAAGAATGCTTAAGTCTTTAAAAAAGTTCTCTAAAGATGAAGTAGCTCAGGAGAGATTAAAAATTATTGAGTTTTACAGGGAGCATGGGGAGAAGACAACCAAAGAAGCATTTGGTGTTAATCGAAAGACTGTCTTTGTCTGGAAGAAAAGACTGAAGGAGGGCAGGAATTCTCTTGCTTCTCTGATTCCAACTTCAACCACACCCAAAACACAAAGAAGAATGATAACTGATCCTAAGATTGTTTCCGAAATCAGAGAGCTGAGGGAGAAATATCCAAGACTCGGTAAAGAGAAGATTAAACCAATCCTTAACAAATATTGCCTGAAAGAAGGATTAACTCCAATATCAA
>Ga0209518_1001772_pt1 | contig 22043 bp, 33 predicted proteins | sample RifGroB1_FD_183993 | JGI IMG/M metagenome (GOLD analysis project Ga0209518, IMG submission 183993) | Groundwater microbial communities from Rifle, Colorado, USA - Groundwater B1 (SPAdes) (version 2) | ecosystem: Environmental > Aquatic > Deep subsurface > Groundwater | place: Rifle, Colorado...
TACCCCCAGCGAATCCTCCGCATCCAATGCCGCCTCTCGTGCCTCTCGTGCCTTCTCATTCGCCACCTTCGGCGCCCGAATGCGTCCGCGCAACCGGGCCGCGCTCCGGATGCGGACGGCGCGGCCGGTCGCGAGGTTCGTGGCGTCCCACCCGCCGTAGTGCGACTCGCGGTCGATGCGCACCGACACGAGCTGCCCGGATACCTTCGCGACGTAGACGCCGCGGATCTTGATTTCACTTTTTTTCATCCGTCTCCTCCTCTGCGAGGCGATGGATCGCGTGCTCCATCACCGATCGGCGATCGTCGTGCTCGCCGAGTAGCGTCACCTCCCACTGGCGCCACTCGGCGCCGAGTGGCGCCAGTCGCACTGTTACGCTCGTCCGCCATTCCAGCGTGCTGCGGCTCGGCGAGTAGTCCGGACTCCGCGGACGCGGGCACCCGGCCGGCTCGTCGAAATCCACAATCCAGTCTATGCGGCGGCAGGTCTCAGCGACGAGCTGCGCCAGCGTGATCTGCTCGCAGCATATGTAGGCCGCGAGCCGATCGAGGATGCCCGGCCAATAGGCACCAGCGACGCCGGCACCCGCACACCAGACACGCACCGCCTGGAGCAGCGGCAGCGGTCCGCTGCTCCAGGTTGGTTCTTCCATCGGTGGCGGAGGCGCCTCCATCGACGCCTCCGTCGCTACTCGGATCGTGGCCTCGTGTGACGTCAGGTTCCGCAGTTTCACCATGCTTCACACTCCGGACACCTGTCGTCGTCGTCGGTTACGGGCAAGACTTCCCCGCAGTCCGGGCAAAACGCTGCGGGGCCATAGCACGCGGGGCAGACATACTGTTCACCGTCCAGCAGTTGTATCGGCCACCCGAGCGCGGCCTCGGCCGCGGTCAACGTGAAATTGCAGCGATCGCATGTTTCCATCGTCCTCCTCCTTCAGTAAACCCGTGCGCGCTCGTAAGTGAGCGCGGGGAAATCTGCACGCCTCGTCACGGCGTAGTCGCCGTGCGACCAGTGTGATCCGCAGCTGTCCGGACACCTTCACGGCGTAGACGCCGCGGATCTCGACTTCACTTTTTTTCATGTGTACCCTCTTCGAGGCGATGGATCGCGTACTCCATCGCTGGCTGGCGTCTAATGTGCTCGCCGAACAACATCACCTCCCACTCAGGATATTCGGCACCGGCCGGCGCGCGCGGCCGCAATCGCACTGTCACGCTCGTACGCCACTCCAGCGTGTCGCTGCTCCGTGAGTAGTCCGCGTTCCGTGGCAGCAGTAGATCGCGCGACTGGCAAAAATCCGTGATCCAGTCCAGGCGACGACAGGTTTCCTCGATCAGCTGCGCCAGCGTGATCTGCTCGTGGCATATGTCGGCCGCGAGACGATCCAAAATGTCCGGGAAATAGGCACCTTCGGTGCCCGCGCCCGCACACCAGACACGTACTGCCGGGAGCAGCGGTAGTGGTCCGCTGCTCCAGTCCGGATCGCCATCGTAAATGCACTCACATTCGCAGGACGGGCGGCCGCAACCGCCGGGACATTCGCGATCGCAACAGTCGCGCTCGTTGTAGTCGCTTCGCGTCGTCATCGTCATCTCCCCCTTCTCGCTCGGGCCACATTGATCGCCGCCGCCCGGGCTGCATAAGCAGCCTGCGCGGCATCCGCCGCCGCCTGCTCCGCAGCCTGATGCGCGGCGCTCCAAGCCCCCACGGCACTCCGCACTAATATCGCCGCTTTCGCTGCAGCCCACTCCGCCTGCTCGGCTACCTCTTCGGCCGCCTCTCTGTCTTGCAACGTGGTGGGGCACTCACATTCACACGACGGCCGGCCACAGCCACCGAGGCACTCGCGATCGTTATCGTTGCTTCGTGTCATGGTCTCATCCTTAGTAGAACCGCGCCCGCTCATAGGTGAGCGCGGGGAATTCCCCTCGCCTCGTCACGGCGTAGTCGCCGTGCGACCAGTGCGACCCGCAGTGATCGCAGATGCGATGGCCGGGAACATGGCCGGCCTCAGCCCACCGGAGACGGCCGACCCCGCAATCCACGCATAGCGGCGCGGCACGCTCGCATCTATGATTGTCGCCGTGTACTGCGCACACGGCGCAGTACACGGCGACCCAGAGCCCATCGTCGGACTGATATTTGCCGCGCCGGTTGGTTTTGGCGCGCTCGGCGGGCGGCGCGTAGTACACGGCGTAGTGCGCCGGGATATGCAGATTCGGTCGCTTCATGGTCTCCGTCCTTTCACTTTTTACGCTCGATGCCGAGCGCTGCCAACGTGACATCATCGAGTTGACGCTGGTATTTTCGTACTAGCTTACCGGCCAGAAAAACCTGACCGTCCGTATACTCGCCCGTGCGGCCGGCGAGATCGTGGCCGAGCGCCACGTCGTAGCGCGAGAATCCCGCGCCGTCGAGAGTGCGCGCGCCGTCGCACATGCCCGCGAGCTGGCGCATCGCCGACTTCGCGGCAGCCTTCTGCTCGCCTGTCGCGACCGGGTACTTGCGCGGGCGAGCAGACTCGGGCGTCTCGGTCGCGCTCGGTGGCGTGAGCGTGACCGCCAGCATCGTCGCATTATCGAGCGCGCGATCCGCCAGGTCTTGCTTCGCTACGATCATCGACGCCATCCTGGAGTCGATGGAACCGTCCAGCACCAAGTGCTGGATCAGCACAGGCTCGGTTTGTCCGATGCGGTGCGCGCGGTCCTCAGCCTGCGTGATCGTCGCGGGGACCCAGTCGATCTCAGCGAAGACAACATGATGCGCGGCTGTCAGCGTGATACCGACGCCGGCCACGCCGAGCCCGCCGACGAGGACGCGGCAAGTCGAGTCGGCCTGGAAGCGATCGACGGCCGCTTGGCGGTCATCCACGCTGGTCTCGCCGAGCATCCGCACAGCACCGTGCTCGGCGAGGGCGTCGGCGAGGGCGTGCACGACATCGATATGATGCGCAAAGATGAGGACCTTCTCGACACCGCCGGCGAGGAGGTCCTGCAAGTGCTCGATGACCATCGGCACTTTCGCTACAGCGACATCATGGCGCACGCGCGCCATCTCGGCGAAGGCCAGGCGCGTGCCCGCCTGGAGTGACGCGACCGCAGCCTCGTACGCCTGCGTGTCACCAGCAGCGTGCGCGGCATCGGCGGTCGCGCGTATGTCGGCGAGCCCCGCATGCGCCTCGTACGCCTTCGTTTCGGCGGCGACGGCCTTCCCCGCGCCGTTCGGCGCGAGGACGATCACCTGCCTGCGCTTGGCCGGCAGCTCGGCGAGTACGTCCCTCTTGAGGCGGCGTATCATGACCGACGCCCGAAGCTTCGTTTGCAACTCGGCTAAATTGCTGGACCCCGAGAAGTCCCAGCCGTAGCGGTTCTGATGCGCGTTCGCGTATCGTTTCCCGAACGCAAAAAAGCTGCCGAACTGCTCAGGCGCGATCGCGCCGAGCAGCGGCTGGATCTCGATGGGCCGATTCATGATCGGCGTGCCGGTCAAAAAAATCTGCCGTCGCGCGCGATGCACGAGACCCTGCACTGCCTCGGTCGTCTTGCGACGCGGGGCGCCGAGCACTGCCTTGGTGCGCTTCGCAGTCGGCGTTTTGCAGGCGTGCGCCTCATCGACGATCAGCAGATCCCACGACTGCGCCATGAGCGCCGCGTGGATCGCGGTCATTGACGTTTTCTCGTAGTTCACGATCGCAAACACATCCCCTGTGGGGGACGGCAGGTGCGTCTTATCGACCAGCACGTGTGGCCGATCGACCACCAGCCATTTGCTCGCCTCGCGGCTCCAATTGAGCCGAAGCGTATTCGGGCACACGACTAATACGCGCTTAATCGTCGCGTCGGCGTTTATCGCGCCGAGCGCCTGGATCGTCTTACCCAGGCCCATTTCGTCGGCGATCAATGTGCCGCATCGAGACGCGGCATACTGTATGCCCGCGAGCTGGTAGGGCAGGTACGTGAGGCCGACGGGTACCGGGATCTCGATGGGCGCCGCGTCTGCGGCGATGGGTGCAGTCGCTCGACTCGCGGCGACCGCCGCGGTGTGCGTCGCCAGCGCGGCCTTGGCTGCCGCGTCTGCCGCGCTACTGAGACGCGCGGCCTTGGCCGCGTCGGCGGTCCACCAGGACTTTTTGACGCCTGCGGCGCACGCGGCGCACGCGGCGCGGCGGCACGGGCTACCGTGCCACCAGAATCCGGCTGACTTCGGTGTGTCTTTCTCGCTGTAGTCCGCTACAGCGACGAATACTGGGCCGGAGGCGCCGGCACGCACGGTGAGGACCATGGCTACCGTCCTTCTTCTTCGGCGGCCCGCGCCGGCGTCACAGCCTCGTCGTCGTCCGTCGTGCGAGGGCACTCGCACTCGCACGACGGACGACCGCAGCCACCGAGGCACTCACGATCGCAGCAGTCACGATCGTTGTAGTCGCGTTCGTTGTCGTTCATCATCGTCCTTTCGCGGGCCTAGCCCGCCTATCTGATCCCAGCGCTCGACACTGGCCCCCCGTAGGGGGCCAGTAGCGGGGGCTAGTCCTCCTCGGCGGCGTCGGCGACGCCGCGCAGGACGTCGTACTCGCCATCGGCCGTCCCGAATGCCTCGCGCAGCTCCCGGAGCCGGGCCATGCTCGTCTCGATCCACGTCAGCATCGGCAACGCCTCGGCCTCGGATGCCTCGTGCTGGGCGGCGGTCTTCGCCTTGCCGCCGAGCAACTCAAGCTCCGCGAAGAACCACGTGCGGAGCTGCTCCTTCTCCGTCTTCAGCTTGTCGAGCTTCGGGTCGATGATCTGCTTAATACCCATGCCGTCCTCCTGTCGTTGCTAGTCCGCGAGGCGTCTGGAGCGCGCGCTACGCACGCGCTCCAGACGACGACCCTCGACGCGGTCGAGGGGCCGCCGCACCAGCGCCCGGATACGCCGACCGACGCGCGCCGCGTCGATGCCGCGTGCGCGGAGCCGGCCGAGCCAGCCGCGCATGCCCAGTGCCTGTTTGGCGCTGTTGCACGACTGGCAGGCCGTGACTAAGTTCGCGGAACCATTGGTTCCGCCCATCTCGCACGCCACGAGATGATCCAGTGTGAGCCCGACGCCCAGCTCCTCACCCGGTGCGCCGCAGTACACGCACACCCACCCATCGCGATGATAGATGGCGAGGCGCGTAGACAGTCGGATCCACTTCATTCCCTATCCTGCTTTTCGACTCGCCTGTCCTGCTTTTCGACTTGCCATGTATACATGATGCCAACAACCGCGACTAATGTCTACATTTTTCTTAACTATTTTTTTTCGCTTTAATTTTCCACACTTAGGCTCGGTTGGCCAATGTGAAGTCGGGCATCAATAATGATCGTCGCCGTGAGTACAACGATGCGCCACGACATCGATGATCGACATGCCGCCGCGGAGCCGCGAGCCCAAATTCGCGTCGGTCCGGCGCTTGTGCTCGCCGATCTCGGGCAGCATGTCCGCTCGCGCGCCGGCTGCCGCGATCCGCCGCCATCGCTCCCAGTCCGGCGATCGCCAATGAGCGGCGTCCTCGGTCCATATATGCGCTCGCGCGACTTCGACTCGTTCGATCACTGAGCAGTGATCGATCACGTTCTGGCGGCGCAGTATCGCGGAAAGATTCGCGGCGGCGAATCTTTCCGGCGGTCCACCGCATCGATGCTCGCTACGCCGCACGATTTTGCCGTCGCGCCAATCCTCGTTCTGTTGATGCCCCCACACGAAGCTCACGTCGCGATGCGCGTCGAGATAAGCGATCATGCGCTCGCAGCGATCGGGCAAGTACGTCACGCCATCGCCGAGCCACGTCACGTATGACGTCGCTCGCATGATCTGCATGGCGACGTTGAGCGCGCGGCCGAGCGTGCAAACTTTCATCTTGTCCACATCGCCTGGTAGCGATGTCCACCTGAGTCGTCGCTCAGGATTCGCCGCCGCGAATTCGTCGAAGACAGTTCGCACGCGCGAGTCGGGCGAAGCATCGTCGCAGATGATCAACTCCCAGTCGCGGTAAGTTTGCGCCAACACCGATTCGATCGCGAGTCGCAGACCACGCGGCCGGCAGAAGCTCATGCACAGGATCGACAAGCGCGGCTTCGCGCTCATGTCCACGGATCTCGATCATCTTGCCGACGCACGTTCGCGGTCACGGTCGGCGTCCAGAGCGGCGGCCACGGCCAGCCCTTTGCAGCCGTCGACTCGAACATCTCCGCGTCGGAGTAGTTCTGATCTCCCCATCGCCCGAGCAAATGCCATCGCCGCGGAAAGACCACCATCGGTGTGCCGAGATGCCCGCGCCAGGTCCGCACGCCGCGCAACAACTCGTCGGCTTGTTCGTCGCGCCACAACACGTCGCCGTTGCGATACCGCATGCGGAAGAGCAAGAGACGCGCCCAGTCCTTGCCCTGCGGCGTCTTGGCCTTGACCGCTTCGGCGACGGCAGAGATCGTCACGAGCGCATCCTCGGTCGGCCAATCGTCGTCGTCGACGAACCAAAGTAGATCGCCGGTCGCGCTCGGCATCACGCCATTGCGCTGCGGACCACCCGAGTAAACTCCGCGCTGCGGGAACGCAAAAAACTTCCCGCCGGCTTCTTCGACCGCGCGGCGACTTGCGCGCAGGTCGCCATCGCATCCGACCAGCAACTCATGATCGGGATGCTTCGCACCGGCAGCTTTCACGCGACGCAAGAAATGTTCGAGCATCGGAAAGCGCGGTCGACCATCGCGCTCGTGCTCATGCGTCGTCGAGATGATCGAGATCTTCACCGTCGCGACCTCGCTCGCCGACGTTCTACGATCGCCGCATACTCGACGGCGATCGTATTCGCTCGCTCGACATAAGTATGCTCGGCGAGAACTCGATGCTGTCCTGCGACCGCCAGTTTCGTTCGCGTCTTCGCCTTCGAAACCGATCGGAGCTTCACGAGGAAATCATCAACGTCACCTCGCTTGTGCCAGACGATCTCGGGAAACGCATCGGGCAGGAGCAACTGCGATTCGCTGAGCAGCACGCCGCCTGCGCCGAGCACGAGGAAGATCCGATCGTTCGCGTAACGACGCGCGTACCGCACGAAGCTGTTGTACGTGACCGCCGCCGTCGCGAAGACATTGTGGTTCTCATGACCGGGCAACCAGCCTTGAAACACCGAGCGCAAGTCCGGGTCGCCGCCGCGCGATCTTTCAAGCCAAGAATCCGGTCCCCAGATCTTGACCTTGTATCCAGCTTCTATCGCGGCTGCCGCAATCGTGCGCCGCGAGATCGATGGTCCGCTCATATCACCATCGGCGCGATCGACCGGACTCAAATACGGACTACCGACGATCGCGAGGTCGCACTTGTACTCGCGTCTCGTCTGCACAATTCTCGTCAGATCCCACGCCGGCCACCACTCAAAAACATGCGCGTTCGTGTAGGCGCGGTAAGCGTCCCGCGTATCGATGCAGCACGTTCCGATCGCATCGCAATGATCGGGCAACGACGTGCGGCCGAACATGCCAAAGTCGTTCGGATCGTCGAGCGTGAGGTACACGATCGCCGCACCTCGGTCGCGCGCAAACTTTAGATCGTCCGGCAGCACATGCCAGAACTTCGGCTTGCACGATTCGGTCGATACGTTCGAATCGTAGCCTTTACCGAGCAGCACGATGTCGGGCCGATGCTCGACCATCTCGCGGCGGAAGAACACCGAGAACTCGGCCGGCGTCGTCTTCGGGATCTCGATCTTATGATCGTTCTCGCTACCCTCCCAGCCGTGCGCCCACGCCCACCAGTTGCGACGCGGTCCGCAAAGCACCTGCCACCCGAGCGCACGGAACGCACCGACCAGACCAGCGTAATCGTAGTTCGAGATCCAGATCTTCACGCTCATCGATCGCTCGCTCCTGCAATGCGGCGGTTGCCCGCCGAGACGTCACCGGACGATAACGTCTCGGCGGGCTCGTGGGCCGACCGCCCGGCCCGATGATCGTAGTAGCGGAGGCGGGAATTGCACCCGCGTCTCCGGCTTATGAAGCCGGCAGATTGCTTCTTTCCTACTCCGCAAAAATCTCATCCGATCTCGCCTGCCCTCGGCTTCTCGAATCCGAGCGACGCCGCAAGTCGCTCGGTCGGCACGAAGTGATACCAGTTGCGGCATGCTTCGCTCCCCGGTAGTTCATCTTCCGGCGGGTCGCTTTCGTCGTCGAGCAAACACGCGAGCTTATGTCCGGCCCATCCGGCTTGCATGCCATCCTCGCCGGCCTCGCATTCAGCTTTGGTCGGCGGCCAGCCAAAGCTGACCGCCGAACCTGAATCAAACAGCACGTATTCGCCTGGTCGCACGCCAGGATCGGGACATCCGATCGCGATCACCAAGCCAACATCGAAGCCGTCGGAGGTCACGACCGCACGCCATTCTCGCCCGCGTCGAGTAGCGAGCCCGTATCGCACGAGCTTGCCGAGCGTGCCATGCAATCGTTGGATCGATTCGCGGATCTCATCATATGCTTGCGTGATCTGATCGTCGATATCCGTCGCCAACAAAATCGCCAACATTTCGACGCTCGTCCACCGATAGTAGTGCATGTTCAATTCGACCAACGCCAAACGATCGAAGCCGGTGAGACTATGCCAACGCCGGTCGTCGATATTTGCGTCTGCGTTATTCGTGCCGCTTTGACGATATCGATCCGGTCGCACGATCTTCGACTGTTGCGTGTGCGTCCATTTGACCAACACATGTGCGGTGGGGACCAGGATCCTCATGAGCACTTCCTTCCGAGCGGGCAGGACATCAATCCGTTCTCGCTACCGATCATCTCGCTACCGCAGCGCGGACATTCGGGTACCGTGAGCGCGAGCTTGTGTCGTGGCTTCGATGCGACTGGCTCGACCATAGTCGCCGGCGTCGACATTGGCGACTTGACCTCACCATGATCAGCTCTGATCTTCGCGTGCCGTGTGAGTAGAGCTATCCGCGAGGCGCGCACGCCCGCCTCGAATTCGAGCGACGACGTTTCGGTGATTCGCAAATCGACAAGTCGCACGAGCACCTCGCGCACCGGCCGCAACGCCAGGTCGATCTCTTCGGCGACGATCAACCGGAACTCGTCGGCGGTCAACGTGCGCCTTCCAAACCGGCTCGCAAGAGCTTTGCTTTGACTCGATACAGATCGGGCAAAGCGCCGAGCGGAAGTAACCGCTCAAGCGTATCGCGTGCATCGGCCTGGCACAGAAGTCGATCGCGCGCTTCCGTCGCAACCATTCCGCAGACTTTACACTGATCGTCCGCGATGTCGTGCAAAGCACCTCCGAGCGTAACACTGGCAAGCAAGCCGCTGACATTCTCGCGGATCTGTTCGACCATGCGCACCTCGACTTCATCGAGCGCCGAATGATCAAAGCGCGAGAAGTCGGCCAGGAAGCACAAGATCTGCCGCACTTGACCGATCCACAATTCTTCGAGTCCGGCCGTCGTGCCAAACAAGCGATTGTTCGGCTGAAGTTTCTGCATGAAATAACCGAGAAACTCCATATCCTCCTGCTCGGGCGGAATGCCCAGCTCGATCTGCTCGACCATACGCGTGACGTATTCCATTTCGAGATCATCCAGTTCGAGCGTGTTTTCGTGCATCTCGCGATCCGATTGCGTCGCTATCACATACCGCAAGATCCATCGTGCTCGACGAATACGCTCTTCCTCTGGCGTGAATTCGGGCTCGGCGACGATCGATCCTTCGACGAGCGCTACCGCGAACCGCTTTGGATCGATCTGCGTTACGCCGCGGAAAACATCCTGTGTTCTGATCTCGATCGCACGCAACATCGCAAAGCCCATGTCGGTTCCGATTTTGGCGCGCGCATGAATCCGCATCGCGTCGGCATATTCGTCGACTTGTTCGACCGTGAGCACCGATCCGATCTTGTCCTCGAAGAACCCCAGCGAGAACGCGGTCAACGAATTGCCGACCCGCACCGCACGCTCGTACAATCGCACTTGCGAATCCTCGGTCAATTCCTCGACTCGCACGAAGTCGTTCTCGTCGACGACGGTAAGCACCGCCTCGGGTCGCAACGACTCCCACAACTCGATCGCTCGCCGAAGCTGTACCATGTCGAGCTTGCGTTGTTTGCCCTGAACTTCGAGCGCATCGCGTACGCGATCGATTGCTACATCGAGTTCAATGCCAATCATTGATCACGTTCCTTGATCGCATCGTGAAACGTACGCGAGCCAAGCGACCGATCGGGATCGGTCGTCGCTTCGCTTCGACAGATCGCGCAACGTTCTTGCGAATCGTCATCATCGAGCGCAATCGCTGGTCGAGTACAACACACTTCACAGATCTTGAGCTGCTCGCGCGCCTCGCTCATGATCCGATGACCGACTTCGCATTGATGCAAGAGATCGTGCGCGGATCGCTGCGCATTGTCTCGCTCATCGACGACGTGCATTCGTGGCCATCGAAGCGCAAGCAGCCTGGACAAAGCGAATGCTTGATCGGACCGCCGGCCGTCTTGCTGCCGTCGGGCATCTCGCCCCAATGCGTCGGGCTCGCACCGTCGACCAGATCCGCCCACGATTTCTCTTGTACCGGAACCGGAAGCGGTACGGGCTCCGACGTCACGACTGGCATTCCCTCCGGCATCTTTGCCGGCGGCACCTCGAACGTGGTCCCGGCCAGACGCATTCGTCGATCAGTCTTGGCCGGTTTCTTCGGATACGTGGTCGCCATGATTCCTCCTAGTCGCAGACGAGTCTACTACGATCGCCGTCACGAATCACACGGATCAATCGCTGTCCAGCAAGTCGAGACGCCGGCCGATGGCTGACCATGATCTGTTGCGCAAACCCTAACGTAGGCGCAGCGCGCACGACCTCACGCACAGCGGCAGCGTTCTCGTCTGAAAGCGGCCCTTCGACTTCATCGAGCACCAACGTCGACCACGGACAGCCAGAGCGCCGACGTCGCCATGCGGCTGCACCAATACGCAATCCGACCGCGAGCATCGCTTCTTGCCCGGACGACCGCCACGTCCGAGCGATACCGTCTTCGGATCCCCGCACGAGCGGTATGCAATCGTGCTCGACTTGCTGGCCGCGCGCTTCACCGCACTCGCTACACTTCCGCGTACGCGGCGCGAACAACGCACCACACCGACATCGATCGGCAACCTTTTTCAATTCCTTGCGCAAACGAAACTCGAACTGCAATGCGACTCCGGCCGCCGCCAGAACCGCATTGCCTTCGGCGGCGATCTCGCCGATCGCTGCATCAAGCAACATCGCCGGCACGCCATCGCGCCCGGTCGCTCGTTCCATCCAGCGCCATCCGATCAACATCGGTTCGAGTTCTTTTAGCTCGGCGTCGATCGCCTGTACTCTTTCGGTGTCGATCTCGGCCCGGCTTAGTCGCGCCCGCAGCTCGCCGATCTCTCGATCGAATCCGCCGAGGTCAATATGCTCGCCTCGACTCTTGCGTAGCATCTCGATGCTCACATCAGGGATCTGCGGCGCATCGAGCAAAACAACAACTCGCTCCCACCAGCGATCATGTGCAGTCTGCTCACTTTGCTTCTGAGCAATCGCTTGCTCGTCGACCGAGATCGTGGCAGCCAGTTCGACAATTTGGACTCGACCCTTCTCAGCTCGCGATCGATGCTGCTCGGCACGAGCACGAATGTCTTCGGCACGCGGGCAAGCGACGCCATCGACCGGACATGGACCGTCGAACTTGCCGGCGGCGAGGCGTTCGATCTTCGCCAATTCGCCACGCCATCGGGCCAACTTCTCGCGCTGCGCGGCGACCGCGATCGGATCAGCCTGCATCTCTTGCGGCCAAGGCGGCTCGGCCGCGAGCAACTCAATCATGGCATTCGACCTGCGCCGAGCTTCTTCGACCTGCGCCTTTGCCCGCTCGGCACCGCGAACGACCTCCGGTGTGAGAACCCGCGAGGCTGCCAGATTACGCGTGCTGGTGGCCACGGAGAGACGTTCCTTTAACTCAGCCACATCTTCGGGAGCCAGCGACCGTAACGCGCCCTGAAGCGATAATACGCGGCCTGCCAGCGTCTTGACCCGAGCAGTCGACTTGGCCGCCAACTCGGACCAGATCGCCGGTACGATCCAGGTACCAAACTGATCGCGTCGCGCGGCCGGGCCGGCGGTAACGAGCGATCCGGGATCGCCCATGCCAAGAAACACGGTTGCCCGAAAGTCGGCGGCGCTCAAACTCGAGCGCTCGACAAAAGCGTCAACCGCATCGCGAGCACGAGCGTCCTCGACCCCGGACATCCTCACCCAGCCTGCGCCTTTGCCAGCGCAATCCCAGCCGCGTGAGATCTCGATGCCGTCGCTCAACCGCAAGCTGACCGATAGCTCCTTCGCACCGCCGTCGTGCACGAGCTGCTCAGCCGTCGTGCCTGGAATCGATCCGTAAAGCGCCCACGGGATCGCTGCTAACGCGAGACTCTTGCCTGCCCCGTTCTCGCCGACGACGACGTGCAGACCATCACCGAACTCAATCACATGCTCGCCAGCAAACGGTCCCCAGTCTCGCAGCACAAGACGTTCGATCTTCATACGTGGATTATATCCGCCGATCGAAGTCAGAAAACGCGATCAACGATGGGGCAATAGACAGGCTTGTGACTTACGGCAGCGATGCGCTCGGCTTGACGCGGATCACTTTCGACGAACAGCAACGCCTCGGGATCGGCATGATACTGCTCACCCTTCCAGGTGCCATCTTGCCCGGCCGCTCGGCGTTCGACGCAACTCGATTCGGGTCGCATGATCAACTTGCCCCACGTGACCTCGTGCGCATCGAGCCATGCCGTCGCGATCTCACGATGCTGCTCCAGTCGATGCGTCACGATCGATCGAATCGGCCACGTCGGTAGATAGAGCGAAGGAACAATTCGGAGCTCGGCGACGTAGCCTGACACATCATCCTCTCGTGCGGTCGGGTCACGGCATAAAATGCCATCGAAATCGACCATTACCGATGCCGAATGATTCGCGTGCGACCAGTTCCATGCAAACAATCTCGGGCTATCGACGAAGCGGTAATACGCGAACTCGAAGTCGTGTTCGCGCCACTTCAAGTTGTCGACGAATTCACGACTCGCATAAAGCGCAGCGTACGCGACAACCACGAATTGATCCGACAACTCGTGGTTGATCACCTCGGCCATCGTCTCACCCGTCAGTACGCTGTCATCGACAACGAGCACTCGGCATTGCTTTCCTTCGCTTACGACGAGGTCGTTGAACCCGTTGAGCCACTCGTCGTCGAGTGCCTGCGCCGTGTCGCATGGGATGTTGAGATGCAACGCGATCAGACTGGCGATCAGCGAACCTGAACGCGGGATCCCTACCACCGCATCGATCTTCCCGCGATACCGCGACGCGAACACCGCCACGTCGCGATGCAGTTCAGCCCACGTTACAAAGTGCATGATGACTCCTTCATGTCGTCGCTGATAAACACGCCGCCGCACTTCGAACATTCGAGCAGCCATGAACTCGGATCGTCGACCCAATACCAGACGATAACCGGCAAGCACTCGCAACACGGAGCGAGCCCGAACAACCGACAAATGCGATAAGCGAACGGAGCATCAACCGAACTGTCATACGCTGCAACGTCAGGTGGCATCATGGCTTCGCTCCTCGAAACCCCATCTCGCATAGGCCGTGACTCGTACCGCGCACGCGCGTAACAAGTTGCTCGATATCGACAAACCCCCACTCGTGCAGCATGCGACGCAAGTACGGCGCATCAAATTGTCCGCGATGCCAGTTGTCGGGCGCACCGTCGGGTGGACCATAGGCATGCAGCCGGCCGACGAACCACACGAACGGATTGCTTCTCGGGTTGCCGCGACGCCAGTCGTCACCGCATTCGCCACGCAAGTAAGCATCGACCAGCTTGCGCACGTCGACCGTCCAGATCTCGATCGTGCCGCCGCGCTTGAGCACTCGTCGCGCTTCTCTAAGCGCAGGACCGACTAGCCGCCAGTCGACGTGCTCGATCACGTGACTCGCATAGATCTCGTCGTAGTAGTCGGCAGCCACGGGAATCGAATTGCAACCCCACACGACATCGTGAAAATCTACAGTCAGTTTGAAGCTCTTGACCTCGGACATCGTGCTCGACGCCATCGTATCCCAGCAGATCATGCCGTTGCTTTTAAGCGGGCTATCGCCGGGCCCAATCTCAAGCCCCCGCTTCATGATGCGTTGTGCCTTTGTTGTAGTTCGGCGAACGAAGCATCGTAATTGCCACGTGCCTCGATGCGTCGCCAGAACATCGGCCATCGTTGTTCGATCTCGTCCAGCCAGATGTGCATCGTAAACTTCGCTTTGACCAAGAACGACTCAATGGTCCCTACCATCGAGTCGTAACAGATTTCACACGCCTCGCGATACTGCTCTGGCGTGAGTTTCTTCGCATCGACTCGCATCGCAAGCGGAATCCACAACCCCGGCCCGATCTTTGGCCCACGCTTGACCCAGCTCGCGACGACCTCCGCGCGCTTGCGTTGTAGATGCACCCAGATTGCGCCATCGATACCGTTCAACTTCGCCACTACCGGCAACATCCATGATAGATGCGGATTGATCTCGATGTGATTATCGGCGAAGCGCAATCGATCGCGATTGCGCATGCCGCCGGTCGACTCGTGTGCACTCGTGAAGTTCTTGATGTGCGAACACGCTCGCGCGAACGTCGTCGTGCCGCACCGGCCCGTCCCGATCACAAAGACCTTCATTGTCGTGCTCCTCCACCACAGCAACCGCGCTTCGGCTTCACTGCCACAATCGCTTGCAAAACAAACGCGCTTTGATGGTTCCACTCAGTCTTATGCCCGAACCGCACGACTTCAAGTCCTGCATCTTGGATCGCTTTGCCGAACGCTCGTTGACTGTACCGTAGGCGATGCAGTCGACCTTGATTCGATAACCCGCAGCGCGGCGGATAGTGCGGCGGGTTCTCCTGTTCGTCCGGCACGTCCGGCTCGCAGAACGCAGTGAGAAACACTGTGCCCTTTGGTGCGAGCAACCGGCGGAACTCTCGCAGGTACGCTCGTGCATCGGACAACTGAAGATGCGTGAACAAGCTCCACGCATAGATGATCGAGAACGGCGTTTCAAACGGCAACATGAACGTCTCGTTCATCTTGATCTTGCCGCTCGGATTATATCTCGCGTTATGAATATCGAGCCGCACGAACTTCGCATGCTTGCCGGCCAGGTTCGCCGAGCACCAGTCGATCGCTGCCGCGTCGACATCGACGCCGACGTATCGCAAGAAGAGCAACTTAGTTTCGACCAGACCCGTAAGCAGTCGGCCGACGCCACATCCCACGTCGAGAATAGTCGACGTGACTCCAAGCCCGTGGTAGTCGCGCAGACGTTCCGCCTCGACCATCGCCGAGCCCACCCAGTAATCGTCGCGACGGAAGAACACTCCGCACTTGCGCAAATTCGGAGGCGGAAGCAGCGACATCAAACCCAACCGAGCCACATGACGAACGCATCATCGATCGCATCATGCGCGACCACGCGCTTACCGAAGAATCGCAGGAGCGACTTGCCAGTGACACCTTCCCATTCTGGTTTACCAGGCTCGTAACGCAGTTCGTCACGCTTCTTGCCGAACGTGTGCATGTCGTCGACTGCTACGATGTCGGCGAGTCCGCGCGCCTTCACCAGCTCCAACTCGACCCACAACGGAAACTCGCTCTTGGCGATCGGCGGGTCGAGCCGGCAGTAATGCGCATCGAGGAAGAAGAAAGCCGCTTTCGGAAGCTGATCGATCACACGCGGCAGGACTTCGCGCGAGTCGCCAGTGTAGACCGTGACGTGCTCGCACTTCCCGACTCGTTCGACTCGTTCGACAAGTCTCTGCTTCGTCATCGCCACATGTACCGGGTCGAGTTCGATTGCATGCACTCGGTCGAACTCGACGGCGACGATCTCGGTCAACTCGCCGTTCGCTGTTCCTGTCTCGACGAACGTATCAATCATCTCGTACCCAGATCGGCCGACGATGCGACGCAAGCTAGCTGCGGTCAGTCTTCCCATGTCGATCTCCTCATGCCGGCCGCCGCCAGCCGAATGTCGTCGTCGATGCTCCGGCACCGTAAATGCTGAGCCCGGTCCAGTCGAAGCCATCCCAGCCAAGTTGTTTCATCAACGCAACCGCCTGGCCATAGTGGCGTCGCTCCGCGTTGTCGAGTACGAGCATTCCACCTGGTTTGACGTGCTGACTACCGACGAGCACGCAGCCATTCCGCGCACGACCGTCAACAAGCACAAGATCATGCTCGTCTTTGATCGTATTGCAGTAGGTTCGCATGCGCTTGCCGATGCCGCTCGAACTGAAGTCACCCGGTACCAGATGATTGCCGCGAGGTTCGGCGTCGGGAGACACTAGCCGGACCGTCGCGTTCGTCAGCTCCAATGCGGCAAGCTTCGTGTTGACCGCATGCACCCACGGCTCGGCATGATCGACACTCATCACCGACTTGCACCGCTTCGCAAAGAACACAGTGGACCCTCCGCAGCCCCACTCATGTACGGACATTTCGGGAGTCAACCATCGCTCTAGAAACGCGATCGCCTGGAACGTGAGCCATGGAACCTGATCACGCAACGGACCCGACGGGTCGATAACCTTCGTCATGGGATCACAGCACCTCACGCAGCAACGAAATGAAGTCAACACCAGTCGGCGGCGGATCGATCAGCGCGTACTCGACGAGCGCCTCGGCCGGATCGGCCGCCGGCGCGAACGTCATTGATACTGGCGGCGCTGGAGCTCGACGCGCAACAATCGGATAGACATGCACTGCTCCGGCCGCAATCGCCTTCTCACGCAACGCTGTCGGGTCGATCATACCATCCGTGACGATCTCAAACTTCACGACCGCGCCGTCAAGATGCGGACCGATCCATTGGTCGCCGGTCCCATCTTCGATCTGTACGACAACATGCGGCCGAATTGCTACGCAATGCCGAACGATTCTCACAACTCCACCTCCAGCCAGCCACGATCGGTCACAGCTCGGTCGCCCATACCGAGACACTCCAAACTACCGACGATCTCGATCTTGTCGCTGAATTTGCCCGGCGTATGAATGTGGCCGGCGAACACCTTATCTACGCGCGGATCGTTCACGACCGCGTTAGGCAAGAACTGCCGGCCGAGTCGAGGTAAGTCGCTTTCGCTGCCCGGCACCGCGCCTTCGATATCGAGATGACAGAATACGAGCGCCGAATCTCCTGGCGCAAGCCTGTCCAACTCACGCTGACAATCTGCGAGCACGTCAACCTCGCCTTGCGCTCGCGAAAGCCACGGCATATACAACCCCCAGAACACATGTCCTTCGTTCGTGGTAAACAACTTTTGTGCTCCGATCTGGTTTCGCACAATGACATGTCTGATACATTCGAGCACCGAGATGCACGATTTCGCTCGTGCATCGTCGATTCGATCATGATTACCTACCACGATCGATGTTCTAGTGATCGTAGCAGGCAGAAAACTGAGCCATTCCGCCATCGAGTCGAGCGCACGCCAAGTGCGAGCACCGTTGTCCGGGTCGCAGATATCGCCAAGCTGCACGATGCCGTCGATATCATCGAGCGGAATGCTGCGCAGCTTCGCGAGCACGTCGGCGTGGTAGTCGCGGCCGGCGATCTGTGCATCGAGATGTAGATCGCCGATGATCACAAGCCTCATTGGAACATCCCCTGCTGCCGCTCTTCGTCGGATGCATCTCGCGTCTCAAGCACCTCGCCTGTATCCGAGCGCACCGTGATCACCTGACCACCGCGCATGCTGACATCGACAGCGACCTCACGCTCCTCCTTGTGAGACACAACCACATCACGCAACGTGACCGCCTCTTGTACCTTGCCCGCGATCACCGCACGTTCCTGCTTCGTATACGTCTTCAATTCGATTCGCCGCTCGTCGATTTCGACGAGCAAACGAACAAGTTGGTTCGATCGTTCGGCCACCTCCTCGTCACTTAAATCGCAAGGCGCAAGCATTGTTTGTGTCCTGGCGATGTTCAATTTCTTCACTCGTCGTCCCATCGTTTCCTCCTACGGAAAAATGATCCGGGCATACGGAGCGAAGATGCGACTGAACCGCATCAACCGCTCGCCCCAATACGCAAATACACTCGGACTCGTGTTGCCTGCGGCCGGCTTGCCGGTGAGCACGTCAATAAACTGGATTCGCGATGCCCGCAACTCGCAACCCTTCTGGTGCGATCCGTGCCAGAACGCGATCACGTTAGCGGTCCAGACATCGCGGAACCAACTCGTGTCAGTTCGCGGCGCACATAACAGGATGACCTCCGCCCCTTCCGACGCTTCGATCGAAATTCGCTCGACCCATTTTGCTATGTCGGCGTAAGGCGGATTGACGAAAATTAGACTTCCGTCGCGCGACCAACGCTCCGCAAGTCCGTCCTTCGGCGGAAACCAGTTGGCATCAGCATTCGTCGGGTTGCTCGGCGCACCACACGGATCGAGATAGATCGGCGCATTATTGAACTCTTCGATCAACTCGATCACTGCACGAGGCGTCTGCCAATCGCCTCGCTTACTCGATAGAACTTTCGGACTTGCCATCACTGCACTGATCGAAACCAGACGATCGCCGCAATGGCCGCAATGGCGACGACGGCCGTTGCGGTCCATATAACAATGCCGAACTTTGGCCGCGCAAGACCGACGATCGGCAGTCGATACCACATCCGATCCTGGAACTCGATCATTTGCGCGATATGAATCCGATATCCGACGCGATCATCATCACACACGAAGTACCTCCTCCAACTCATCGACGATCTCGGGATGCTGATAAAGCGACTTGAGCGTGAGCTTGCGATTACCCAGCACGAACTTCGCTCCAAGCGTCGGGTTGAATTTCATGTCCCATTTGACCCCATCGGCGACTCCGCGCCGCAACGCCTCGCAGAGCAACTCGCGCGGCCGGTCCCATCCGATCGGGCAGATCCCATCGCTGGTCGCAACGAAGAACTCAAAGCTCGACGCCGAACCAAACCGATGCGGACCAATCTTGTTCTTCTCGATCCAACCACGATGCTTCTTGCCGACGCTGACGTTCGGCGTCTTCGCGTCGGCATCGCGCGCGGTATCGTAGACCGGCGCACCAAATCCGAGGCGTAAAATCACACTTGCATCGAACTGGATCCCTTGTCCGCCTCGTAGCTTCATCTGCATATGTCCGGTGTGATCAACCGGACCTTCGCCTTCGTGCTGAACGAACACCACCGAGATATCGTGATCGCAGATCTTCGGGCCGAGGTCGGCCACCCACCCGGTATTGTAGGCTGCTTGCTCACGTCCGAGCGCGGTCCCTCGGACATTGCCGCCCTTCTTCATCATCGCCGTCGCGAAGCCTTTCGGCGTCAACTTCTTGAGACTATCGACGATAATCAGAAACGGGCCGATCTTGCGCCCCATCTTCGCCGCCGTAACATGCGCAGAGATCCAGCCGTCGACCTCCATGATCGCGTCCTCGTAGTGTAGCGGCGGGATCGTCTTCGTTTTATCCGATTGGGTTCGCTCGGCCCAATGATACTTGCCGAGATAAAAGAATCGTTTCGGATCGAGACCAAGCCGCCACACCCACGGCCAGTGCAATACTCGCTCGGCATCGACGAATCCAACCGAACCACCTGCACGCTGGAACGACAACGCCAGACCCAGCAGGAAGGTCGTCTTACCGCCACTCGCCGGACCATGCACGATCCCGGTCGTGCCGAGCGGATACCCGCCGGGTTGGCTATCGGCGCCACATGTAATCGCCCGATTGAATCCCGGGAAGAACACCGGCACGACTCGCGTCGTCTCGTCGATCATATCCGAGCCGAGCCGAGTCCTCGGGTTTTTTAGTACCTCGCGAACGAACTCACGATCGAGCCCGGTCGCATCAACCATACGCGATTTTTTTACCCGACCCAACTGCACCGGGCGTCTTCGTTTGCCGGCCATGGAATACTACGAGAACGGCAGCTCGTCGAAACTCTCGGCCGATGCGTCCTCGGTCGGCTTCGGCAGATCGGGATTGACCATGCGGCACTTCTTCGGACCATCACGCCCAGGGCAATGATACTGATCCTCCGGCCAGTTCGTCCCACACTTCGGGCACGGCTCGACCTCGCTCGCGACGGCCGACTCTTCGGCCACGCGGCGCGCGGTGCGCTTCTTCTCTGGTTTGGCCGATACCGGGCGACTCTTCTCTGGTTTGGCCGGTGCCGACTTGGCCCGTGCTGGACGACGTTTCGTTGCTTCCTGATCGAAGACATCGCCGTCTTCTTCTGACGGCACGTAACCCATGATCTTTGCGAGATCCAGATCGGCGACGAGTCCAACCTGAAGCGCCTCGAAGAAATCGCGCGGCGTACCAGGCTTGCGAATGCCGTCGAGCGTAGCGATGAAATCGGGCGAAAGGTCCGTGCTCGCGATCTCCTGCGCTCGTTCGGGGACCGCGTATGTCGACGGATCGACAAAATGAACGCTGTACTGGTCGCCGGGCTGCGGCTTCTTGCCCCCTTTCGGAGACTGATCAAATACGATCTGATAGACCGCAGGTGCCCAGCGCGGATCGGCGATGTCTTGTCCGTACTTCGCGATCGCGCGATTGATCTCCGCATCGAACTTCGCGAACAGCCCCCACGTGCCGACGTTGATCTTTGGCGCGAAGTCGTCCTCGGCAGTCTCCCATGCGGCGCGGCCCTTCGTTCCGCTGAGCGGAATGACAACTCCATAGTGCTGGCTCTTCGCCATGAGGTTGTAATCCTCCCGCCAATTGGCTGCGCGATTGAAGATGTCGTACCCGGTAAGTATGATCGTCTTCTCCTCCTTGCCATGCTTGTCGGTGCAGCCTTCGCCGAACACGAACAACTCCTTGTCGATCAGTTCGGGATGCACCTTCACGTGTTCAATCAACCGCTCGATTGGGCACGTTGGCTCGCTCATGAGTGCCTTCCGCATCACGAGATGCTTATGCCACTTGAGCGTTTCGATGCAGGCGAAATTGCGCGAGCTGAGCATGCGCCGGGCCGGCATCATCTTGCCATCGCGGCCTTCCTTTTCGTCCAGTTCAATCTGATTCGGCAAGCGATGCCGATAGACTTCGCGAAATTTCACGCCGCCATGTACCAGCACATTGATTTCGGCGTAGTCCAGTTCCTTGTCGGTGCGTCTCCAGTTTGCCAAAAAATGTCCGCCATCAAGATCGAATCCCTCGCCGGCCGAGAAACTCACCGCCGCTCGCGCTGCCCTCTGTTCGTCCGTCAACTCGTATGCCATCATCGTCCTCCGTCTGGTTATCAATCTACTCAGCTACTCTGATTTATTTGTCGTCGCCGTAACCGCCTGTCTTGCCCGTGCCTGTCGCACGCGCCGACTCAAGCAGCGCCTCGATCGTTTTCGGCCGGAACGCGCGTCGATGCGCCATCGCCTCGGCACGATCCGCAAACGCCTCGTAATCGACGAGCTGCATGCGAATCGCAACGACCTCGGGATGACCGCGATAATAACTCTGGATGTCGTCAACCGTGAGCGCCTTCGCCTCACCTTTCGTACTGAGCTTGCGCGGCGCGTGCTCCTCCGCTTCTTGCCGCACGCGCGCGACCAATTCGGCCTCTTGTACCTTCAGCCGGCCGGCGGCTCGCCGCGCGATGAAAGCAAAGTCGAACGCCTCGCGAATGTGCGTGTCCTCTTCGTCGAGCGCGTGAGCGATCACGCTCAACTCGCGCGAACCAACTCGCTCCGACTTCTCCAATGACTCGTGGAGCTTGCGCGGACTGCGCGACACGATCCCTTCAATGATGTTGACGATCTCAGCTTCATCATTCCGACCATAGACCTTCGACTGCGGAACGCGAGCGAATGGCTCGTCCTGATCAAGCTTGGCGAAGTCTAATTCGTTCGACTCGTCTGGCTCAGATTCAGGCTCGGGCTCTTCCACTGCTACTCGGCGACCCATCATTGTCCTCCTCGAATGG
>Ga0209518_1001774_pt1 | contig 22029 bp, 39 predicted proteins | sample RifGroB1_FD_183993 | JGI IMG/M metagenome (GOLD analysis project Ga0209518, IMG submission 183993) | Groundwater microbial communities from Rifle, Colorado, USA - Groundwater B1 (SPAdes) (version 2) | ecosystem: Environmental > Aquatic > Deep subsurface > Groundwater | place: Rifle, Colorado...
AAGAAAATTTACAACGCTTATGGACGGCTTAATATGCTTATTAATATGCTTGACGAAATTAGCAAAAGACTGCAAAAGCTGGAATTATGAAATAAAAAAAGCCTCGCTACAGCAAGGCTTTTAAATTGACAATGAAATGATTAATCTAGTTCTCAATTTCTTTATAGATAATTACATAGTTATAATACAGTTTGTTGGTATGAACTGCCATAGCTACAAAAATTTTATTTTTCAAGAATTCCGTTAACTCTTCATCTATATTATTATTACCCATAGGGTAAAAGTATAAGGTTTTAACTTTTAACATAAAACCTCCTCTCTCACTGCTTTAAATGCAGTTGCTAAATCGGCTACTGTTAGTAAATCGTACTGTAAATTTACATCGAATTGACCAGGGTCGATGAAGTGTACACATTCGTAATGTATTTTACTGAGGCTCTCGGCTACCGTGCCATAATCTCGGTTTTGAACTTCTTTTAATACCTTTTGTAAATCGACACCTTTTGAGAGGAACTGTTGGCACACATCGCATGTGCAAACTTCAACTTTTTCGGTTTTATTAAGCATGGCATACCTCCTTTCGCTCAGGACGGTTAAAAAACATGAAGATTTTTTCTTCCAAAATATCAATTTTGGTTTCCTTGTGTTTAGCTACAGCAGTAGCTGACTTCGTTTCTTTTAGCATAAAATTTAAAATTTAAAATGAAGGAGTTGCTGGGTAGAAACAAAAAATGATTAGACCCCCGAGCATTACTGCTTACGGACTCCTTCAATATTAATAATAAGATTAGTTGTGTTGACATTTGTTTCTTTTAGCACTGCAAACATATAATGAAAATTTGAGATGAGCAAATTTATTTTTGTGGGAATAAAAAAAGCCCTGTTTACATCAGGGCTTTAGCGTTATTGAAAAATTAATCAAACTTTATGGAAATCTGATTGTTGAGAAAATCGTTGTCCAGCTCTTTAAGGTTTTTGCCAAGTCGCATTTCTTTTGCTCTTAGGTCTTGAAGCTGAATGTAATCGTTATTAGTTTTTAATCGAAGCTCAATATCGCTTATTTGCTTTTTGGTTTCGAGCTTTTCCGAAAGCTGTACAAATCGCTGACTAATAGCATTATGAAAGTATTCATAAAGTACTTCGTAACACTTCATTTGAAAGTTTAAAATAGTTTGATTATTACTATTAATGCTAAAAATCCAACCATAAATGTATTTTTCTGGCAATGCGACCATCTCTCTTTTGCGATTATCAGCTCCAACCATTGTCGTATTTGACAATAGTTGACTTAATGTTTTATGTTTTTTAACATTTTTAAATTGACGAACCCAATCAGAACCAAAAGCATCGCTAATTGGTTTAAGTGCAATCCAATATTGATTGTCAATTTTGCTAAATAAAATCTCTTTTCCGTTGATTGTTAAATGTTTTTCCATAATGTTCAATTTTGTAAATAATTAATTTTCAATAACGTTACAAAAATATAGGAAAAATAATTGACAAAAAATAGTATTTTTTTAAATTTTTTGAAAAAATAAAAAAGCCGGCTTTTAACCGGCTTCTACATTTGAATCTTTAATATCCTTTCGGGAACTCCTTCTTTTAATTGCCAAAATTATGAATAGAATTAATAATAATGCTCCAAAAATCAATAAGAAATTGTAATTGAGTTTTTGTTTCTCTTTTACGTATTTAATTCGTTCGACTTCCACGTTTTTATATTGAATAATTGTGTCAGTTCTGGCACCTCCTTCGACTGTGATGGTGTCTGTGTGTCGAATAATTTTTAACCAAAGATTTTTCTTTTCTACTGTAACAGTGTCGATTATACTATTCCATACAAAAGTGGTATCGTAGTGCTGTTCAGGTACAATTACAGTGTCTATTACGGTTATTGTTTCTGTCTGAAGTAATTCTGGATATTTTTCTAAAAGCTTTGCAAGTTGCTTTTGTGGAGAGCAACTTGCAAGAGCTATCAGCACTAACCCTAAAACTATGAAAAACAAACGAAATTGCATAACTAAAATTTTAATCCTAATCGTTCGCTTATAAACCTTAATATCCGGTCTATTCCGAACTTGTATAAAACCATTGAGAATAGTAAGCTAAAAATCATATTAACTACTTCAATCCGGGTATGATAATTAAAAGCCCAGTAAAATAGTACGATTAGTAAAAGTCCTGAAATAAGACTTCTTATAATTTTTGGAACCAGTGAATACCAGCGTAACCAATAAAACTTATTGTCGGCGTCAGTAGCATCGTTAATTAGCCAGCTTACTATAATGAATACAACTACGTAAAGCCAGTTTAACATATTAAGAAAAGCCATTATTCCTACTTGCAAACTGTCAAAAAATGATTGTTGCAAATCTTGTGGCATTGTTTCAACTGCCATCGTAAATCCAAATGCAAAAAGCATAAAGCAAAAAGTTAAAAGTGTTTTCATTTTTTTAATTGTTTAACGTTAATAATTATTTTTGTTGTTAAGTAAATCATTGATAATATAGCAACTCCAAGTGTTCCATAATCAACTAAGTTCATTCCTTCAGTAAGCATTTCAAGGTAACCGGCAATGAATGCGTAAATGGTTGCTAAAATTCCAAGTGGATTGATAGATTCTTTCATTTTAGGATACAGGTTTTAAATTTTTCTTCAGTAGCCAAAAGTTCAGTAATTCTATTAATACAAACAGTTCCAAGTGCTTTTGTTACATCAGATAATTTAATTGAAGATTCGACAAACTGCCAAATATTCGGCACGTATTCAATTACTCCAATTGTATCAGCTTCTGTAATTTGGTCGTACCTTACATTATTGTTAATCATATCAACTGCCGAAACTTCAACTTTAAAAGTATCGCATTGCAAGTAGTTTTGAGAGCTACAAGTAATTGAAAATAAAACTGTTATTAAAAATAAAATTGTTTTCATAAATAAAATTTAAATTATTGTGGTTCAGTAGTTCCAACATCTGTTGTAGTTAATACGCCTAATGAGCTAATTGTAACACGCCAATAGTGAGCAGTTCCAGCATCATCTTTTAAAATAATGCCGTTTGTGTTAGCTAAAATTAGCACATCGCCGCCTGAAGTAATACGCACTTTTTCGGTTGCAGCATTGTCGCTTGTGCCAGTACTGCCAGCTGTTGTTGTTAAAAGCGAAATGTAACCATAACCACTTCCGACTGACGTAGATGTTCCAATCAAAACGTGTCCGCTATTTTTGTCAGTACCACCAGAAGTAGCTCCACCGCTATAAAATTCTAAATTACTGCCATCGGATGTTGCAGTAAGATTTCTATCTACACTAAAAACTCTTGAAACGCCGCCATACAGTGTTATATTTCCATTTGCTCTGAGAGCAAACGATTCATATCCGTTGAAGTTATTAATGCAATTTGAAATTATAAAATCAGAACTATTAGAACCAATGTGTTTATTAATTAGAGTAGTGTGAGAACTTGCAGATGTTTTACTTGATAAAACAATAGAAGTAAAGGTTGAAGAATTTGAAGCATTTAAAAAAGATACAACAGGGCTTGTTAATGCTGTTGAAATAGCGTAAGCCGAGTTAGACACTAAAGAAAATCTATATTTTGGAGTGAATAAAGCAGTAGTAACGCCAAAATAAACAGGATTAATCGATGTAATACTACATAAACTTCCTGTTTCAGTTATAACTAAACTATCATTCCCGGAAGAATCTTTAATTTTAAAACTTTTGCCATCAGTTACAGCCAAATCGCCTTTTATATTCAAATATTCAGAACTAAAATTACCATAAATAAGCGGGTAATTACCAAGCGTATTAGTCCCTATGTACAACGTATTTGAACCTTTTTCGCCAATTCCTGAACTTTTTCCAATGAATATATTGCCCGACCCAGTACGTAAGCTGTCGGCACAATTAGCACCAATTACAGTATTGTTATAACCATCTGTTAAATAAGGAAGATTACTGTGACCTATCGAAGTATTACTATAGCCTGTAGATGTTCCTGAAGAATTGATTAGATGTTGAGCTCCTATAAAACAATTATAATCTCCATTTAAGCTTACATTAGTAGCAATTGCATGTCCAATTAAAATATTATAATTATTACCTATGCCGGTATATCCTGTTTTATAGCCTATATTAATATTTCCAAAACTTGTTGTATTTGAAAATCCAGCTTGAGAACCTATATTAATTGTATATTCTCCTGTGCTATATCCAGCTTCTGAGCCTATACTTATTGAATGTTCACCACTCACATAACCAGCTTGATAACCTATGTTAATTAAATTAGCTGCATCGCTAAAATAACCTGCTTCATGTCCAAAATGAACATTTCTTGTTTTTGTATTCAAATAACCTGCTTTATATCCAATAATGTAGGATGTTCTTGCACTATCTAAATACAAATAATTCAATGCTTCGATTCTTCGATTAAACAAAAAATGAGTGCGGTTTGTGTTTAGTTTGAAGATTGAATCTTGTTTTAATGTTGTTTTTTTTGTGCCTGAAGAAATATTTACATCGCCTCTTAGCTCTGTTTGAGATTTTGCACAAAAAGCAGCTAATAGAATTAAAATAAAAACAATTGTAATTTTTTTCATATCAAATTGTATAAGAAATATTATAATGCCAGGTTCCTGAAAAGCCTAAAGCAAAAAGTTCAAGCTTTAAAATATTTGCAATAAACGAATATGTAAAACTCATTGACCGCTCATTTTCGTCAGTAACTTCAACTGCCCTGATTGTCGAAGCATTAAAAGCTGTCATGTCAATTGAAAAATTACCGTCAACATCTAAATCAGCTGCAACAAACGAACCTTCAGGAAGTGGTATTACTTTACCACCGCCTCCGCTGTTTACACTTATTCCACGTCCTGTACTCATTACGAAATTGCTGTAAATGTTTCTTTTATTACATCTAAAATTTTTGTACCGGTTGCACCGAATGTAATTGCAAATGTTTGTACAATTATGCACCATTCACGACCACCAAGAGTTATTGCTTCACCATTTTTCAATGTCATTAAGCCTGCTATAACAACATCGGCAGTTCCTGTATTTTTTAAAGTAACTGTATTAATTTTATCAGCTTGAGCAATTGTAACATTGCCATCGTCTGTTAATTGCGAAAATGCGTATGAAGATTTATGAGTTAACATCTTTTTTAATTGTTTAAAGCTTTATATAATAATCCTAAGCCTATACCCAAAACTATTAATTTACTTGCTGTTACAAGTTTTTTTTTTCGACTAATCCGATAATGTCGGCAGGTAATCGTTTAAAAACAGCTTGTTTAAACTCTCCTATTGTAATTTGAGAATCTTTATTTAAATCATATCCTTTGTTTCCGTCAGCCACAGCTTTTGCACTTATGCCTTTTGCTTCAATTACCCAATTATCAGGTTTGCCTAATGCTACAGGAAAAAAAGTAATCATATATAAATCAATGAAGCTTTTAATTCTGCCTTTGTACGGCTTGTAATATTTATATACATAATCAAGCTGGTCAACATTTGACATCGCTTTAAGCTCTGCTAGGCTTGTGCCTAAACTTTTAGCTGTTGAATTTATAAACTGAATTAAACCAGTTGCTTTATTATATGGATTTTGTGCAGCCGGATTTATTCTGCTTTCTAAATACATCACTGTCAACAACCATTCAGGCTTAACTTGTAAAGCTCCGGCAATTACATTAATGCCTTCAAAAAATTCTTTTTTATTGCTTGTTACGTATTTGTCAAACGGTTGCATCGGCTTGTTTTTTTTGTTTATCTACTGCGTTTAAAACATTTGAAGTGCCATAAGCTATTACTCCTATTATTAATACCCACTTTCCTACAGAAAAAATGTTGCTGAAAAACTCATCTGTTTTACCTGCATTATAAGCATCATCAATTTGTCCTTCTAAGTTTTTTACAATTTCTTGTTTATCTTTTTCGGGCAAAGTATTGAGTAAATCTTTAAATTTTCCTGAAATTTCTAAATCTCTTGTTTGCGTATCGTACTCAGGTTTAATCGCATAATATAATGCTACGGTTATTGCAACTCCAACAACTGCTGAAATTGCCAACGGGATAAACCAAACTGCGCCAATGCCATTTACTGAGCTTGAAAACTTTTGATATAACCAATAAAAAGGACCTAAACCAGACTGATTTACAATTTGTGTTGTTGCACCTGGCAAATCCTTTAAATACTTTTGTCGTTTGATGTATCGTTGTAAAAGAGCGTTAAAAACTATTTCTTGATTATCAACATTGATTTTTTTAGACTTTGCTCTTTCAATTATTTCGGCAATTGTAAGTAGTTGCTGATATAATTTTTTGTCTCGATCGACAATGTTTTTTAAAATCATTTCGGTATCGGCAATTACGCTTGTTGGTGTCGATGGAGCAAACATTACAACATCTTCACGAACCCATGCTTTATTAGCTGAAGTAATTTTTCCATTTATCGGATATAATAATAAAAGCCAGGTTTTGCTTGAAGAATCCTTTTGAGCATAACCAGTATAAAAGCCCGCAGGCTCTCCCCTCATTTTCACAAACAAAGGAGGCTCTGATTGTGTAGAAGGAAGACTGCGGACATTCAATGTGTTTCCATTTGGAAAAACAGGTTTTTGAATATTTTCCGATAAATATTGAAAAAGCATCTTATTTTTTTGCTTTTTTAGTAGGCTTTACATTTTTTGCTTTTTCAATAAGGTTTTTCTTTTTTGCCTTATCTTTTTCAACTTTCTTAATAGCATTGTAATATGCTGTTATTTTTTCGTCGTTAGCTTTTTGAACGGATTCAGCTCTTTTGTGCCAATTTTCCCAATTTGCAACTGAAGCTGTTTGTTTCGGCTTTTTTGGAAGCTTACTCATCTTTGGTTTACGTACTTTTGACATTGTATTAAAAATTAAATTATTACTAAATATGTTTTTTCAACGCAGATAATGCTTTGTTTTTTAGCAGTGGTCGCTTAACTGCTTTTGCAAGTAAAGCGATTTCTGATGAATTTAACTCATTACAAATAGTTTGCACATTGTATTTATAATCAGTCATTTCGTCTATTTTACATTTAATGCTTATTGTAACATCAAAATGCTTATTGCTGCTTATCGTTGGGATCATCTTGTTTATTATTTTGGGTTTCTACATTTTGTTTTGCTTTAGCTATATAGTTTTCGGCTAATATCTTAAACGATTGAATTGAGTTTAAAGAAAGTCCTGAATCAGCAAACAATTGAGCTATTTCCGTAGCCGCTTTCTCTTCATCAGTTGCATCAGCATTATTATTGTCTGCATTTGAATTTGAATTTGATTTGGTTGCAAGTCCGCTTAATTGTGGATTCTCTCCACTCCATGCTTCGATTCCTTTATCAACAGCATATAAAAAGCCTTTACCTGCAATCATTGCTTGATTTTCGTAGATTGTCTTTTTTTCGTTTAGTTCGTCAAGCATACGTTTTTTTTCTTCTTCAAAACGCTTTTTATCCTGCTCAAAAAACATTTCTTTCATTCTTACTTCAGAAAGTTGCCTTTCTGCCTGAAGCATTTGTTGAACAACTCCTATTGGTGTAAAGCCTTCCATACTTCCTAAACCGCCTAAACCGTTCATTTGTTGCTGTTGTTGCTGATTTAAAGCAAAACGGTATGGTCCAAGTTTTCCGTTATCTCCACTTGTAGTTAACGCAGTTTGTAAGTCTATTTCAAGAATAGTTCCAGGTGTATTTTCATAATAACTTAATTGACTTGAAAGTGCCTCTATTGATTTTTGTACATCATCTTTTGTCCCTTGTTTTGATGGGTCATAAATAGAAATCGGATTTCTAGTATAACCGTTGACTATAAATAATTTCCAAAATCCATATCCTGGATGAGATTTTATAATGTCAAATATTGCCTCCTTAGTTAACATTGTGATTCTTGTTTAATTTTTAATAAATAATATTCAAAAAAACCGTTGTATATATTTGTGATAATGCTTGGTGTGCGAGCTTCGTATAATATTTTAGTATTATGAATTGAAATTAAATCGCTAAATATCTGAATATTACCACTTACATCGTTAAATCGAACTATGTTAGAATAATCAATTATTTTTTTTGTTGATTTAATAAAAAACAATCCTTTTGAAGCAATATCTGTAATCAGGTCAACCGAAACAAGAGCGTTGAGTTTTGTTATAAAACAAACATCGTTACCAATATTAAGCCCAGAAGACCAGTCACTGTAAACCCATGTGCCTGGCACAATTGAATAATTTTTAATATTATTCTCTCTGATGTATTGTTCTATAAGCCTGTTTATCATTACTATTATTTTTCTAATAATAAAATAACATCAACATTAATATCGCTGGATACGGTTGAAATTGGCTCGTATTCAAAAATTATTTTTTGACCTTTTGCCTCTATATTTATCGGAAAAAACTTGTCTGATTGTCCCATTGTTGTAGAATTATCAATTCTCAAAAGCTCCGAATGCAACTGGTCAACGATTATACTTCCGGCACTATCTTTAATTGCAAACCTGAATTTATAATCTTGGTCAAGAACTAAAGCAATTCCTTTGATTTTTGCAAATTCAACATTTGTGTTTAGCAATGCAGTTTGATACTTTGTAGTCGTACCAGATGGAATTGTATAACGGCTATGTTGAAATTCAAATAAATTAAGCAAATCAATATTTTTGCAACTTTCGTTTGACATTAAAAATATTACATCGAAATCGAGTGCTGTTGTAATTGTAAGAGCTTGTAATTTAACAATAGCCGTATTTCCGTTAGCAGGAATAAATACAGGAATAAATGTATCTTTTCGGTTAATTTCTCGACTTGTTATATAAGCCTCATAAGGTGCGAATGATAAATGAATTTTTGAACTATCTTCAATAGATAACTTAATACCAGTTCCTGCTCCTGCATTAACTATCAATAATACTCCTATTGCGTTTTTATACTCATTTTTAAAATCAAAGCTAAATTCTTTATAAATTGAATTTACGCTTGTTGCGTGAGTAATATTTTTGATTTGAAATTTATTGCTTATCATTTTATTTTTTTTTAATGCAAAAAAAATAAACAAGCTGTTATTACACAGCTTGTTAATTTATAAAAAAACTTTTAGTCTTGTGAAATTCCTGTAGCATCACCAATTAGTTTTGCTTCAAGAATATCTACTGTAGAACCAGCACTTGCCATTGTTCCTGCAAAGTACACTGTGATTTGAATTTCGTCAGTTTCTTTGATCAAGATTGGAGTAGGTAAGTTAATACCATTTTTAGGACAATCAGCAGCTTTAGGCTCTAATGCTGAATTAACAGGAAACCTTAACTTAACACGATTGTTAAGTTTTATTTCAATTTCTCCATTGAATAAAGCATTGTCAACTCCAACTGCTATAGGTGCTAAATCAGCTGTTTTAACTGTAGCTCCAGCAGCTTTGTTGTCGTAATTTAATTCAATACGATTAACGGCTAAGTTAACGCCTGATCCCAACTTTTGTTTGTCGATATTTGTAACTCCACTTGCTTTGTCAATTGTTGCATCCAACATGTCAAATATGCTTGCTTGAGCTGAAATATCTCTTCTGATAAAAAAAATTCCCAAACCATATTTCATTTTTCCTTCTTTCAATAAAGCTTGAGATTGTGGAGATAAATCTTTTGCCTTTAGTTGCAAATATTGCTGACCTTTAGTAACAATGTTATTTACAACAGCTCTGTTAACAGCTTTATTCATAGTTCTGACAACTTGTCCTCTTTGAGGTTGTGGCAATCGTCTAATAACTGCTCCAATTTCCTCTACTTCTAATTCTCCTAAGCCTAATAAGGTAGGATCAAATTCTAAATCTTCCATTTTTTAAAAAATTATAATTATTACTTATTTAATTAAATTTGATTTTCTAATTCAGAAGCAACATCATCGCCTCTTAAATTTTCTTTTTCAACGGCACGTTCTTTATAACCTTCAAGATCTTCTTCTACTTCAGCAGAAGCTTCATCTGCCATTTTCTGGAATTCTGCATCTAAATCACGTTGAAAAGAACCGTCAAGTACTTTAGTTGCACCAAGCCCTGATAAACCAATTTTTGTTTTCACATCATCGGGAATAAAATCGTCAGCCATTGTAGAAACTCCAGCCATACACATACCTGAACCTACTGCTTGCACATGTGGATCGTTTGCAAAAAGCTTAACAGCGAAACCAAGTCCAAACTGAACTGGTCCTGCAACTTTTTTAATTTTTGCAAATTTTTCAGCATCTTTTGCCTTTTTTTCAAGCGTATTCATTAGTAATGTAGTACCACCTTTTGTACCTAAAAAACTAGCAGCTTCAGCAGCTGTTGTTGTTAATGCAGGAACTACGTTTTTTTTAACGTCCTTCATGCTTCTTATAAGTTTTAACTTTTTTGCCATTGTATTAAAAATTTAAATTATTTTATTTTTTGGTAACGAAATAACCAACTCCTACAAGCCCTAAAAAGCCTAAGACAGCATATAGCCCTGTATTACTACTTTCACCGTCGGGAGAATCTTTTGATTGTGCAGGTAAATCTCTGTATTGCATTATGTCGGCTTCGGCTTCTGAATTGTAACCCTGATTGGTTGCCGTTGGTTTTTTACCCGGAAACATATCTTTAATTGATTTTCCAGCATCTAATATGTTTTTTCCACCTTCAAGTATTTTTGTAAAATTTGTTTCATCTTCTGGAGGTGCTACCTCTCCAGTTTCAGGGTCTATTTCATCATCTTGTGGCTTAGGTTTAATGCTTTTAAAGAATCCTGTAGCTGCAGTCAAAAAAGAGGCAGCTGCAGCAACTGCAGCAACTGCAGGAGCAACGCCTAAACCTTTAAGATTCTTATCTTTGCTTCCAAATAATGCTTTTTTGTTTTTACCTTCGCGAATAGCTTTATGTAAATTATCTAAATCTCCTCCAGCTTTTTTCCAAAAAGCTTCAAGCTTTTGAAGAGCTATTTGATATTCTAAAAATTCTGCTTCTGAATAACCTCTAGCTAAAGCATCAGCTTTATCTAAGCCTATACTTATTTTTCTTGCATTATTTCTATAGTTTATTTTAAGTAATCCTAAGTATGAATTTCTACCTAGTACTAGTAATGGATCGACTTTTTTGTAAATAGCTACAACTTTTTTTCCAGCATCTACAACTTTTTTAACGCCTTCTTTAATATTTTTTACAACTGCTTTTGGCTTTAATTGATTAACAATATTTTTTTTTGGATTTATTAATGTTAGCGGATTAACAGCTGCTTTTACAATTTTTGGAACTTTTATTTTTGGCCATTTAATTTTGCCCAGCCCTTCAATTACATCATTAGCCGTTTGCATTTTGTCATCGTCTGAAAAAACTAAATAACCATTTTGCGTAATATCATCTACGTATGGTATTATAGCTGATAATTCGTTTTGTTCAGGTAATCCATTTAAACTGATTAAAGCCCTGCTTTTTCGTAGCATCGGCATATATGGATTTAATGCTTTACGAACTGCTTCTGGATTAGTTTTGTCAACATTTGCTAATGCTTTCTTAATTATTTCAGATTGCATATTCATTGCACGTTGACTAATTTTAGTTGGAGGAACTATTACACCACCTAAACCAAATATTGCATCTTCAGGTATTTCATTGATTCCATTGATTGTGAAAATTGAAAAACCTAAGCCGTTTAATTCTTGTACTTGCATAATTAAAGATTTTGTTATGTTCTCTGGGTGAACATTAAATTTATAAGTTATAACAGGGTCAACAACCACTCCACCTGAAACTATTCCATTATGATTGGATGGGTTGACCACTGTATATATGTGCTGAAAGTTTGGTTTACCTCCAAATGCTACCACCGCTGCCGATGGTATGTAACCCATTTGAAGCAAAAGAGAGCTTGTAAAAATTGTAAAGTCATCACAATCAACTCCGATAAATCTATCTTTCCAAGTTCTTGATGGAGTACGAATCTCTTCAACTCCTGGCTTATCTAGCTTATAGGCAATATTATTAATGCAAAAGTGCCAGATATTAAAGCATGATTGTAATAGATTATCAGCTTTTAAGTGTTGTGCAAGTGCTTTAACCTGAAAGTTATAGTTATGGATTGCTTTTTTAATGGCTTCGAGCGTTTCGGGAAGTCCTCCATTTTTAGACAAACCATCAATGCCAGGAGACTTAATTATTAAATTATCGTAACCGCTTAATAATTTGTAGCTTGGTGTCATACCTGAATAATCAGACTTACCGTTATTTTTTGCTAAAATTTCGGTAGCACCAAGACTCAATATTTGATTATCAAACTGCATTTTGTAAAGGATATTCTTTATTAAAATCAGTACTGAAATTATTTACTTTTATGTTGCCGGTTATTTTAACCATTTTTGGAAATTCGTTGTAATACTTATATATAAGCGAAGGAATTACAACAAACAGATTTTCTGATACAACTCTAACAGTATGGTTTGTTACACCACTTTTTGAAATTTTTTGATTTAAATTTTCCTCTCTAACACTTGCAATAATTGTATTATCAATTGCTATATCAAGAAACATATAATTGAAAATTAAATCTGTATTGGTGGGGTTTGTGTGCCTGAAACTAATATCAAAATTTGCTTTTACATTTAATGACAGTAATTTACCGTCAAAACCTTTGAACTTAACTTGTGCAATATCAGACTTCAAAGCATCGCCAGCGTTGCTAGTGTTAACTGCTTTGCTAAGCTTATTACCAAAGTAAAGAGCTCCACCGGTTACTAATAATGTAGCTAAGATTGGCACTTTTTAATTTTTTAGTTTTTCTTTATTTTTCATCCAACTATAAGTAAGCTGTACAATAAAATCGCTGTGATTGTGCTTTGTATCTTTTTCGTTGTTAAAAATTACAAGCGAAGCCAGCTTACACAGCAACATGCTACGTTGTGCCTTTTCGAGCGACTTATAGTATTCTACAAATGCTAGAATAATATTATCGTTACTTGGCTTTTTAGATTTGAATATTTCGAGATGTGGTACAAGCTCTTTGAGCGATTCGATAAAGGCAGTTATAACGGCTTTTATCCATTCTTCCTGACAGCCCAGAAAATCTCTGAAAAAGATTATTGCGTTAAAATCGGCTGCTGTTAGTTCACCTGCTGCAAGTTTTTTTATGCCTTGCATGAAATTAATAACCGGAACAACCTTATCACGAATGAAACGCCATATAGATAAAATACAAGTATGTATTATTGTAAATAGAATGTTCAATAGTGCTTTCATAAAATTTATTTTTTAGGATTTGAGTAAAAAACTAATTTGCGTTTACCGTTGCATGTTCCCTTAGTTGTTTTGACACCTACATAGCGATATGGAAAAAATGTATCGTAATAAGTGTATCTATTATTAGATGCGATTGTATCGGTATAAACTTGACCGTAGGTTGTATTGTAAACAGTGCTATCGGAAGCATTATATATAATAGTATAATGATTTGGATAGTTGAACCAGGTTGTACCATCGTTTGAGCCTATAATTTGAAAGCTACCTCCAGAACCTGTTACCGTTCCGGTACTTGCTGTTAAACTCCAAACTCCTGATGTTTCTACATCGTGATACAGGGTATCGCTAGCGTTAGCAATATCGTTAATACTGTCGTTGTTGGCTAAAACATATAGCTCCGAACGTTGGGCTTGTGATTGTGTTTGATTTACTAATAGTGTAGAAACTATTAAAATGAGTGCGTAAATAAAGCGTTTCATTGTATTTGAACTTTAAATTTTGATTATTTTAAAGCTCAAATGTATGGTGCTGTAAAAATGTAGTTCGGTTTAAAACTGCTTAAACCTGCTTAAATCGGCTTAATTCTGCTTAATGCCTCTTAACTTATATTATTCTGATGGTTTTCCGAGATGTGAAAATATTATATCAATATCTTTTTGACAAAAAATTCTAAATCTTTTATTTTGGTTTATTAGTTTATTTTTAATTGGGTCGAGCCATTTACGAAATGTATCAGCAGAAACATTATAGAGTTGACATAATTCTTTAAATGTGTATGTTTTTTTTTCGGTCATATTTACTTTTTTAAAAACCTTGCCGGAAACCTTCTATTTATAATTATTCTACATAATATTATAAAAACTACTCTATTACTTTACAGTACTAGTTTTGATGGCAAAAAAAACCTTGCCGGAAACCTTGCTGAAACCTTGCTGAAACCTTAATATATATACTGAGATATGTGTTAGTCATATTCAGTATATATATAAGTGGCTTCGACTCCCTAAATACTATCAATATTACATTCCAAAAATATAATTATGTGGCATAAAAACAAATAGTTTATTTTTAAATGTTTGAGAATTTATTAATTTAATCTAAAAAAATCAACCACATACACAATAACCATTTTCATCAACAAAAAATAAAAACTCATAAGTTTGAATTGTAATGTTGTAGAATAATTTATTGTGTTTTTTTTTGTGTATTTGTAACCAAATTTGTATATGTTTGATTTATTGATTTTTAACTCTACACAATTTTACACAAATCGGCTTTAAAATTTGTGTAAAAATTGTGTGCAGTCGGTTTTTTGAAAATATGATAAAAGTTAGATATGTTAACGAAATATAAATTGTATCTAATTTGTGTAGAAATTGTATTTATTTTGTGTAGAGTTAATTAATTATTAATTAATTATTTATATATATTGGTTACAAATACACAATTTTTTGATATGTTTTATTGTCTGAAAAATTTCAAACATTTTTTTTAGTTCAAATTTCTCCTAACGGTTACAAAACTTGAATTAAATTCTTTTACAAGGAGTGTGAGGAACGAAGCCAAAAAAGGAAAAACGCTAACTTTATTTGAGTAAAAAATTAACTATAGGAGTGCTTCGCACAAGTATTAATGCTACGCAATAAAATTAAATCTAAATAAAAAAAGCCCTGAACACTTAGGGCTTTAAATTTAAAATACAGAGTACTTTATTTTTTCGATGACTGAAATATTTCAGTAGTTTCTTCAGTAAAATATTTTGATAAGTGTTTTTTAGACAAAATACACATTGCATAAACGATTTTAGATTTAACAAATAGTTTCTTTTTAGATTTCTTAATATTCATACTATTTGATTATTCTGGTTTATTATCAAGTTCTACTATTGAACTATTAAACATTTTTGTTATAATATTGGTAGAAGCATGATTTGCTGAGTATATTATTGAAAAGAAATAATTAGTACATTCAACTGTAATAATTGCATTATGCTTTATGTATAAACCCTGATTGTTGTATTTATCGAACCATTTATTAAATAAATAGTTTCGTACATGCTGTTTTCCATCGGGATTGCAAAGAAAGAATATTACAGAATTATTATTTTTAAAAAACTCATTTAAATCGGCTAATAGTCCCATTGTTTTTTAATTTTTAGTAAAGATACAAAATTTTATAAAAAGCCCTGTACTAAGTTGCAAACTTAGGTATTATTTTTGAAATGCTTTATTTATCTTATTTCGCATACAGGGTTTAACAAATATTCACCTATCAAATTATAAAGGTCAATACTACCATTAGAACCGCCCCAAAGATTAAGTTCTTTAACCAAATTTATTACAGCTTGGTTTGTTTGTTCACGAGTTAATTTTGTGTGTGTTTGATGTTCTGGAATTTTGGAAATTTGTTTTTTCATAATTTTAAATTTATATTGTTAATTATTAGCTTATTGGCGTTTGTATATAAAACATTTCTACTGTTACGTTGCTGCTGTTTTTTGCTGTAATACGATTGTTTTTTTTGTCATTAATCATTTCATTAGGATTCAATATAAGCCCTTCGTAGGCACAAAAAGCATGAAGTTGTTTTTTAAATCTTGCACTCGAAGGTTTGCCTTTATAATTTGTGTATGCAATAAAATTATTTATTAATTCGTTTTTATCCAACATGCAATTAAACTTAATGTTATCGTAACTAATTCTATCGTTAATGGTTTCGCAGGCAAAATATTCTTTTGCCCAATCCATAAACATCTCACCCATTTCTGCACGTAAATTGCGTTTTTCAATGCTTTGCATCGGAGGTTCTATTTTCTCAAAATTCAAATACATTTCAAGGCAATTAAGCATAAAATTATAAAACAAGTTCATTTCTTCGTTGTTATAGTCGGTTATAAGATTTTTGCCAAATTCGCTGGCGGGGCTTCGCTCCTCTTTGTAATATCCTTTTCGGTCTTTTTTGTGATAATAGTCTGAAAATGCACAAAATAATAAACGGCGTTCAAGTGAGTTGTCAAGATTGCGTGGAACATCATTACTTGTAAAAGTCAGCTTTGGCGATTCCTCAAACGGCAATTCATAACTTTGGTTATGCTTCGGGTTCACCTCTAATTCTCCGGTTATTGGTGCATAAAAAAAACGATAATCTAATTGTCCGCTTGCATCATCAATAAGCACATAATCAGTATTTTTATCTACGTTTTGGAATATGTGAGGATTTTCGGTAAGCTTTTTATCCCTGCCGTTCAGCGTTACAGACTTCATAAATTTACGGATAGCTTTAAATGCTATACTTTTACCAGTTCCTCCGTTTGCTTCACCAGTTATGCTTTCACGTGCATCCATCGCAAACACAGCCCAGGGTTTCGACATATCTTTATATCGGTGCATTAGATAACCTATTGCATAGCATTTATTTATAAAATGTAAATTTTCTTCGTATTTCTCACTTTCAGTTAGTTTTAGCCCTTCAATATCTTCTTTTTGCCAATGAATACGGCTTGTATTCAGAAGGTATCGCATGAAACTAAAGTCTGTATTATTAAGTTTTAGCTTAAATAAATCGCCAATTTGCTCAACCTCAAAAAGTTTATCTGTTTTTTTAAATTCAAAATCAATTAATTCTTCATTCCAAACACATACAGGAACATCGGCAGGGTTATATATTTCTAATCCTTTGGCAGTTACTTTAACGGTTTTGTTCTTAAAAAATATATATTGATAATCTTTGCCTGAATCAATAACATTAAAGTCTTTAATTTCAATATTTGCTAGTGAATTTTCGGAAAGCTGATTTGTTTTATAAATCATGTTGCGTAATTCAACGCTATAATTCAATGCTTTAAGATAATTATTGACGAAATTTTTAATTTCTACTGGCAAAATTCGGATTAACTTATTTTGTTCAATTTTTACATAAAAATATCCGTCTTTATCGTTTTTGCTTTCGTAGCGATAAAAGCCGTTTGCGTTCAAGTATTCGTAAGCAGTTGTATTGTTAAATACATATTCAGTTCCTCTGAAATTTCCTGACTTGTCAAACTTTGGCTGTTCGGACCAGAATTTTAAGGGCAATGCTGTTGACTTTAACCAATCAAAATCTCGTTTAGTAAAGTGTTTTAAATAATCTGTAATATCCTTACAAGGATTGCCTCTAAAATCTTTGTGAGCTTTAAGAGTTTCGGGTAACCAAATGGTTTTACAGTCTAAAAAGTTTAAAGCAAACTTATGTCCCATCTTACGCCCTGTTTCGTCAATATCCGGTATATTGTAGAAGTCTTTACACTTTGACTTAATATCTTTATAATCGTCGAAACTGATGTAAGTTGTTTCTGAATTAAGCCATAAAACAAAATATCCTAGCGAAGCAACATTTAAAGCATCTCTATCACCGGAACAAAGAATTACCTCAGATATTTTTGCTTTATTTTCAATTTTTTTGCTGTCTAATTTATTGTTTTCGTCTTCGCCAGTAGCATCGTCATAATCTGAATTGTATTGAGCTGCATTTGTTTCAGTTTCAATATTTTTATTGAATTGTTTTTTAAGTTCCTCTAAACCAAAAATATAGTTATTTGGCTTTGTGCCGATGTACAAAAAGCGAAATTCTTTTTTATCGTTTGGCTTGTAAAGCTTCTGAAAGCCTTTACCTTCGATAATAAAAATTGGAAAGTCGTCTGTAGATTCAAATTTAAGTGCTGTACCGTCTTTAATATAAGTGTAGCTTTCGACTGACTTCCAGCCATAACGCTTCATAGTGTCGGCGGTTACAAAAGTTCCTAGCGTTTTAAGCTCGGAGCTTGTAGGCTCTTTACGAAAAACAAAGCTATATTCACCTTCTTTTGCTTTATTGTCGGCTTTTTCTTTTGAAAATTTAGCACGTTTGACGGTTTGTGTGCCGTCAGTACTGGCAACATTAAATATAATTGCAAGTTGCTTTAATGCTTCTTTAAAATCAAATTTTAATTCTAGCATTGCTACATCAATAGGACTTTTAGCTTTTGCTTCGCTTCCAAAGTCGGTTATGTGCCAAACTCCGTTTATTTCTTTGCAGCAACTTGAAGGAGTTTTTTCGTCTCGAATTTTAAATTTTTTATTTTTCTGCTTAGTTGCATTTTGGTAAAAATGGCGGATAATTTCAAAACCAGCATCAGTTTTGGCATATATATCAGTAAGTTGAATCATTTTAAATTTTAGGATTTAGAATTTTCGGAAATTGAAAGATTTTTCAGGAGGATGTAATAAAATATTTGTGTGTCGAAATCTCTAACACGGTCGGCATAAGTTCGTTTAATGCAGGTTATAAACTCTGCAACTGACATTCCAGCATCTATTCCGGCTATGTACGAATTTATCTTGTCGAGTGTTAAAACACGTATTTCGACTATTTCGGCACGAATAATTTTTAAGCCTTTGCCAGTTTTTAACTTACAATCTAGTTGCTTGTTATTTATGTATTTATTATCAGGAAAACGGAATGTTGTAAAATACTCACAATCAAATTTGTTGTTAAAATTTTGCTCAAAAATTATTGCTTCCATTTTTGAATAATTATTTGATTTTCGAGTATGAAAAGTTTTGTTTCGGCTTGTTTTTCAAAGCAAGATTCTATTTCTTTTATTAGTTCGTCAATAGATTTTGCCTGTTTTAATACTTCAATGCGGATAGCACTGTTTGCCGTTGGGGTTTCTTCGTAATGTGTTAGTAATGTGCGTATATTGTTACGCTCTTTGAGTAAACTGCCGTAAATTGCAGAAACATGGCTCGACTGCATAAACATAAAAGCGTAACATTCGCCATTTTCGGCATTGCGTTTAAAATCTAAAATAGGATTATACATAATTGTAATATTTTAAATTAATGATTAAATTTTAATTCAGGTTTTTGTTTGAAATGCTTTAAGTAGCAATACTTTAGCTCAACACAATAATTCATTAGTTTTTCGTAAGCATTAAGAGCTTGTTGCTGTGCAGGCATACAGCCATGAATTACATTTTTTAGCTCTGATTGAGAGTTTAGGCAAAACAAAACCTTACTTTTAAAGCTATCGGTCGAATTTTTAATGTCTAAAAATGTGTTGTAAGCAAGCTCACGTTTCATCGACTTGCGATAATCAATATCTGACTTACAGCTTTCTACAGCATCGGCATAAGCTGTAAATAGTTCGGCAAAGTGGGTTTTATGATAATTTGCAATGTTGTTGATTAGCATAGTTTTACTTTTTTTAAATATTTTCGTAAATCGTAAATTATAGCTCTAATCTTTTTATTAAAAAGTGGGTCGTAGTTGAAGATTATAGCATCTTTTGTAATCGGAAAATTATCTTTATCGCTTAGGAATAAGCAAACTGAAATGTATGTTTCGCCTTCAGTAAACTGAACTATTGAATCGGGCTTTTGCTCGGTTATGCGAGTGAGATATTTTTTAAGTTCGTTTTTCATACCTCAATTGAATTAATAGTATTGATTCCTTTTTTAATTTTTTATAAAGCGTTTGTAATTTCATAATCATTTAATATTTAAAGCGTTAACAATTAAAGCAAATGCATCAGCATTAATAAGCTTGCTCTTTTCAAAAAAAGAATCTATAAGTTCTAAAAATACTTTTCCAACTTCTTCGCCTGTTTTTTTATCTGAATTCTCAATTTGATTAATTCCATTTATAGATGCATCTATAACTTCAATTCCTAATTCGAAGGATTTTTTTAAAGATTCGAGGTTATTTATAATAATCTCCGATTGTTTTTTTTTCATAATCATTTAATATTTAAAGGGTTAATAATTCTTTCAATTTGTTTTAGTTCGCTAACTGTAATAACATCGGCTATGCCTGTGGCTATTACAAATTCCAAAACATTTACATAATTAAAACTATAGCCGTTATCGGTCATGTATTGCAGCATTGTAAATACTAAAAGCGATTGCCATTTGTTTGTTCCTGTTTCGAGCCTTGTAAGTAAATTTTGCGATAAGCCCAGTATCTCTGGTAACTTTTCGTAATCGCTTGCTTTTAAGTTTTTGTGTAAAAAATCTGAGAAACTCTCATAATTTTTAACATCTTTTTCGGTTGTTGTCATAATTTTTTAAATTAAAGCTTAGTTATTAATGTAATTTATTTGTATTTTTAATGAAACAAAATAAACATATCTTACATTAAAAAGCAAGTTTTTTGTAATTTATTTTTAAAATAAATATTAAAATGCAGTATTACAGTAAAATAAAAAGTTTGTGTAAAGAAAGAAAACTGTCTTTGAAAGAACTTGCAGAAATTTTAGAAATTACTCCGCATGGTTTAAACTACATGTTTAATAATGATTCAATGCAAATTAGAATTTTAATTAAAATTTCTGAACACTTTAAAGTTCCAATAACTTATTTTTTTACTGATTCTGATAAATTAAGCAATACTGAATTTGATATAGATAGGGTATTTGAAACAATGAAACAAATAGTAAAAGAAAGAATAAAGTAATGGAATGTAAAGAATATTTTGAATGCTTATTGTGCCAACAAAATGCGATATATGGTGTAATTATTACTGTAATTATAGCATTTGGTTTTTTAAATATTTATCAATTAAATAGAAAAGTTGTAGATGTTGATACATTTAATAGAGAAACAAAAATTTTAAGAAATGAAATGAAAGCACATGTTCATACAAGTAATGGCTTTATTGCTTATAACAATAAAGAAAATCCAGAGCATTTAATCATAGCAAAAAGTTACTTTGAGACAGCTAAAATGAATTTAAATTTAATAAATAATCCAAACCATTATTTACACAAAATTTTAGACAGTATTTTAAATAAGCTGAAAGATGTTTAAAATTAAGCCGTTAATTTTTCTTAGTCTTCACTTTAAACTTTTTGACTTCGGGAATTTTGGGATTAATGTTGGGCAGTTCGGGAAGCTGGTAAAAGTTAGGCTGGTTAATTAGTTGGTCCGGCGTAGGGATTTGCATATAAATAAATTAATAAAACAAAACTAAATAATAACTAATAAAAAAGCAATAGAAAATTTAATATAAATAGCTCTTTGACAGATTGATTTTACATTGTTATAAAAATACTATAGTGTTTTTTTAAAATTATGTTAAAATATTGATAATGGTTTTGCGTAACTGTTTGATAATATTAATTATAAGACAAACCCATATATAATATATAAAGATAACTATCTAATAATCAATTTGTTAATTAAAATATAAATTTCTACATTTGCTCGACTGTTTTTTTAGATGATAAAAATTAAGATCGAACATATTCAACCGCCTGCTAATTGCCATTATATTGAGTTTAATAAATTCTCAATTCACTTTGGCTCTGATAATGTTTATAAGTTTAAAAACATTTCGGCTGCTCAATTGTTTCTGAATAAACTAAATAACTATTTAAACGATACAATTTTTAGATTAAATCACGTCTATACTGAAATTTATTCAGAGTATCGACTTGCATGGTTTTATGTGGAATCGAAAAATAATTTTACTCAAATTATTGTTGATGTTGAAAATAAATTTAATAAGCTCTACAAAAAAGTAACGCCTGATAATTATCCGTATTTTCTGTTTAACGACTTGCTTTATTTGATTGATTTATTAAAACACTTTGCTGAAGATATTAGAGAAATAAACCAAGAAAAAAAAATTTATAATGCTTATGGACGGCTTAATATGCTTATTAATATGCTTGACGAAATTAGCAAAAGACTGCAAAAGCTGGAATTATGAAATAAAAAAAGCCTCGCTACAGCAAGGCTTTTAAATTGACAATGAAATGAT
>Ga0209518_1001778_pt1 | contig 21988 bp, 29 predicted proteins | sample RifGroB1_FD_183993 | JGI IMG/M metagenome (GOLD analysis project Ga0209518, IMG submission 183993) | Groundwater microbial communities from Rifle, Colorado, USA - Groundwater B1 (SPAdes) (version 2) | ecosystem: Environmental > Aquatic > Deep subsurface > Groundwater | place: Rifle, Colorado...
TTAGGGTTAATGCAATGGCGGGGAACAAGAATAGCAGCAGCTGGGTAGGGACGACGGAAAAACCGAAAAAGTTAGTTATGAGAATTGATGTATAGCCTGCGCCTATGGCAGGAGATTTGGATTTGTAAATTTGGACAAGAGAAAAAGCTATTAAAATTATGTAAGTCAGCAGGCCAACCGTGCCGGTATTAGCGGCTAAGTTAAGATATTCATTGTGGGCTTTATTGTAGATAAAATCCCATTCGGAAACTAAGTTATGTTCGACGGGACGAAATTGATAATAGGCGTAAGCGAAAGTTTCTGGGCCAGTTCCCAAAATTGGATGATGTTTCCATATTTCGATTGCCCCTTTCCAGACAATTTTTCGTATTTCTCCGGATTCAGTTCCACCAACCTCAAGGCTTGGGCCTTGAGGAGTGATCAGTGGCCGGTGATCAGTGAATGGTGAACCAATAGCTAGAAATAAAATGATAAATGATAAATGATAAATGATAAATGACCTCAAAGATTCTTTTTTATGATTCCAAAAAATAAATCCCCAGAAAATTAAATCAGCAAATACAAAACCAAGAAATCCTGATCGAGATTTTGTAAAAAGAAGAGTGATGAAAAATAGAGCGGACAGAAAATAATTTAGCATTTGCGATTTAGCATTTAGCATTTTGCTCCATGCCAGAGGCATGAGAGCAATTAAAAATGCCGCCAGCCAGTTGGGCTGTCCCAATGTCGAAAAAACTCTATTTTGTACGTCCTGTACCCAGATATTCTTATCAACGCCGAAATGTTCTAATATACCGTAAATCGAAACGATTACAGCTGCATATAGCATATAGCGCATAGCGGATAGAGCAGATTTGTGGTCCATGTTGCTGACAAAGGCCCAGTATAAAAGCGAATAACTTATGATTGATAACATACCTCCATTGAAACGGGAATAATATCCCAACCAAGAAGTTCTTGGATCTATAGAAAATAGTGTACTAGCCAGCGAAGTAACTAAGTAACCAATTAGTGGCCAATCGAGGATTGTGCGACGGAAAATAAATCGCTTTTTGATAATCATTCTGATTATCCAGCTTGCCACGCTTAGCGTGGTCATTGCGTAGACAAAAACCATTTTGTTGAATTCAAATACTTCGGAAGTAAAAGGCCAAAGAATTAGAGGTGTAAAAAAAAATAGTATCGCAAAAAGGGTGCTCATGGTGTTATTATACCTTGCCAAATGAAAGTTATTAATCCTGTTAATTATTTATTCGGACTTTTTTCTCACGATGTCGGGATTGATTTAGGGACCGCAAATACTCTTGTCTATGTAAAAGGAAAAGGAATCGTAATTAGAGAACCATCTGCTGTTGCAAGACACAAAAAAACCAAAGAAATTTTAGCAATCGGTGCATCGGCCAAAAAAATGTTGGGAAGAGCGCCTACGACAATTGAGGCAATTCGTCCTTTAAAGGATGGAGTTATTGCTGATTTTGACGCTACAGCTGCGATGCTTAAATACTATATTAAAAGGGTTCATGAATCAGGAAGTTCTATTCCAAAAATTCCCCGGCCGCGAGTTGTAATAGGAATTCCTTCAGGGGTAACAGAGGTTGAAAGAAGAGCAGTTGCCGATGCCACAATGGACGCGGGGGCAAGAGAGGTATATTTGATTGAAGAGCCAATGGGAGCGGCAATCGGGGCAAACTTGCCGATTATGGAGGCCGAGGGAGTTTTTATTGTTGATATCGGAGGTGGAACAAGTGAGATCGCAGTAATTTCTATGGGCGGAATTGTTATTGGGAGAAGTGTCAGAATTGCGGGCGATGAAATGGACGAGGCGATAATTAACTATGCGAAGCTTAAATACTCACTACTTTTGGGCCAGTCCACTGCGGAGGAAGTTAAAATCGGAATCGGGTCGGCGGGTGTCGTTAAGGAAAAGTTTACGGTAGTTAGAGGAAGAGATTTGGAAACCGGACTTCCCAAATCAATAAAACTTACTGGTACAGAAATTCAAGAATCATTGGGGGCTGTGATTCAGGAAATTGTGAGTAATATTGTAGATACACTAGAGGAAACTCCACCAGAACTTGCAAATGACGTAATGGAAAGGGGAATTGTTTTAGCTGGAGGGGGTTCCCTTCTCCCTGGGATAGATAAAGTAATTTCGGAAGCAACCAAAATGCCGGTTTGGATTGCCGAGGATCCGTTAACCTGCGTTGTCAGGGGTTGCGGAAAACTTCTTGATGACCCCGCCCTTCTTTCCAAAGTCCGGGTGACTAAGGGATTGTAGTATTATTGAGTCATGCAGACCTTATCTTCTACTAAAACTCAATCTTGGTTGACATGGTTTTTGAGGGGACTTTTGATTTTAGGCTTTTTGGTTTTGGCCGCTAGATTATTTGAACTACAAGTTATCAAAGGTGCTTATTATCGAACAGCTTCGGAAGAAAATAGAATCCGTCATATTCCGATACCAGCCAAGCGGGGAAAGATATATGCGAGGGGTGGTGATGTTCTGACAGGTCGTGAATTTGCTCATATCACAGGGTTTGTCAGCGAGATCAATGAAAATGAGGTTGGAAAGATTGATCCAGTGTGCCCTGACAAGGGCCCCATGAGGTTTGGGCAATTGGTCGGTCGTGGCGGACTGAATGAAAAATATAACTGCATATTAACTGGTGTTGATGGTGCAGAATTAATAGAAGTTGACACAAATGGGAATAAAATCCGGACATTGGGGATTAAAAAGCCAATGCCAGGCAAGGATATTCGAACAACTGTTGATTACGGTTTGCAATTAAAAGCAGCCGGCATTTTAGGGCAGAGAAAAGGCGCAATCGTTGCAACGGATGCAAATGGCGAAGTTCTTGTTTTTTATTCAGGACCGACATTTGACCCAAACGATATCGAAAAAGATTTAGAGAATAAAGATCTTCCTTTTTTTAACCGGGTAATCGGGGGAACTTTTCATCCGGGCTCTGTCTTTAAACCGGTTATCGTAATTTCTGCGCTTGAAGAAAGCAAGATTGATAAAGATTATCGTTTTTTAGATAAAGGGGTAATAGAAATAAAGACTTTGTATGGTAATTTTTCTTACTCGAACTGGTATTTTACCCAGTACGGCAGAACCGAGGGAGAAATTGATTTAGTCAGGGCAATTGCGCGCTCAACCGATACATTTTTTTACACAATCGGAGAGATGGTTGGACCGGAGACTATTGCCAAATATGCCGACAAATTCGGTTTAGATAAAAAAACGGGGATTGATATTCCAGGAGAGATTGGGGGCTTAATTCCCACTCCCGATTGGAAAAGGAAAGTTAAAAATGAGAACTGGTTTTTGGGTAATACCTACCATTTAGCTATTGGCCAGGGAGATATAGCCCTGACTCCAATTGGATTAAACCAATCTATATCGGGTATTGCTACAGGAAACCTATGTAGGCCGAACTTTGTTGGGGAGAAAAAATGCAAAAGCTTGAATTTAAAAAAAGAAAATCTTGAATTAGTCAAAGAAGGAATGAAAAAAGTGTGTCTGGATGGGGGAACGGGCTACACTTTTTTTAATTATCCCGAAGGGGTCTTCTGTAAAACTGGGACTGCGGAGGTGGGCTTGGATGGTGATACTCACGCTTGGTTTACCTTGTTTAGTGATGATATTGTTTTGACTGTTCTGGTTGAAAGAGGCGGTGAGGGCTCAAAAGTTGCAGGGCCCGTAGCCCGCGAAATAATGGATTATGTATATTTACGGAAAAATCCTTAAAGAGGATAAGAAAGCAATTGCTGTAGTTGGTTCGCGGCAAATGTCCCCGCGCGGGAAAAAGTTAACCAAAGAATTTGTTAAGGCGTTAGTTGATGAGGGATTTACAATAGTTTCCGGTTTGGCCCGCGGAATTGATACAACTGCTCACGAAGTGGCGCTTGCTGCAGGAGGAAGAACTATAGCGGTTTTAGGGAGCGGTCTTGATGTTATCTATCCTTGGGAAAACAAACATCTGGCAGCTCAAATTGTAAAAAACGGGGCATTAGTTTCACCCTTTCCCAAGGGGACAAAACCGCTAGGTAAAAATTTCTTAGCTAGAAATAAAGTAATAGTTTCCCTGTCAAAAGCAGTTTTGGTAATTGAAGGGTTAAGAAGATCGGGAACTCTTTCGACTGCGTCGCACGCGGCCAATGAAGGCAAAGAAGTTTTTGCGATTCCCGGGAGCGAAGCAACGGATTGGTTAATTGACCAAGGTGTAAATAGTGTAAAATCTCCTGGTGAGTTAGTTCGTCTAATATGAATCTTGTTATTGTTGAATCACCGACCAAAGCCAAAACACTCTCTAGGTTTTTGGGCGGTGGTTATGATGTGGAAGCAACAATGGGGCACATTAAAGATCTTCCGAAAAGTAAATTGGGAGTTGATATCGAGAATAATTTTGAACCTCAGTATGAAATCGTTGCCAAAAGAACAGAAACAATTAAAAGCTTACAGCTTAAAGCTAAAAGCTCTAAGTTAATTTATCTAGCAACAGACCCTGACCGCGAGGGTGAAGCCATCGCTCAGCATGTGCAAGAACTGACCACTGATCACCGGTCACCGGTCACTAGGCGCATTGTCTTTCATGAAATTACAAAAGAGGCGGTTGAGGAAGCCATAGCAAATCCCCGGAAAGTTGATGAAAATTTGGTTAATGCCCAGATAGCAAGAAGAGTTTTAGATAGACTTGTTGGATATGAATTATCCCCGCTTCTTTGGAAAAAAGTCAGACGAGGGCTTTCTGCCGGGAGAGTCCAATCGGTTGCTGTTCGGCTTATTGTCGAGAAAGAAAGAGAGATTGAAAAATTCAAACCAGTCGAATACTGGGAAATTTTTGCAAAATTACAAGCAAACTCCCACGAGGTGGGCTCTGACTCCTCGGGGGTGTTTGTTGCTCAGTTGACTAAAGAAGTAGGAGATAAAAAAACTGTCGATAAAATTTTGAGCGATCTTAAGATTGCAAAATACGTTGTTTCGGATGTCAGAAAAAGGCAAGTTACCAAAAGTCCATATCCGCCGTTTACGACTTCTACAATGACACAGGCCGGCTCAAGAATTTTCGGTTGGTCGGCCAAAAAAACCATGATGGTTGCACAAGGATTGTATGAGGAAGGTTTAATTACTTACCACAGAACAGATTCTCTTAATTTATCTTCCCAAGCGGTTGAGAAGACAAGGGGTTATATCGCCAAAGTTTATGGCGATAAATATCTGCCCGAAAAAGCAAGGTTTTACAAAACTTCATCAAAGGTTGCACAAGAAGCACATGAGGCCATTAGGCCCACAAACATTACCAATAAACCAAACGGCAAAAATAAACTTTACGATTTAATTTGGAGAAGGTTTGTTGCCTGTCAAATGACGGCTGCGGTTTATAACGAGACAACAATTGATGTTGAGGCGCGGGTGTATCAGTTGCGCGCTTCTGGGCAAATAATGACTTTTGACGGATGGAGAAAGCTGTTTGCGGTGGCTCCCACCTCGGGAGTGGGCTTTGACTCTCCCGAGGTGTATTTGTTGCCTGAGGTCGAAAAAGGCGAAAAACTTGATTTAGAAAAAGTTTGGGGAGAACAAAAGTTCACTCAACCACCAGCAAGATTTAATGAAGCTTCTTTAATTAAAACTCTTGAGAAGTTGGGCATCGGCAGACCTTCAACTTATGCTCCGATAATTACAACCATCCAGATTCGTCAATATGTCGAGAAAAATGACTCCAAGGCTTTTGCACCTACTTTAGTAGGAATTGCCGTCAATGATTTTTTGATTGGAAATTTTTCTGATATTTTTGATTATAGTTTTACTGCTGAAATGGAAGATAGTTTAGATAAAGTTGCGGATGGCAAATTGCTTTGGGTAAAAACAATTAAAGATTTCTATACCCCTTTTGGCAAAAAAGTGAAGGATGTGACAAAAAATTCAAAGAGAGTAAAAATTGAAGTTGAAAAACTGGGCAGAAAATGCCTGGAGTGTAAAGACGGCGAGCTTGTGATTCGTACAGGTCGCTTTGGAAAGTTTGTTTCTTGTTCCCGTTTTCCGGATTGTAAACATACTGAAAAATATATTGAAAAAGTTGGGATGAAATGCCTCAAATGTAAAGAGGGGGATGTGATTATTAAAAGGACAGGGAAAGGACGAAATTTCTTTGGTTGTTCCCGATACCCCGATTGCAAATTTGCAAGTTGGAAAAAACCTGTTAACATCGATTCCAAGAAATGAGCGTTCTTTCTAAACCAGAAATATTAAGACACTTCAAAATTGGTAATATTGTTATCTCTCCTTTTAACAAAGATAATGTTGCCAACTCCAGTTACGATGTAAGGCTTGGAAAATATTTCTTCCGTCAGGATCCTATTAAACATTCGCAGGTTCTAAATCCATTTTATGAAAAGTCGTTAAGAAGAATGTATGACGGAGCAGAAGAGGCAGTTTTTGTTTCAGAAATCAGATCAAAATTAAATCCGTTTCATGGATTGAAAGCAAACGATAGTGTTATTCTAATTGCTCCGGGTGAAACAATTCTTGCTCACACAGTTGAATTTATCGGTGGCAAAAACGGGATGAAAGGTTTGCCCGCGATCACAACCGAGATGAGAGCCAGAAGCTCAATCGGAAGAATTGGAATTGCGGTTTGCAAGTGCGCCGGTTGGGGGGATATTGGTTATGTAAATCGCTGGACGATGGAAATAACCAATTTTGCTAATTCAATAATTCCTCTTCCTGTGGGAGTAAGAATTGCGCAAATTATTTTTCACGAAACAACTCCCGTTGTCGAAATTGATAAATATGCAAAGAAAGGGAAGTATCAAGCCTCGGACGATATTAAAATTTTAATGAAAAGCTGGAAACCCGAGGATATGTTGCCAAAACTCTATAAAGACCGCGACCTCGGCCATTTTTCAAAATATGCAAAAGAATAAAAAATACAAAGTTAGAAAATATTCTAGTAGTGATATTGATCGATTTTTGCGGCTGGACGACAAAGAAACAAAGTATTTAAGCCGAAAAAAGCTTCTTTCCTCAAAATAATTTTCCACCTTGCAAGTTTGGGGAAAATGAGGTAATTTGCGACTAAGAATATGGAGCGGGGAAGATTTGTTGTGGTTGAGGGGGGGGTGGGATGTGGAAAGACTACACAGTTCGGGAAAATATACTCTCTCGTTTCGGATTATGGTCTATGGATACAAACCAGGGAGCCTGGAGGAACTCCATTTGGGGAAAGAATAAGATATACAGTCCAAGACGAGAAGGCTAAAAATGTTTTTATCCACCCGTACGCGTCTTTGTTTGCATATAGCGCTGCAAGAGCAAATCTAATCCGTGGGGTGGTGATTCCTAAGATCAATGTCGGAACAAATGTATTACAAGATAGATATTGGTATTCCACTTTTGCATATCAGGGTGCAGAGGGGGTTTCAAAACCCCTTATCTTTTTGGTTAGCGCAATAGCAACGAGAATGTTTAAACCCGATTTGGTTTTACATTATGATTTGATGCCGGAAATTGGCATGGCCAGAAAAAGAGGTAAGGGCGACTCGGATAGGTATGATGAGATGGAATCGGAGTTTCACAGAAAGGTAAGGAAGAACTACTCGCAAGTTAGGGGATTCTGCCCTGGAGTTTGGAGAACGATTGACGCATCGGGGTCGATCGATGAGGTGTTTGGAGATACAAGAAGGATTTTAGAGGAATTTAATGTAATTTGACAAAAACTTTTAGAATGGGCATATTTAAGTGTGCAATCTAAATATTTGCTAAACATTTCAAAGAAGGGGCTTTTTACAATACCTATTGAAATAAGACGTAAGTTTGGGTTGAAAAAGGGAATGAAGCTGAATGCTTGTGTAAAGAATGGGAACCTGTTTTTTGAATTTCCAAAAATACAAACTTCGAAATTAGTCTAACACGCGGTATAATACCTCAAATGCAAAAAATTGTTGAGTGTGTGCCGAATTTTAGCGAGGGGAGAACTCTCAAAGTTATAAACTCTATTTTTGATGCTGCGAAAATCAAGGGTGTAAAAGTGTTTGAGCTTGAATATAACCGCGACCATAACCGTATGCTTTTTACAATAGTTGGCGAACCCGAAGCGGTTCTAGCTTCTGTTTTTGAATCAATAAAAACCGCCACAAAGCTTATTGATATGAATAAGCATGTTGGTGAGCACCCGAGAATCGGGGCAACCGACGTCGTGCCTTTTGTTCCTGTTTCAGGAGTAACCATGAAAGAGTGTGTCGAGATTTCCAATCAATTGGCCAAAAAAGTTGCCGATCAATTAAAGATTCCCGTTTTTATGTATGAGGAGTCGGCTAAGAGGCCGGAGTATAAGAACCTGGCAGATGTTAGAGCTGGAGAGCTTGAAAGTTTAAGAGTTACGATGAAGAAACCCGATTATGGCCCAGATAAAATACACCCGACTGCGGGAGCGGTAGTTATTGGCGCCCGCAAATATTTAATCGCTTTTAATGTCAATCTTGATACGTCAGATGTGCTTATTGCCAAAGAAATTGCTAAGAAAATCAGAGAAAAAGACGGAGGGCTAAAAGGTGTAAAAGCTTTAGGCTTTATGGTTGATGGGAGAGCGCAGGTTTCGATGAATTTGGTTGATTACGAGAAAACGAATTTCGACGCCGCGTTTTATGTGGTGAAAAAAGAGGCTGAAAAATTGGGGATAAAAATTAAAAACTCGGAGATCTATGGCATGATTCCTCTTGAGGCCTTGGTAAAAACAGCAAAAGACACTTTCAAAGCGGACGGATTTAAGTCCGATCAGGTTTTGGAGAAAAGATTATACGAATGAAAGATTTTTTGGAAAAACTAGCCGGTAAGAATCCTACTCCAGGTGGAGGGGCTGCGGCGGCCATTGCCGGGGCGATGGGGGCAGCGCTTGTTGAAATGGTGATCAGTTTATCTAAGAACTTAGAACTTAAAACTAATAACTTGAGGGAAAAACTTCTTAAACTCGCTGAAGAGGACGTAGTTGCGTTTGATTCGGTGATGGCCGCATACAGAAGTAAAAATAAAGAAAAAATTATGAAAGCGCTGCTTAAAGCCATTGAAGTTCCAGAAAAAACAAAAAAACTTTCAAAAGAAGTTGAGAAATTAGCAAAAATTGCTGCGAGGAAGGGCAACAAAAACGCTCTTTCCGACGCTAAAACTGCCCTCTACCTCGCCCAAGCTGCTCAAAAAGGGGCTGAGGCGAATATTAAAATAAATAAGCAAAGCTTGGCATCGCTTCGCGTTGTAAGACCTCATTGAAAAGGCTCGGTGCGTAAGCTATAATTTGCCCTCGATGGCTGTCAAAATCAAACTTGAAGAACTTTTGGAGGTGGGAGCCCATTTTGGGCACCAGACCAAGCGCTGGAATCCGAAGATGGAGGAATATTTGTATGGCTCCGAGAATGGGGTCCATATTTTTGATTTGACCAAGACAAAAGCTGCTTTAGAGGAAGTTCTTGAGTTTTTAAAAACTTCTGTCAAAGATGGCAAAACCATTCTTCTTGTCGGAACCAAAAAGCAGATTAAGGAAAAAATTAAAGCTATTGCCGAAAAAGCTGGAATTGCCTATGTCAACGAGCGTTGGTTGGGTGGGACTATCTCCAATTTTGATCAAATGAGAAAATCACTCAAAAAGCTTGCCGAGATGAAAGAGAAAATGGCCTCCGGCGGCTACTCGGAATTTACCAAGAAAGAAAGACTTCTGATAGAGCGTGAAATTACCCGGCTTGAAAGATTTTTCGGGGGGCTAACTGGGCTTGAAAAGGCTCCCGATGTTTTGTTTATTGTTGATACCAAAAAAGAAATCAGTGCGGTCAGGGAAGCAAGCCGAAAAGGCGTTACGGTTATCGGTTTGGTTGATTCTAATTCTGATCCTGACATGGTTGATTATGTTATCCCCATGAATGACGATGCCGCAAAAGCTGTAGAATATGTTTTGGATAAGGTTGGAGAGGTAATTGGAGATGCAAAAAGTAAACGTAAACCAGTTAAAAAAGCTTAGAGAGGCTACAGGTGCCCCAATTATTCGGGTTAAAGAGGTTTTGGAGAAGTTTGGGGAAGTAAAGGCTTTAGAAATTCTTAAAAAAGAAGGATTTGAAAAAGCCGAAAAAAGAATCGATCGGGCCACAGGACAAGGAAAAATCTTTGTATATCAGCACCACACAGGGAAAGTGGTTGGTGTAGTTGAGCTTTTGTGCGAGACAGATTTTGTTGCCAGAAACGAGCTTTTTGAAGTTCTGGGGAAAGATTTGGCTATGCAAGTAGCCTCAATGGGAGAGAAAGATTTGGCTAGTCAGGAATTTATCAAAGATCCTTCCAAGAAAGTTGGAGATCTGATTAAAGAAGTGATTGCAAAAACAGGAGAAAACATTAAACTGAGACGAGTGGTATGGATGAGAATTTAGTTTCTTCAAAATTTCAAAAGGTTCTTGATTTACAGATTTCGGATATTGGAACAATTAGGACCGGAAGGGCAACTCCCGCTTTGGTTGAAAATATAATTGTTCCTGCTTATGGCGGAACTCAAAGACTAAAAATAGTTGAGCTGGCTGGAATTTCGGCACCGGATCCAACTCAAATTGTTATTTCTCCATGGGATAGAAGCATAATCGGGGACATCAGGAAAGGAATATTGGAAGCCAATATTGGAATGAATCCTTCAATTGACGGAGAGGTAATCAGAATTACAATGCCGCCATTAACAACCGAGGATAGGGAAAAATATGTCAAGCTTTTGGGTCATAAGTTGGAAGTTGGACGCGTAATGGTACGCCAAATAAGGGGAGATGAAATGCATGACATTAAAAAGAAATTTGAGGCAAAAGAGATGAGTGAGGATGAGAAGTTTGGGCAGGAAAAAAAGCTTCAGGAATTGACTGATTTATTTATAGGGAGAATTGAGGAGATGGGCGAAAAGAAAAAGATTGAACTTCTTCAAATTTAGATAAAATCGGGTTCAGGTAAACCAAGGTGTTCCTCGATAATACCGACCCTTTTTGTAGTTTTCAATATCTCTTTGTCCAAAAAATTTGTTGCTATTTTTAAATCCTTTCGAATTTTTCTGGTATCTTTTTTGATTGGCTCGAGTTTGACGTCTAAGCTGGAGTTAATAACTTTTCTGATTTCTCCAAGGTCGCTTTTAGTTAACATAATTCCATATTAATACTTTTTAATTTTTCGTCAATGTGTCAAACTACATAGCAAATGTTTGCATCTATTCTAATTTTCCTTTTAGTATTATCTGTATTGGTGTTGGCTCACGAATTTGGGCATTTTTGGGTTGCAAGAAAAAACGGAATTTGGGTTGAGGAGTTTGGTTTTGGGCTTCCTCCGAGAGTTTTTGGAAAAAAAATAGGAGAAACTATTTATTCCATTAATCTTTTTCCCTTTGGTGGATTTGTTAGGCTTCACGGAGAGAATAATGAAGAAGAAATTGAGGATCCCAAAAGGGCATTTTTAGGAAAAAGTAAAAAGGTTCGTTTTGCTGTTATTATTGCTGGGGTAGTCATGAACTTTCTTTTGGCAGTTTTTGCCTTTGCAATTATCTATTCTTTCTCGGGAATCCCGAGAGATACGGCCCTGGTAAAAGTGATAGACATTGCTTCAGGCTCTCCTGCACAGTCGGGAGGGGTGGTGGTTGGAGATATTGTTAAAAAAGTTGACGGTATAGAGGTAAAGAGTGTTGATGGGTTTATAAAGAGAGTTGAGGAGAAAAAAGGAAAGAGGATTGAAATAGAGATAGAAAATGAGAAAAAAATTAAACTAACCCCAAGAGAGAATCCACCCGAGGGTGAGGGGCCATTAGGTGTTGTTATTTCGACAACCGAAATTTATTTCCCTCCTGTCTGGCAAAGACCATTTTATGGGATTTACTATGGTTTTAAAGATGCTCTATTTTGGGGCAAGACAGTAATCTTAGGATTTGGTTCCATGTTAACCAACTTATTTAGAGGTGTTGTTCCACAGGATGTTGCCGGACCTGTCGGAATTTTTGCGGTGACTTCAGAAGCTGCGAAAATTGGAGTTTTGGCACTTATCAATTTTATCGGGATCCTTTCCGTTAACCTTGCGATTTTAAACATTTTACCTTTTCCAGCTCTTGATGGCGGGCGCCTCCTTTTTATTTTTATAGAAAAGACCATTGGCAGAAAGGTTTTGCCAAAAGTCGAAGCAATCATTCATTCAATAGGAATGATTGTTCTGCTTCTTTTGCTTTTGGCTATCACTGCTCACGATATTCGCCGTCTCATTGCTGCAGGCAGCATTTCCGGATTTATTGAAAACATAATAAGGTAGTATTTTTATGACTTGACATAATTTATTTTTGGTATATACTTTGTATATATGAACACGGCAATTATAAATATAAAGACCGATCCGTATGTAAAAGCTCAGGCTCGAGATACGGCGTCTAAATTGGGCTTCAGTTTGAGTGCGCTTATTAATGGTTATCTTAATCAGTTAATAAGGACCAAGGCAGTGCATTTTTCGGTTCTTGAGGAAGACCCGAGTGAATACATGGTAAAGGCGCTTAGAGAATCTGAGGAAGATCGAAAAGCTGGTCGTTATAGATCGTTTGGATCGGCCGATAACGCCTTGGAGTATTTGGATGGTATCATAAATGAGAGTAAAAAAAATTGATTTTTCTGGAGAATTCGAGAAGCAACTTAAAAAATCGCCACTGAAAATTCGGGTGGCTTTTAGGAATAGATTAGAGATCTATATTAATGATAAATTTAATCCGATACTTAATAACCACGCCTTAGTCGATAAATTTAGAGGGTATAGAAGTATTAATGTGACTGGAGATTGGAGAGCGATATTTAGAGAGTTTGGGGAAGGTGGGACGGTATATTTTGATTTAATTGGGACACATAGCCAGCTTTATAGGTAAATTACTTGATCAATCACTGGCTAAACGGGGACTTCACTCGGGGCAATGAAATTTTTGTGTTAAAATAACTTCATGAGATTATCGGAAACATTTGCAAAAACATTAAAAAATGCTCCGAAAGATGCCGAGACGGTTAATCACAAACTTTTGCTTCGCGCTGGATTTGTGAGGCAGTTGATGGCCGGAGTTTATACATATTTACCTCTTGGTTTGAGAGTATTAAATAAAATTTCTCAGGTGATACGTGAGGAAATGAATGCAATCGGGGGGCAGGAAGTTTTAATGCCTATGATGCACCCTGCCAGCAATTGGAAGGCAACCGGCGGATGGGACAAGATTGACGTCTTGTTTAAGGTAAAAAGCAGGACCAAAAAAGATTATGCTCTGGCTCAAAGCAATGAAGAGACTGTAACGCCGCTTGCCAAAGAGTTTTTGCGCTCATATAAGGATTTACCCCTTTCGATTTACCATATTAATTGGAAGTTTAGGGACGAACTTCGGAGTAAATCAGGAATTTTAAGGGGTAGGGAGTTTTTAATGAAGGATTTGTACTCTTTTCATATAGATCAGGAAGATTTTGAGAGGTATTACAAGATTAGCAAGACGGCGTACCTTAAGGTTTTTGAAAGATTTGGGTTAACAGCAAAAGTTACAGAGGCCTCAGGCGGCGGATTTACCGAAAAAGTATCTTATGAATTCGAGGTACTATCGGATGCCGGCGAGGCAAACATACTTTATTGCGACAAGTGCGATTATTGCGTGAACACCGACGATATAGATAAGTATAAAAATGGGGATAAGTGCCCGGCGTGTAAAAAGGATAATTTGAAACCGGCTAAGGCTTCGGAAGTGGGAAATGTTTTTGATTTGGGGCAAAAATATACAAGAGCATTTGGATTAATTGTTTCAAAGAAAGATGGTGGCAAGGTCTACCCAATTATGGGTTGCTACGGAATCGGGATTAGCCGAACCATGGGTGTGATTGTTGAAAAATTCCATGACGAAAAGGGCATTATTTGGCCGAAAGAGGTATCTCCTTTCGACGTTCATTTGGTTGAACTCCCCGGAGGTAAGGGGAAAGAGGTATATGATAAATTGAAGTCTTTCGGGATAGATGTTCTGTGGGATGACAGGGATATTCCTGCTGGAGAAAAATTCGCCGATGCAGATTTGATCGGAATCCCTGTTCGACTTGTTGTCTCGGAAAAGACTGGAGACAAAATTGAGTGGAAGGAGAGGGATTCTAATGACTCCAAACTTCTAAGTTTTGAGGAAGCAGCCAAACTTCTTGACAGATAATTATACGTATGATAGTCTGATAATTGTATGAGCTTGATGCCGTATTTTACTACCGCAACAGAATTACAAAGAAATTATAAAAAAGTTGTCAGAAAGGCCAAAAAAGTGAGAGATGGAGCGGTTGTTCTCTCGAAGAGCAGGCCCGACATGGTATTTGTTGATTATGACCGTTACAGCTCTTTGAAGGAAGCCGTATCAAGAAGAGTTAAGAGCTCAGGTATAGAAGCCGCATTTGGGGTTTGGACAAAGCATGAGGCGGAGGAATTTAATGCATATATCGATGAAACATTTGAAAAAATTGACGAAGAAATGTGGAAATGAATTCTGTTTTTCTTGATACAAACGCCTACAGTCAATATAACCTTGGTGACAAAAAAGTAAAAAAAGCCCTGGAGATATCGGAAGTCATATATTTTCCAACCATTGCAATAGGAGAGCTTTATGCGGGATTTTTAAATGGAACATCTTTTGAAAAAAATAGGGCAATTTTGATGGATTTTGTTTCTGATCCTAAAGTTGAAGTTGTTGAAGTGCAAATAAAAACATCATTGATTTACGGAAACATATATAGCGAGCTCAAAAAAGGTGGCACTCCGGTTTCGTCTAATGATGTTTGGATAGCTGCCTGTGCAATTGAAACAGGCTCAACCATAATTACCTATGACAAGCATTTCCTCAAAATTCCCGGGGTAAAAGTTTGGAAAAGTCTTCAATAGCCCCTTGTTGGGGGGTGTGAAAATTACTATACTGGGGCAATGGACGGTTGCATCTTCTGCAAAATTGTAAAAGGTGAGCTTCCTTCAAAAAAAGTATATGAAGATGAAAGTATTGTTGCTTTTGAAAATATCCAGCCTGTAGCAGAAACTCATTTACTAATTTGCCCGAAGCTTCATATCGAGTCGTTTGAAAAAATTGATAAAAATTTTGATTTGCTTTCTTTGGTTTACGCAGCGCAGAAAATTATTGAAAAAAATAAGTTGGGTGGGGGATATAAATTAGTTTTTAATGGAGGCAAATATCAGTCGATTCCACATTTGCATTGGCATTTGTTAGCCGGAGAGCTGGAAGGTAATGGGGATGCAGTAAATAAAACATGACAGCTCAAACTTTGCAACAGATGATTGGGGAGGCGATGAAGGCACACGACGAGGTGCGTGTTTCTACGCTACGGCTTTTATCGAGCGCCTTTAACTACGAAAAAATTGAGAGGCGGCATGAATTAACAGAGAGTGAAGAGGAAGGAGTGATCAGGAAAGAGGCGAAGAAGAGAAAAGATGCTGTCGATATTTACAAGAAAGCGGGGGTTAATGACAGGGCTGAAAAAGAACAGAAAGAGCTTGAGATTTTACAGGAGTTTTTACCGCCGGAAATGGGAGAAGAGGAAATAAGGAAAATTGTAGATGAAGTTATGACGCCGGGAATGCAAATAGGACAGATTATAGGCGCGGTTAAGGCTAAAGCGCCGTCAGCAGACGGGGCAAAAGTTGCAGAAATTGTTAGGAGTAAATTAAGTGGTTAAAGTTTCGGTTTCCAAACAGTTGAATTATCCCGTCAGTTCGCCCAAGATAAAAAGAGGGATAAAAGAGTTTTTTGTAAAACATGGTGTCGTATCTGATGCGGAAGTTTCTGTCGCAATAGTTGGCGAAAAAAAGATGATGGATATTGGAAAAAAGTTTTTGAAAGACGGGCAACTTCATAATGTTCTATCGTTTGAGGCCGGGGGGAAGTTTGAATATCCGCCCGATGGCAAAATTCACCTGGGAGAAATAGTCGTTTGTTATCCTGTCGCCGTTAATGAAGCAAAAATGGAGAATAAGCTTATAGATGACAAAGTTTATGAGTTGGTTGAACATGGAGCTGGCCATTTACTCGGGATACATCATACATGACATTGTATTTAAAATACCGCCCAAAAAATCTAGACGAACTTGATTCGGAAAGTGTCCGGGAGTCTCTAAAAAAAATATTTTCCTCTGGGGAAATTCCCCATGCATTTTTGTTTGCAGGCCCGAAAGGAATAGGTAAAACTTCTGCGGCGAGAATAATGGCGATGATATTAAATTGTGAAACAAAGAAGACCCCGTGTGGAAAGTGCGAGCAATGTGCCTCCATTATAAATGGGAGCAATATTGATGTTATTGAGCTTGACGCTGCATCTCACAGAGGAATTGACGATATCAGAGCTTTAAGGGAAGTGGTCAAACTTTCTCCTGCGAAAGCAAAAAAGAAAGTTTACATAATCGATGAGGCGCACATGCTGACAACTGAGGCGTCAAACGCCTTATTGAAGACTCTAGAGGAGCCCCCATCGCATGTTGTCTTTGTTTTGGCCACGACCAACCCTGAAAAACTGATCGGGACAATAAAATCCCGAACTACAGAAATTATTTTTAAGAAGGCGGACCTTAAAGAAATTGAACATTCTCTAGAAAGAGCTATTAAGGGTGAAAAGATAAAAATCGATAAAGAGACGGTTGGGATGATTGCGAGCCGCGCGAATGGTTCGTTTAGGGATGCAGTTAAGATTCTTGAACAATGGACGCTTGAAGGAAAGGCGTTTTTAGGAAGAACGTTAAGTTCTGATGTTGTTGATTTTGCCGAACTTTTGATTAATCACAATCGAGAGGTGCTTCTTAGTGACATTAAAAAAAGGGTTGATGCTGGTTTATCAATTGAAGATTTTATAAAAGATATTTTGTTAAATTTGCAAGATAGGCTTTTAACCAGAGCGGGGGATAAAAAGGAAGTAATTTCTCTTATTGAGCTCATGCTTGAGGCGTCGAAGCAAATTTCTGATTCTCCAATCGAAGAGCTGCCACTTGAGATTGCGGTAATTAAATGGTGTCAGCCTAAGCCTGATCCGCCTCGTGCGGATGGAGGAACTAAAGAGCCAGTAAAGATGAATGGCGAGAATATAGATGAATCGGCTTGGAAATCAATTTTAACTGCGGTTAGGCCAATCAATGCATCTATCGAGGCGTTACTTCGATCTGCAAAACCCATTGGGTTTGATGGAAAAACTCTTACTTTGGGTGTTTTTTACAAATTTCATAAGGAGAGGCTTGAGGAGGTACACCACAGGAAAATTTTGGAGGATGTGATTACTCAAATCGTCGGCGGGGCAGTAAGGGTAAGTTGTATTTTGGAAGAACCACCAGCAAAGGTTGAACCGGTTTTGACAGAGAGTGAAGATAACGATATTATTAAGGCTGCGGAGGAAATATTCGGTGTTTGACAAATTTAAACAATTAGGTGAGCTTGCCAAGATGCGCCAAAAGGCAATGGCTCTTCAAAAGGAGCTTGAAAAAATTGTGGAAACCCTTGAAAAGCACGGTTGGACTGTTTCTGTAACTGGGGATCAAAAGGTCAGATATATAAAGCGCGATGGGGAAGACTTAAATGATTTGGTTGATTTGATTAATGAGGCGATGAAAAAAGTTCAGAAAGAATCCGCCAAAAAAATGATGGAGATGGGTGGGGGACTGAGCGGGTTACTTGGTGGTTTGAAGTAATCCGCGAAAATGCTGGAGCGAAGCGATAGCATCTAGTAAAAGTCTTTTTTCTTCTAACCAAATTTTTTATTTGTTTCTCTCTTTTAATAGCAATTAGCGGATCATTGTATCTAAAAGTAAATGCGCCTTTGTGTTTGGATCTGTGTTCACGCACGCGGCGTTTCAAATTATTAGTGACACCGGTATATAAAACACGGTTATACTTGTTTGTGAGGATGTAAGTGTAATAAGATTTTGCTATCATAATAAGATTCTATCGTCTCGCGAAGCGAGACTCCAGAATGACATTATGCGTATTGCAAAACCTATTGCTTCATTAATAGAGGCATTCAGTAAATTGCCGGGCGTTGGTCCGAAGAGTGCCCAAAGGTTGACTTACTACCTTCTGCATGTTCCGCAATCACAGCTTGATGAATTTTCCCAAAGTCTGGAGAGGCTTAAAAAAGATACGGTTCTTTGTTCTGTCTGTAAAAATGTAAATGAGACCGATCCTTGTTCGATCTGTTCTGACGGCACTCGGAATAAATCACAAGTCATGGTCGTTGAGCAACCTTTGGATATTTTGGCTTTTGAGAAAACCGGAAAATATAAAGGTATCTATCATGTTTTGCACGGAGCTATAAACCCTCTGGAAAACATTGGTCCTGACGAGTTATATATTGAAGATTTGTTAAAACGAGTATCTAGTATCGAGTATCCAGTATCTGAAATAATAATTGCTACGAACCCCACGATGGAAGGTGAGGCAACGGCAATGTATATAAACAAGCAATTAAAAATTAAAAATTTAAAATTAAAAATTACGCGCCTGGGTATGGGAATACCTACCGGCGCGGATCTCGAATACGCGGATGAAACAACCCTGACTCAGGCATTGGAAGGTCGAAGAGAATTATGAATAAGGTAACTGCCCAAAAGATAGCTAAGCAAATAGCTCAAGAGCCATTAGAAATATTGAAAACGGCAAGGGAACAAGTTGCAGGAAACAGGAATGAGGAATCAGGAATCGGGGATGAGCCCAAAGCACCAGATCATCAGGGCGAACTTCAAGACAAAATAAAAAGCTCGCGCAGAATGGAAGCATATCAGAGGGAACTAACGGATATTCGAAAAGAGGAACTATTTAAAGATTTGCAAAGAAGAATTGCCCAAGGGGAAGAAATCCCTTTGGAAAATTATCCGGAACTTACAATGGAGCAAAAACAAGTCCTCAATGCACAAAAGGAAGCGGTTAAGAACAGGAATGAGAAATCCGGAATGCGGAATGCGGAATTACGGGAGCCAGCGCCAAGAAAATCCCGGAGGCTATTTAATTTTGGTAAGAAGAGGGAAGTTAAGCGCCAGCAGACTCGAGTTGAAAGTATTGTCCCTCCATCTGGGTGATTCCTATTGACTCTGTAGGTGTATGGCGTTAGAATCGATTCAATGTTGGATTTTTTTGTTGTCATTTGTTACGGCCCCTTTTTCTAGGGGGGTCTTTTTTTGTTTTTTTATAGGCTCCCTAAAGGGAGCTTTTTTAATGGTAAAAAATGCTAGAATAGAAAAATGGACATTTATTTAACAAACACTCTTACGAGAAAAAAGGAAAAATTTGAGCCGATGGGGGGCAAGAAAGTAAACCTCTTTGTTTGCGGACCCACCGTTTATGATTATCCTCAACTCGGTAATGCAAAAACCTACACGCAATTTGATTTTATAGTAAGGTTTTTGAGATATATCGGATTTGACGTTTTTTATCTTCAGAACATTACCGATATAGATGACAAAATATTGGTGCGGGCAGGGGAGTTGAATGTTTCATGGGACAAGTTAACCGAAAAGTACGAAAGATTGTATATGGTGGATATGAAAAAACTCAATAATGTGTCTGTTACAAAATATGCCCGGGCGACGGATTATATTAAGCAAATAGTCAAACAAGTCAAAACCCTTATCGAAAAGGGTTATGCATACACAATAGACGACGGAATTTATTTTGAGATCTCAAAGTTTTCGGATTACGGAAAACTTTCCGGGCGTACTGAACTTAAAGAAGGTGATTCTGTTTCAAGGATCGATAAAAACAGTCAAAAAAAAGGCTGGAACGATTTCTGTTTATGGAAATTTTCAAAACCGGATGAACCCTCCTGGAAGAGCGAAATGGGAGCCGGGCGGCCGGGATGGCATATCGAAGACACCGCGATTACCCAAAACTTTTTTGGACCGCAATACGATATTCATGGAGGTGCCGAAGATTTAATAATCCCACACCACGAGGCAGAGATTGCCCAGATGGAATCAGCCTCTGGTAAGGTTCCATTAGTAAGATATTGGCTGCACGCGGCATTTTTATTGGTCGATGGCAAAAAAATGAGCAAGAGTTTGGGAAATTTCTACACGCTTGGAGACGTGATTAAGCAAGGATTTGATCCTTTGGCCTTAAGATATTTATTTTTGGGATCCCACTATCGTGACCCCTTAAACTTTACCTGGGAATCACTGTCTGCTGCACAGAATGGACTCGAAAGACTACAGACTACAGTCAGCGGATTACGCCAAGGAGGAAGAACAACTCTCTCGAGAGAGAAAAACGAGAAGGTGGGGGAATTTAGAGAAAAGTTTGTGTCGGCTTTGGCGGATGATTTGAATACCCCTAAAGCCTTAGCTGTTGTTTGGGAAATACTCAAAAGCAGTATTTCCAATGAAGATAAGTATGAATTGGCGATTTCTTTTGACGAGGTATTGGGATTGGATTTAGGTCAAATTCAAAACGCTAAGCACGAAATTCCAAACAATATCAAAATTCTAATGACTAAAAGAGATAAACTAAGACTGGAAGGCAAGTTTGAGGAGGCGGATAAGATAAGGGGAGGTATAGAAAAATTGGGATACGAAGTGAAAGATAAACCTGTCTAAATGCATAAATTATTCCTGTCCGTAATTTTGATTGCTATTTTTGTTTCCGGTTTTTACCTCTCGAGGGATTTTTTGAAAAAGATAAACGTCCCCGCATCGGTTAAAGAAATAATTACAAATACAAAAGAAACCTGTGGTGAGGAGTGTAAAAAACTAATCAAGGATGAGGTTACTAAAGCTCTAGCCAAAATTACCCCTGTCCCTACAGCAAAAGCCACAAATTCTTCGAACGCGAGGCAAACTTTCTACATTCCTCTCGATGGGGCTTTTACTACAACTTCAACTTCCTGGACGGATCTTCCTGGAACCGATGTAACTTTTGATCTAGGTAAAGATTACGAGTCGGATTCAAAAGTTGCCTGGGAAGCATCTCTGAAAGTGGCCCATGGCAACGGACAGGCGTTTGCCAGGCTTTATGATGTAACGCACGGTATTGGCGTTTCGGAAAGTGAGATTTCAACAACTAATAATGTTGATTACAAGAATATTTCTTCGGAGAACCTTAGTCTTTGGGCGGGAAGAAATACATATAGAGTTCAGATAAAATCACTTAATTCTTTTGAGGTTTCCTATACCGGTGGGAAGATAAGAATAAGCTATTGATTTATGCAATCTACTTCTTTAGTATATAAATATGCCCGATACACAATCGCCGTTTGAAATAGTTACACCTTCAAAACCCAAAAAGATGGGGAGTAAAGGTTTGATAGTTGCTTTTGTTGTTGTTCTCTTTCTAGCTCTCGGAATTTTTGCGGGAGTAATACTTGTTAAGCAGCGGCAGGAAATTCGGGAGAAAGCGGCCGGTAATAAATGTCCCGCCGCCGAAGCATGTCCTGTTCCGCAACAAAAAACACTTCTTAGAAATTGTACGCCCCAGGAAGCAGATGGGTCTCCCGAGGAGAGTCTTTGCAATAGGGCGGGAAGGGTTCAGTCGTGTGGAGGAGAAGAATTTTGTTGTCCAGCAGCAGGTAAGGCTTGGACAAAAGACTTGATACAATGCCAGTCTTCCAGCCCGACTGCGTCTGCTACTGCGACAGCGACAGCAACCTCTACCGCCTCGCCTGGCGCAACAAAAACAGCGTCTCCAACTCCAACTAAAACGTCGACAGCATCTGCGTCGGCAACAAAAACTCCAACCCCGACTAATCCACCGATTCCTGAAACTGGAACGGGTTGGCCGACATATGTTGGGGCGGGATTGGGGATATTGGTTATAATCGGATCCTTTTTATTAGCATTTTAGGCTCCGGGATTATTCCAATATGATCTATTAGGGGAAAATGGCTTTTTACTTCTGTCTGAAACTTTTCCGCTAAATTGCCTGTGTAATTTGCGTAGCCAGCCTTTTCTGAAGATTTACAAAGACGGTTTTCGTAGTCTTTG
>Ga0209518_1001779_pt1 | contig 21986 bp, 15 predicted proteins | sample RifGroB1_FD_183993 | JGI IMG/M metagenome (GOLD analysis project Ga0209518, IMG submission 183993) | Groundwater microbial communities from Rifle, Colorado, USA - Groundwater B1 (SPAdes) (version 2) | ecosystem: Environmental > Aquatic > Deep subsurface > Groundwater | place: Rifle, Colorado...
CTACCCTCTTTTTTGCCGCAATCTTCCACTCTCTATGGCATAAAAACCCTTGGTCCTCGATTATCCTAGGGCTCACATGTGGTGTTTCGCTCCAAATTGAGGCTGCTTTCGGAATTCTCTTCTTCCCCTTTTGTTTATTAATCTATCTATTTAAAAAGTTCTCTTTCAAAGAGCTACTAAAATTATCGATTTCCTTTGTTATTACCCTTATCCCCCAAGCCTTTTTTGAGTTAAGACATGGATTCATAATGACAAAAACCTTGGTAGCGGGTCTATCTGGTAGTTCTGATGTGCTTGGGGAGAAGCTGACTTTCGCAGCCAGGGTCATCCAAAGAAAGGCTGTGTTTTTGAGTATTTTACGCGAAACCAATCATATTGCCTTTGAGATACTTGGGATTGTTTTACTGCTCTCTCTTGTCTTGGGAATCTATTACCTCATCAGAAGTAAAAACAAAGCTACTAAAGGTATTCTTATTGTTTCCATAATCTTTCTCTTTATTTCCGGCCTCTTCTATCTGGCTTTTCCCCAGCAGGTTAAAAGTTGGTATGTCACAGCATTGACGATACCGGTGATCATTTTTCTATCGACTGTCTTGACGAGCTTTTTTGAGGAAAACTTATTGGGCAAGATAGCCGTTTGGATCTTCATCCTTTTCAGTTTTTACCATGTCTACCTGGCCCATTCAGATTATCTTAACAAGTACGCACTCAAACCATCAAATGATCCTAGTAATATGGGCAATCAATTAAAAGCCATTGATTGGGTCTACACCGATGCCAATGGGAAGGCTTTTAATGTATACAACTACTTGCCCTCGGTCTACGACTACCCATACCAATATCTTTTCTGGTGGTATGGAACGAAAAAATACGGATATCAACCTTCCGATATTGCTTATCTTCCGAATCAACAAGAATATATCAAGAACTCATCGATCTTCTGGACCAAGAAAAAATCGGCAAATGCCGATAGTCCTACCTATCTGATTGTTGAAAAGGATAGTGAAAATATGAATAGAATGTTAGCCTGGAGAGGAAACTTTGCCAAACTCTGTGAGGAAAAAGAAACAAAGATAGTTGATAATCTTTCTGTCGTCAAGCTTTCTTCCTGTTCAAAGTAGATTGTATTTGTTAAACTAAGGAAGTGAAAAAAGTTGATTTTTTGATCTCGGTTTTGATCGTCTTGGTAACGGCCACGATTCTGTTTTTTTCCAGGCAGATATTCTTTTTCCGGTATGATCCCGAGTATTTTGAAAACTATTACTACAACTCACAATGGAGCGTTCCCCAAAGTACCCGGGGTATTTCCGACGGAGAGCTGTATAAGTTCGTAGGCTACCGTTTGGTACAGGGAGAAAACCCTTTCAATCTCAACTACGAGGTGCCTCCATTTGCAAAGCATCTTTATGGTTTGGCAGAGTACACGATTGGGAATCCGTACTGGATCAGTTTAGGTTTTTTCTTCTTGACGGGAGCAACAATATACTTTTTGTGTCTTGAGTTGTTTGCTACTCGGACCACCGCTCTGCTTGGGCTCCTCCTATATGTCACCACACCCTTTATCGCGTCTCAGATCAGAGAGACAATGTTGGACCTGCCACTGACTTCTCTCTTCATAGTTCACTCCTTGTTCCTCGTCAGATTTTTTAAGAGATTTAAACCGAAAGATTTAATCCTCGCGGGTATATTTTTGGGACTAGCTACAGGGACCAAGATCGGTGTATATACTCCCTTCACTCTTCTCCTTGGACTGATTTTAATTTTCCTAAGTTCCAGGAAACTGAAGAACATACCGATCTATCTTATTTCCGTTTTTACCGGCTATGTAATTTCTTTCTCTTCTTACTTCATTCGCCATCCCAACCCCTTGCCATGGCTCAGACTCCACGAGAAGCCTCTGAGTTTCTATCTGCAGCCAAGTGGTGGCAGTGTAGACTATCTAAATCAGTGGCGAGGGATATTTATAAACACTTACCAGGGATTTTGGGTCGGTGGTGCCAAAACAGGATTGGGGGATTGGTCTCCCATTTTACCATTAGGTGTGATCCTCGCAGTCATTATCTTCTATCTTGGTTTAAAAAAGAAAGATTATTCTTGGATCTACCTCACCCTTTTTTCTTTTGGAATCCTAGCTGTTAACACTTTCATTTCTTTTTGGGCAAGGTATCTTATGCCGGTAGTCCCGATTTTTATTCTATTTATTGTTTTTGCCTTTCGTAAATTTTCCTCGATCATTATCATTCTGTCTTTTCTAAATCTACTCATCCTACTCCCCATACTTACTACAATGAATCTATCCGGTCACTCTGGTGCCGTGGACCGCTTTTTGAATACCCGTGCATATCGGGAAATGTATCGAAGTGTCGACAAGGAGACAAGATTACGCTACCCGGAAGAGAAATTTATATCCGCTATGGAAAATTTCTACGTAACTATGCGAGTCAAGAAAATCGAGGTTTCCATTGCTGACGTAGATGACACTAATAACTCTCACCGAGGAAATCTTAATACCAGATATCTGACTGATTATGGAGATTTTAGCAATACTCAAGAAATCAACTTTGTTGTAGAACATAACCAGTGGAAAACAATTTGGAAATGGGACTATCTCTGGCCTGGTTTTGATCCTGATGGAAGGATTGAGATAAAGACCGATTCCCCAAAACCTGTCAAAGTTCGAAAAGTGGTCTATGTCATTCCCCGTTTAATGTACGACTGGGGAAAATACTCATCCGCTTTGTCAATTTTGACGAAGATGAGTAGTCAAGATGTTGACGTAAAAATTCGAGAAACTATTCCTGACGATTTTCCAAGATTTGTAGGCTACCTGGATCCAGAGGTCGACTCAGACACAAGGGAAAAGAATCTCCTTCCGGGCATCGAGATCAGAGATGAGAGGATTTATTCTTCCGGTACTATTATTTTCTCAAACGTAGAAGGACAAGAGACAACCCTTCCTATAAATTAATAACTCCCCAATGAGTTGTTGACTAAGAAATATCAATCAACCACTATATTGCTCCCCAAACAGATATTATTCTTACTTCCCTTCAAATAATAACTAGTCTGTACTACCCTTCTTTTCAGTCTTTTATCATATTTTGCGTGTTTTGCGTGATGTACCCTGGTTAACCAAGGGGCAATTTCAATGATCCACTCTGGTTTAACTTGCATACAATCGCTCGCATAAGCTTTTCCTGCAGGATTAATGAAAATATCTCCCGATACCATCAGTCCGGTATTCTCACGTCTGCTAAATAAGGCAGAAGAAGGATGAATGAAAATCTCGTTCTTTGTACCGTCGAGTTTACGGAAAGTATATTTTCCGGTCTGCTCGATCAAGTTTGTAATAAAGCCAGAAGCAACAGACTTACCGATTTGTTCTCTGTTGATCTTTACCTTTGCATTTTTCGGAATATTGATGTTGTGTCTTGCCAATACATCGATAAGATCGAGCCTGACATTTTTTACTTCCTCGAGCGCCCTCTCATTGAGATAATTGCTCTTTGCCCATTCGTCACTAAAACCGCTTGCAACATATTTATTCCAAATATTAAGGTATGAAATAAAATCCGATTCTCTATCCTTGAAGTTATTATGAGCACTATCGGCTTCAAACTCTCCTTCGGTCGGCCTGGCGTATATTTTCTTTCCACCCAAGAACGCAGCGATAATACAAACCTCATTGACACAATCTCGCATCAAAGCTTCGATGACCATCCTTCCCAGTCTGGGTTCAAGACCCAACTCCACCATCATTTCACCGACCTCGGTGATATTACTGTCTTCGTCCAGACCTCCTAAGGTCTTTAATGTTTCGACAGCCTGTCTGATAGAGGATTTGTCCGGCGGATCGATAAAATCAAAGTTCTCTACATTACTAATTCCAACCTTTTTCATCGCCAACACAACATGAGCCAAGTCAGATCTCTGGATTTCAGGTGTTTGGAAGGGAAGCCTTCTTCTCATACTTTCTTCAGCAAATAAACGGTAACAATATCCTGGTGCTGTTCTCCCTGCCCTGCCCTTTCTCTGTTCCAGTCCACTAAGTGCGTGACTGGTCAACACCAGCTGTTCTATACCGGTCTGAGGGTTAAATTCCGTCTGTTTGACCAGACCGCTATCGATGACATGAATTATTCCGTCGATTGTAACCGAAGTCTCCGCCACATTCGTCGAAACGATGACTTTTCTCTTAGGAAAGTCTAGGAAGATTCTGTCTTGATCATCTGGACTTAGCTCGGAATGGAGTGGCATGATCTCAACTTCACCTGTCCCCACTACAGCCCTTATGTTCTCTATTGTATTTTCAATTTCTTTCTTTCCGGGCATGAATATTAAAATATCTCCAGGAATTCCGCTTCGGATTATCTGTTCGACCTTATTTGCAGCCCCCAAAGTAAAGTCATAGTTGTGAGGGGCATGAGATTCATAAAATACCTCGACAGGGAACATTTTGCCCTCGATCAGAACAGAGTTTTCTTCATCGGTAGGATTTATGAAATCTGCAAATTTGTTTCTCTCAATTGTTGCCGAAGTCACCACGATTCTGAGTGGATCAATCCCTGCCTCACTCCTGCGGATATTTACATCCTTCAAAAGTCCCAGACACAGATCCATATTCAAACTTCGCTCGTGTGCCTCATCCACCATGACAATGCAGTAATCAAGAAGGAGTGGGTCGAATTGAATTTTCCTAAGCAAGATTCCATCGGTCATGAAAGTGATATCGGTTCCCTCGGTTGTCCTGTCCTCGAATCTAATGTGATAACCGACCTTTTCACTCACCTCGCAATTCATCATCTCCGAGACCCTCGCCGCCACACTCCTTGTGGCTATCCTTCGAGGTTGGGTCACGGCAATGCCACCCCTCAGACCAAGCTCGTCTCTAAGCTCCAGTAGCAGAGGAGGCAAACAAGTTGTCTTACCTGAACCGGTCTCTCCAATCAATACGAAGTGTGGGTGCTTCCTGATTTCCTCTCTGATTTCGTTTCTAAGCCTGGCTACAGGAATCTCTTCCACGAATGAAAGTGCCTCTTCAGGACGCCTCCCGTACTCTGGATACTCTAAACCTTTCTTAGCCATGGGGTATCATATAAAACTACAGGATAAAAGTAAATACTTGATATACTTGAAATAATGCCAAAAAGGCCAACAATAGACATCATTATACCCAGCTACAACGGGAAACACCTCCTCGAGAAGCACTTACCCCAGGTAATAAACAATTCCACCAGATTTAATCAGATTATCGTCGTCGACGACGGCAGCGTCGATTGCACCCAAGAATGGCTTAAGGGTAAGTACCCTGACATAATCTGTATCCATCATAAGAAAAACCAAGGATTCACCGTCTCAGTTAATGTTGGGGTAAAAAAATCTCAGACAGATTATTTCGTCCTTCTCAACAATGACGTATCTCCATTGCCAGGCTTTCTTGACCAGGTAATAAGTTTCTTCAGCGACGATCTTTTGTTCGCTGTTTCCTTCAACGAGAAAAACTCATCATGGCCACTTGTCTCCTGGGATGGAAAGATTGTCTACAGCAGAGGAGAAGATAAATCGAAACCCCGCTTCTCCACCTGGGCATCAGGTGGCAGTGCTATTTTCAAAAAAGAGATCTGGAATAGGATTGGTGGATTCAACGAGATCTACGCCCCTGCATATTGGGAGGACATCGACATTGGGTATCGCGCCTGGAAAAAAGGTTACCGGATAATCTGGGACAACAAGTCTAAAGTAATCCATGAACATGAAGCCAGCTACAGCAAATTTGATCCCAACTACATCAATACTATTAAACAGCGCAACGAACTACTTTTTAACTGGATCAACATTACAGATTCTGTCTTGATAAGAGGTCATATATCCTGGCTCGTAAAACATATCATCTCTCATCCAGGTTACCTAAGAATATTAATGATTGCTCTGACAAGATTTGTTTTCCAAGGCAAGAAGATCCGGGCGACCGTATCGGACAAAGAAGTTCTCTCAAAAGTCAATTTTCCCCTAGAATGACAAACCCAATCCTCTCAATTATCATGGTCACCTACAAATCTGAGGATAATATTATTCCTCTCCTTGACTCGCTCAAAGAATCTTCGGGTGGATACTCATTCGAAGTAATTGTCGTTGACAATTATCGGTTCGATAAGTCGGCCATTATGGCTCAAAAACACCCCCTCAAACCTCTCGTTTTGATAAACAAAGAAAATCTCGGATTTGCTAAAGCGGTTAACAGTGGAATAAAAAAGGCCTCAGGAGAATATATCCTTCTTCTTAATCCAGACACAAAACCAATTGGCAAAGCAATAAAGTATTTGGTAGATTTTGCTATCGAGCATCCAGAAATGGGTGCGGTTGCTCCAACCCTTCTCGACTACTCAGAAAAAATCCAACCCTCTTGCTTAAAATTCCCCACCATTGTAAATGCAGTAAAGCATGACTTTTTTGGATGCAAAAAATGCTTTAAAAGCTACTATCCCGGCAACAAAATCTCTAAAGTAGAGGTTGTTGTCATGGCCGCCTTCCTGATTCCAATCGCAGTGATTAAAAAAATCGGTGGTCTGGACGAAAGGTTCTTTCTCTACTATGAAGATATTGAATACTGTCGCAGATTAAGACTCAACAAATACCCGGTCTATTTCTACCCAAAGCCTAAAGTCAAACATGTTAAAGGAGCAAGTGGAGGGTTCACATCCCATTTAAAAAGCCCTCTCCTCGCTTCAGCCAGGATTTATTACGGCCCCATCTACTCAACATTACTGAATACTGTCTTGTGGATTGGACATAAATGGCAGGTGATTCTAAGACGTAGACGGTTCCGTGATTAACATATACCCAGAAATTTCGTAGATTATTTTCTCTTGAAAGACTATCATATAAATAACCGATCATGGAGCTTAACCCTCCATTAATAAAACAATGAAATGAATTATTTTTTTCAGATAATTACCTCATTAAGCTTCTTGGCATTATTTACTAAATTATCGAAATTATCGTCAATTAGTTTTCTGTTGTTAGTGTCGGTTCCGATTATCTATTTTTATCCTTTTTCGATTTCGACCTTAGTACTATCTCTTCTTTTGGCACTAACCCTGAAAAACCTATTAGTCGATAAAAGAAAATATCTCAATATATTATTATTCACCATTATCCTTACCCTAAGTATATTTATTTCCGGCCATAAGATATTCAACGAGATTGTCATTGAAAATGTGACAAATTCTCAGAGAGGTGAACATCCAAATTACCAAACAAGTATTACTGCCAAAATACTGCACAACAAAACTACCACCGTAATGTACTATCTGCAAAACTTGAATGACCGTCTTAGTATATCTACAGTATTCGCTTCCGGGTCATATCCTAATTTATCTAAACATTTGCCTATAGGATTCCTCTTCCCTTGGTATTTACTTGGATTTCTCCTTTCAATAAGGACAAAGTACAAAGATTATCTAAATTTCGTTTTTCTTTCAGCTTTGTCTCTACTTTTTCTTCTGACCGGCGTTCTCACGAGAGGCTCTGCAGATATATTTATGTTTTCGATAATCTGGTTTATTTGTATTGAGTCGGTAGAGCAAATACAAAAATTACCTAAACTTGTTACTTACTTCATATTTACACTTAATCTTGCGTACTTGAGTATTATTCTTATGTCGTTAAGAGTTTTTCTGAATAAATAGAATGCTACAAAAAAACATCAAAAACCTCCTTGTCTTTTTCGTAATATTTACAATCGCAATATTCCTAAGATTTTATGACCTGAGTAATACTCCGGTTTCCTTGACTATCGATGAGATAGGCAATGGATATAACGCCTTTTCGTTGCTTAAAACAGGCAAGGACGAATGGGGGATAAAGCTACCCCCGTATTTTAGATCTACCGGAGATTACGACGCGCCCGTGATGATTTACCTTATGGTCCCTTCTGTTTGGGCATTCGGATTATCCGAGTTTTCCGTCAGATTCTCACAAGCCCTGCTTAGTTTGTTAATCACCCCTCTCATATTTTTGATCAGTCGAAAATATATCTTTCGCGACAAGTCAATAATTCTTAGTTTCGCCGCTACTTTATTTTATGCGACTTCGCAGTGGAACATAATCTTCTCCAGATCAGGATTTGAGGCAATTGTTGCCCTGTTCTTCGTTACCTTGAACATCTACTTCCTCTTCCGAAGCATTGAAAAGAAGAACCCTCTGAATTTTTATCTCGCACTTGTTTTTGCATATATAGCGACCATCGCATACAGCTCTAACAAAATATTTACCCCACTGGTTAATTTATTATTTTTCATTATAAATTGGCAATCCATTGTCGAAATATTCAAGACCGAAATTAGTTCAAAAAAATGGAGATTCATTTTACTTTCCGTTATTTTCCTAGTTCTAGCCGTGGTGTTTGCGAAACTCTGGATATTCGGCCCGGGAGCAGTTAGGGCAAAAATGGTATTTTTTACGGGAGACTTCGAGTTCAAAAGAGCCTTGCTGGAAAAACTTGATGAAGCCGGGCTAAATATTTTAGGACTGCCAATGTTGATTTTCTTCTGGATTAAGAGGTTCCTGGAATACTTTTCTCTAAACTTCTATGTAATTGACGGACTTGGTCTAACGATACCGGGTCATCCAGGATCTGGAGTACTCAACATGGCTCTATACCCTCTTTTCCTTATCGGTCTAATATCCTTGCTCATTCCAGGCAAGAATAAGCACTTTGAAAGAATTAAAATATTCCTTCTTGGTTGGCTGATAATTGGATTTTTACCGGCCACATTGGCAAACAATCCCCAACACGCTCTGAGAACCTTGAATTCGTCCACCCCGGCAATATTGATCGCCACACTCGGCTTATCATTTGTCTTTGATTTTCTGAATAAGAAATCAAGGAAAGTTGCACTCATTTTTCTTGGTGCGTTTATACTTTTCTTCTGCCTAGACTTCGTACGATTTATAGACTACTACACCGTTCATTACCCATATGAGCTGTCCGAAACCAGGCATTACGGCTGGAAGGAGATGGCCATTTATGCCCGTGATCATCACAGCGAATATGACAATGTCTATGTTGATCCCCGGTTTGGTTCGGAAGGTCGTACTAATTATGGAGTGCCGTATTCCTATTTTCAGTTCTACTCACAATACGACCCTCATACTTTTCATATTTTTCCTGGTCGGGATAAATTTATCTCGGATTTTGAGAATTATCACTTTATGGAAATTGACTTTAACCAAATGGGAGAGATCAAAGGCAACAATTTATATATAGCCAGCCCATGGAGTTTCCCGGACAGCATGATAAACAAAGAACATATTGTCTACGAAGTAAAATTTCTAAATGGGGTTACTGCTTTTTACGCGATTACTAACAAACCAGCTGATCAGGAAGCGGATATAATTGATCTATGATTGAAGCCCTTCTGGCTCTTGTGATAATGGTAGGTTCTCTATTCCGTCTTATTGATTTGGCAAATCTACCCATTTCCCTTTTTGGTGATGAGATCGACGTTGGATATCATGCGTGGTCACTAATCACCACTGGTAGAGATTACATGGGCAATCTTCTTCCTACTTATATCCAAAGTTTAACCGAGTGGCGGGCACCTCTTCTCATATACATAACGGCACCATTTATCGGCCTCTTCGGGAACAATCCGTTCTTCGTGCGTCTCCCTGTCGCCTTGTTGGGGATCTCATCAATCTATTTAACCTACCTTTTTGTAAACAAACTATTTCAAAACAAAAAGATTGCCCTTTTATCTGCGTTCATCTTGTCGATCACTCCATGGCATATACACTACTCACGGGCATCATTTGAAGTAGTACTCCTCATCTATCTAGAAATACTTGGTACCTACCTATTTTTAACAAAAAAGGAATTTCTATCTTTCATTCCCTTTGCGCTCACCCTCTATACATATTCCACGGCCAGTGTCTTCACCCCCTTACTAGTCGTAGCATTACTTCTCATTTACAGGCCGAATATTATCAAGGTAAAAAATATTTGGAAATTTATCCCGGCTATTATAATTGCCCTTCCTCTTATTTACAGTATATTTTTCGGTCAAGCGGCCGGCAGATTTAAAGGAATTAGTATTTTCAATGACCCCAAAATTATTGAAAGCATCATTTTACAAAGAACTGATCCGTGGGTAGCCAAAACATCTGTGGAGGTATTTTTCCATAATAAATATTTTGCATATGCGACTGCCTTTGGTCAAAATTATCTAAAATCTTTTTCTCCGGAATTCCTTTTTCTACAGGGTGATCCAAACTTCCGCCAATCGATCAGCGGCCAAGGAGAGCTTCTGTGGATAGTGCTACCATTCTTTCTTTACGGTTTATTCCTTACTCTCAAAAGCAGCGATGAAAAACCATCCAAGCTAATTCTGACTTGGCTGCTCATCTCCCCCATAGCCTCAAGTCTTACACAGGGAGGAGGCAATCATGCCACCAGACTATTCCTAATGCTTCCACCACTGATTGTAATATCGGCTCTAGGACTCGCTCAATTTATTTATCATGTAAAAAACAAGTTTCTAATTGCCGTCGTCTTACTTGCCTTTGTTTTTTGTTTTGCCAATTTCTGGCACCGGTACTCGGCCCATTACCGGTTTGAATCCGCAGCCCTCTGGCAATCGGGATACTCTGAAATATTCTCTCAGCTCAAGCCCTTTTTAAATGACAGTCAGAAAGTGTACATCAACTATACGGCTGCACCCTCTCTGATCAAATTTGCCTTTTTCACCGATTATCCTCCGAGGCAGTTTCAGAAAGATTTCCAGGGTGACAATCAGGACTCCTTCGATAACGGGTTATTTAAAGGTTTCCGCTTTGGGGATAAATACTATTTCGGCCAGGCAAAAGATATTGAATCTTTACAAAATCTTTTAATGCCGGGAGATATATATCTTGCAGCTCAGGAAAAGGAAATTCCCGGAGACTGGGACTTGTCAAAAACTCCTCTTAAAGGGTACAAAACATTGACCGTTATATATGATACTCTCGGGAAGCCGCAATTTTCTCTTATAACCAAAATACTAGAAAAGTGAAATGATTGAGGACATAGAATGAATGATAATCGATCAAGAATAATGAAAATAAAAAATTTATTACCACTAATCTTCATAATTGTCATTGCTGCAATACTGCGATTCAACGCTTTGGATAAATTCCCCGTTTCCCCTAACTGGGACGAGGTCAGCCATGGTTATAATGCCTACTCGATTCTTAAAACTGGCAAGGATGAATGGGGAACTGTTCTACCGACAATATTCAGAGCTTTTGGCGATTACAAATTACCTGTCTACATCTACCTCACCATTATCCCCGTATTTCTTTTTGGTCTAAATGTATTTGCGGTTCGTTTCATTTCTGCACTCGCCGGCACTCTAGCAATTCCCGGTATTTATCTGCTAGCAAACTCCCTTTTTCCCGACGAAAAATTCAAGATCACCAAAATGGAGATCAACATTGGTCACGTATCTGCACTCATCCTCGCCCTAATGCCCTGGCATGTTTTTATCTCCCGACCTGCCCTCGAGGCCAACCTCAGCCTTACCCTTATTATCTACGGGTTCTATTTCTTATATCGCGGATTTAAAAAACCCTCATCATTCCTCTCGGCAGCCCTTTTGCTTGGACTGTCTCTTCACACCTACAACACAGCCAGGGTCTTTGTCCCCACCCTTACTATTGTTTTTCTGTTACTATTCCGGAGACAAATCAAATTCACCAGAACTGTTATCATCTCAGCCACTCTTTTTCTTCTCTCGATCACTTTGGTGGTATATCAGGTATTTTCCGGCACCGCGATTGCTCGATACAACAAACTGAAGATTCTCAGTGAAAACGCTGTCTTTCAAATCGGCCAAGATCGTACTGATTCCCTCCTTCCCAAACCATTACCCACCTTACTACACAACCGTCCACTTTACTTTTCACTTACAGTAGCCAAAAATTATCTCGGATACTTTTCACCTCAATTTCTATACCAATGGAAAGGTGCCCAGTCCCAGTTTGCCATACCGATTAAGAACCTTTTTTCACTCCCCACCACCATTCTTGTGCTTATGGGGTTAATTGGTCTTTTACATAATAAGAACAAAAAAGCCGTGTTATTCCTTATTGGATGGTTACTTCTGTCTCCTTTAGCCGCTTCACTTACCGCCGATCCTCCTCAAACTCTCAGGCCTAATCCATTCATCCCCCCAGTAGCAATTCTTGCGGCTATAGGAATATTCTTTCTACTAGACAAGGTCAGACCAATCCTCAAAATAGCTATCCTGGTATCTGTAGTACTTTCTTTAAGTATCTCCATATCAAGATACATGGGGACATACTACGGTGAATATGCTCATTATTACTCTGACTCCTGGCAATACGGCTATAAAGAAGCCTTTGACTATTTGAAAACAGTCGATGGTCAGTACGACAAGGTGATATTTACCAAGGTATACGCGGAACCACATATTTTCTACGCGTTTTATAACCAACTGAATCCGAAAATACTTCAACCCGGAGGAGATAATATCCGCTTCGAAAAATCTGATTGGTTCTGGACGGACAAGGTAGGGAAGTACTTCTTCGTTAACGACTGGAATATCCCCTACAGGGGGGAGATTATGGAAAAGGCCAAGCTCGAGAGCGGAGAGGAGATTGATACTCACAGATCTCTTCTGGTCACAACTTTTAATCGTCTGCCTGACAATGCCAAGGTCGAGAAAATAATCGAGTTTATCGACGGACGTGTTGCTTTTATAATTGCGTCTATCCCATGAAAAAATATCTTTTACTAATTATCGCTCTGGCAATAGGTGCATTTCTCCGGCTGTATTTGTTATCGGAAGTACCTAACGGTTTAACTTGGGACGAAGCGGGTATTGGTTACAATGCATACTCCATTTTAAAAACAGGCAGAGATGAGCATGGAGCATTTATGCCGATTATTTTCAAAAGTTTTGGGGATTACAAACCGGGCGCATACATATATCTTACGGTCCCATCCATAGCTATATTCGGCCTTAACGAATTTGCGGTCCGTTTCCCCAGTGCGTTAGCTGGCATTCTGGCTATCTTGGGAGTATATCTTCTTACTCGGGAGATCCTTTCTTCCAACGACACTCCTAAAGTGACAAAAAATCCATCAAAAAAGGCCAAGGTGATTGTCGGTGAGGCCAGGCAATCTATAAAATTTCTTAAATTTGAATTTTTCCCTTGGGATTTTTCTGCTCTGGTTTTCGCCATCTTGCCTTGGTCGGTCCATTTCGGTCACGGTGCCTGGGAAGTGAATGTTTTCACGACACTCACTATTTTTGCGCTCTACTTTTTCCTCCGTTTTATAAAGAATAGATCGACACTCTATCCTTCTCTACTTTTCGCATGTTTGTCACTAGCCATGTATCAGGCAGCTAAGCTTTTTACACCTTTAGTTTTCTTGCTTTTTGTCGTCATTTATTGGAAAGAGTTTTGGCAACAATTTTTAACCTACCTCAATCCCAAAAAGATGCTGCTGATCACCCCGTTTGTATTTTTTGGAATCTGGATCTATTTCGGAACAATCTTTGGAAGTGCCGGAAATCGCTTAAACACCTTAAGTATTTTTAACTACAAGCCTGATTTAGCCAAACAAGCAGCTCCTTTTGATGGTGCAAACTCTATTGCGACTCCAATATTTCACAATCAAGTCCGATTATCTTCTTATCTCGTCATTTCTCGTTATCTTTACCACCTCTCCCCGGAAGTCCTTTTCTATGAAGGATCTCTCTTCTCCGAACGAGGACACATACCGAGTCTTGGAGTTCTAAATCCACTCGAATTCATTTGGCTGCTAATAGGTCTGATCTACCTTTCAAGACGAATAGTATCTACTAATCACATAACCTTGGACAAGGCTTCCTTGATAATTATCGGATTATTCCTGATATCACCGATTCCTGGTTCATTGACATTGGCCGAGTTCTCAACATTTCGTTCGTTGTTTATGGTCGTACCACTGGCAATAATCTCCGGCCTTGGAATATTTTATTCTCTTGAAAAATTAAAACTGCTTGCGATACCCATCATGATTGCCTACTTTTTCCTACCGCTTTATATCTATGATATCTACTTTTTCCACTCACAAACTGCCTTTGCCACAGAGTATAACTACGGTTACAAACAAGCAGTCCAAATTATTAAAGATAACCCCGCTCAGAAAGTTATCTTTACCGACGTCCTGGGTCAGCCTTACATATACTATGTTTTCTACACTGCCTACGACCCGGCTACTTACCAGAGAAACGTTGACTTCATTGACGGGGGACTGGATGTCGGGCGGGTTGGTCATGTGGGTAATGTCGAGTTTCACCAATTTGGAAACAGCGAAATGGCGGAGTTTAAAGACACACTCTTCGTTGGATCTGAAGGAAATATCAACAATCAATTTGATATTACCGGTCCCAACGTAGATTTATTCAGACAAATTGAAACCCCTGATCATAGAATTATATTCAGAGTCATCAAGACTAAGAAATGAAAAAAAGTACCATCAATATTCTAATCATTGTCATCATAGCTACGCTAATCAGAGTCGTTGCCCTAGACAAATTTCCTGCTGGTTTGAACGCCGACGAGGCCGCCATTGGTTATAATGCCTGGTCTCTTCTAGAAACAGGAAAAGACGAGCATTCTACGAGCTGGCCGTTGGTATTTCGTTCTTTTGATGACTACAAACCACCCATGTATTTCTACTTGGTGTTGCCATTTGTTAAATTCTTAGGATTGAATATTTGGGCAGTTCGCTTACCCTCCGCTATCCTGGGGATCGTTTCAGTTTATCTTATCTATCTTCTAATCAAGGAGTTATTCCCTAAAGAAAAACACCTCCCTCTTATCTCCAGTCTCCTGCTAGCACTCTCCCCCTGGCATATCCACTTTTCCCGAGGTGGGTGGGAAGTAAACGCAGCACTATTCTTTATCCTTTTAAGTCTCATCTTCTTTATGAAGTCATACAAAAAGATTACATACCTCTTCCTCTTTGGTCTATTCTCAGTTGCCGCACTTTACACATACCACTCGGCCCGTATTGTTCTACCCCTCCTTGTCTTGGGAATATTTTTTATTAACCTTAAAGGATCAATCCAGTTTTTCCAGGTAAAAAAGCTCAAAATTACTCTGGCTGCTCTATTCATCTCTCTGATTCTCATAGTTCCTTTGGCTTCACAACTTTTATCAAAAGAAGGTCAAGCCCGCTTCTCCGGAGTCTCCTTATTTGCCGACGAAGGCCCACTCTGGCAGGCCCTCGAACAACGACGCACTCACCAAGAAGACACAGTACTTATCAAAGCTATTCATAACCGTTACTTATCTTACGGACTCCGGTTCACCAAGAACTATCTCTCTCATTTTTCTCCCCGCTTCCTTTTTGTGGTAGGGGAAGAAATCGCGCGTAGCAAAGTCCCCGGGATAGCCCAGAGCCTGATGTATCTTGTTCCTTTTTTTGCTCTCGGGATTTTTAACCTATTGAAACTCGATTCCACAGGTAAAAAGATTATCTTTTTCTGGTTCCTCATATCTCCCCTGGCTGCAGCCCTCACCTTTCAGTCACCTCACGCCCTCAGATCCCAAAACATGGTCATACCCTTGACCGTTATCACCGCCTTGGGTGTCACAACTTCCTACTCCATCATCCTTCATTTCCACAAAATTGTGATTTTCTTCTTGATATCTATATTCTTTCTATTGCTTTCATACGACCTCGGTTACTATCTTCACGCATACTACGTTCATTATCCAAAGGAGCTTCCTTACGCCTGGCAATACGGCTTTGATCAAATCGCCGAATATTCAAAAGAAAACTACGACAAGTACGACAAGATAATTATCTCCGATCGTTATGATCAACCATACATCTTGATGGCTTTCTTCCTACAGTATCCCCCGCAAACACTTCAAAAAGAACTTGTCCTCACTCCCAGGGATAAATTTGGCTTTAGCACTGTCCGCAATTTCGGGAAATTCGAATTTAGGAGAATAAACTTCGGTGAAGACAGAAAAATATCCAACTCTCTAATCATGGTTGCTGATGAAGGAGTCGACGAGAAACAAGTCGTACACACCATCTACGATCCTGCAGGGGAACCTATGTATAGGTTCGCGGTTTCTGACTAGTCCTTCTTTATAACCGATCTCAACGAGCTTGCCATCTATGCAATAATATACAGGTAACCATAATATGGGCACTCCAAAGAAATCCAACAGGCAGACCATCTCGGTCGTTCTTGCTACCTTTAACGAGGAAAATAACATTTCAGCTTGCCTAAACTCGGTCAAAGACTGGGTGGATGAAATGATAGTGGTCGACGAATCCTCGTCCGACAAGACTAGGGAAATTGCCGAGAAGCTTGGCGCCAAAGTGTACAAAGAGCCTCATGAGCAAATTTTCCACATCACCAAAAACAAGGCGATAAACAGGGCAAGCTCTGACTGGATCCTTCAGCTGGATGCCGACGAAAGAATCACTCCCGAAATGAGGGAGGAGATCATCGATGTTCTTGATGGGGAATACTATGGTTACGATAGCTGGCTGTCTCCCGTTAAAAGATCATTGAACAAATTCATCAAAATTTTTCCTGAACCTCAGGTTCTCAAAGAACCGGCCGCTGCCTACTGGCTTCCCAGGAAGAACTTCTTTCTCAACCGTTATCTCTATCACGCTGCTCAGTACCCTGACCCGCTCATCCGGCTATTCCAAAAGGGCAAAGCCATTCTTCCTGCCCTAGACGTTCATGAACAAATGGTAGTCAAGGGAGTCACGGGTTGGTTAAAGTCCGACTTAGACCACTACGCCACCCCTACCTTCTCCCGCTATCTTCTTCGTGAAGACCGTTATTCCTCACTACAAGCAAGATTCTACAAAGAACAGAACTTGAGAGTTACAATTCTCAATACTCTTAATTATCTTTTCCTCAAACCCTTAGCTACGTTCCTTTCCTTATATATCCGCCACAGGGGATTCATGGATGGCTTTCCCGGTTTTGTTTTTTCCCTTTATTCAGGCCTTCATCATGCATTCTCATATATGAAACTCTGGGAGATGTATAAAGACGAACAATGGAAAAAAAGATAAAGATATTTCTCAACAGCGGTCAGCATTCCACTGGTAGGGGAGTCGGTTACTATGCTGAGTTTCTCGGTGAGGCACTATCCAAGCTTCCTCAGATAGAATTGACCGACAAAAATCCGGATATTGTCCACTATCCTTTCTTCGATCTTTTCTATTCCACTCTCCCCTTTTATAAAAAAATTCCTACGGTCATCACCATTCATGATCTTACCCCCTTGGTCATGACCGACAGGTATCCTAAGGGCGTCAAGGGCTCTATTTCCCTACTTCGTCAATACTTGTCCCTAAAAGGCGCCAAGGCCATAATCACCGACTCACAAAACTCTAAAGACGACATCGTCAGGTTGTTCCACTTCACGGAGAACAAAGTCTTTATCACTCCCCTGGCGGTCGACCCAACCTATTCAAAACCGGTATCCCCAAGTGATCTAAAAAAGATCAGAACTCTATATAAACTACCGGACAGATTTGTTCTGTGTGTCAGCGCCGGGCCCAACCCCAACAAGAATCTCCCAGCACTTGCCAAAGTAACCGAGAAGCTTAACGTTCCGCTTGTTCTAGTTGGTAAAGGACTACTTCAGGAGATCAAGGAGCCTGTTCACCCTGAGCTAAAAGATTTGTCTGAGATCAAGAAATTTAATCACATTATTTATGCCGGCTTTGTTCCCACAGAAGATTTGAACGGTATATATAAGCTAGCTACAGTCTATTGCCAGCCATCACTATACGAAGGCTTTGGTCTCCCTTTACTCGAAGCCATGACAGCTGGTTGCCTAATAGTCAGCTCCAACACCTCTAGTCTTCCGGAAATCTATCATCATGAGACTCTGAACTTCGACCCCACAAGTCTGGACGAATTTGAACGGGTCTTGGAAAAAGCCCTCAGCCTTCAATCAAAAGAAAAAGATTTACAAATAAAAGCCGGTCTTGAGCGCAGTCACGATTTCACCTGGGAAAAAACTGCCGCAATGACCCTTTCCATTTACCAGAAAATTTATGACGATAAAAGAGATCACTAAGAAAGTAATCATTTGGAGATTGATTGTCTTCCTGTTTGCCATTCCTGGAGTTTTTTTCTTGGATCTTAGGCGGGGATTTACTAACTTGACTCCCGGATTCAGCCTGACGAACCTATTTAATATCTGGACAAACTTTGACGGTGACCTTTATCTGAGGTTAGCCCAATACCACTATTCATCGCCCCTTACCTCGATGGCCCAAGCCTTTCTCCCCTTCTATCCTTGGTTAATACGGGTCACCAACATCTTCGGATCATATCTCTTCTCCGCCCTATTCATTTCTCACCTCTCATTCATCCTCGCCCTTTTCTTCCTGTGGAAATTGTTGCACCTAGACTACCCCAAAAAATTAGTTGACACCACCATTCTTCTGATTTTGATGTTCCCAACGGCGTTATTCTTTGGATCCGTCTACACAGAATCCCTCTTCCTTCTGATGTCAGTGCTAACCTTCTATTCCATCAGGAAAGGCAATTTCTTCTTAGGGTGTTTCTTTGCCATGTTTGCAGCTATCACCCGCATTACCGGTATATTCCTTTGGCCGGCCATTATGGTCGAATTATGGCTAAGATATGGAAAAGATTTGAAGAGGACCTTCAACCCCGAGACAATATGGCTCCTTCTGCCCCCTCTTGGGTTACTTGCCTTCCTGAGATTTCAGCTGATTAAGACCAATAACGTCTTTTTCTTTTTCACCAGTCAACCCCTTTTTGGTGCCAGTAGGGAAGTGAGCAAAATTGTCTTGCCGTACCAAGTATTTTATCGTTATGCTCGTATGTTGATATTCATAGATCATACAGACCCTCTATTTTTCACCATCCTTCTGGAGTTTATTTCCGGCATAGGGTTCCTTGCCCTTGTCATCTGGGGGTTAAAAAAACTTCGGCCATCCTATTCGACGTATATTCTTCTCTCTTACCTGTTATCAGCATTCACTGGAAATTTTTCCGGTATGCCCAGATACGTACTGGTCCTCTTCCCTGCCTTTGTACTAATGGCAGAAATTTACCTAAAACTTCCCGAAAACGCCAAGAAAATATACCTTATTACCAGTATCATTTTCTCCTTCATTGCAATTACCTTATTTAGTCGAGGATATTTTATTGGATAAAAACGTTTACCTACTGTCATTTTCACCATTAGATACCATCTAGTTGGCTGATAAAATATAACAATGAATCAGCTCGGTAAGAAAATTGTTAAGTTATTAAAGAAACTTCCTGTAGATATTGGACAGGCAGAGAGGAAACATACTTCGGCAGGAAAAAAGATTGCCATATCTTTCATCTCAAAAGTTAGCAAAAGTCAGAACAAGACTGCCCTGGATATTGGATGTCGAGACGGGTACTGGTCCAAGTGGTTAGTAAAACAAGGCTACAAAGTTACTTCTTTAGACATAGAGCCACATTTCAAAGGGGCTATCCAGCATGATTTAAATGAAGGATTGCCTTTTAAAAACAATACCTTTGATCTTGTTCTATGCACAGAAGTGATTGAGCATGTACAAAAACCAAGTTATTTATTAACGGAAATAGACAGAGTACTGAAGCCGAAGGGAATAAGCGTTATAACGACGCCCAACTCAAACTGGTTTTTATATTGGTTCCTAAAGCCTCTGGGGTGGACGCCTGCAATGCTTCAGAATCCTGATCACAAACACTTTTTTAATGAATCAATGATCAGATCCGTCTGTAGGGGCTATCGGCTTTATGGGTATTTTCCCTACATGTTTATATTTTTGAGGCTAGATTTTTGGATCGGATTATTATCCCCAACCTTCATCCTCATACGCTTAAAAAGATAAAAATGACCTTGATGAAATATAAGCTCAAAATCTTCATCCACAGATAACTTCTCGATCAACTGTGTCTCAAATTCCTTTGGATTATAGTCTCCCACAATTCTGTTTTGATCCACCATGGCAATATAATCCACATTATCTATCATGTTCGGCAGGTTAAAGGCATATTTCCTGTGTGTCAAGTGAGGTCTTACTTCCGATGAGGCGGTAATGGATGACTCCAGAGGAATCTCTTTTAAAGCTTTTTCAAAGGCGATTTCATCCTGACCAACTTCATACATCGGGCGCCAATAAGAAGGTGTCGTTGGTAGGGGACTATAGTGATAATTAGTTCTCACAGCCGCAGCAATCAACAACACTCCCACAATCCATCCCACAAATTTGTATTTTTTAAGTCCCATTTCAATATATTTCCAACCGAAGATTGTCGCCATAACCAAACCAACCATGGCAATGCTGTCATAGTGGAATACTATACTTCTCATCTGCCCTTGCTTGCTCATTAGATTGATCAATATGTCCGGTGCAGAGATAAAAAGCCATGGCAAACCGATCAGAGGCAGAAAACCGAAGGGCTTAAGCAAAGAGATGTAATAACCTATCGCCTCTGCCCCCACAACCCTTTCGAATATCAATTGCATGTTGATGCCTTCACCGCTTGATGCCGAATAATCCGATAATTTAAACCAGTCCCAAACCCAGTATCTTCCGAACTCTGCAAAATGTGGAATTAAAAAAAATATGGTCAGCAGAAACCACGCCATACCTGCACAAGTAAGGATCAATCCCCGGCCCCTTTCTTTTACAAATACGAAGGTATATATTCCCAGCATTACGATGGCAAGAGACACGCTTTCCTTTGTTAGCATGGCCAATAGGGCAAACAAATACACCCATTTCCACTTTTTCCTATATGTGCCATAAAAAGCAGCCAAAAGAAAGAACATTGCCAATGCTACCCCATGAAAATCATAAATATTAGTCCACTGTACCCCGGGATTAAGTAAATAAACTACTGCGATAATCAAACCCTTCAATTTGCTTTTTAACACATCTCGAGCCAGCAAATATGCTGGCACGGCAGCCAAAGCAATAAAAAATGATTGGAGAACAAGAAGGATAGCCACATGATCATAAATCAGATAGAAAGGAGACAAAAGCACCAGTATCAGGTCAGCATGCAAACCAAGCCGGGAAACGATATCCACACTTCCGGATAAAGAGAAGAAGTTACCGTGAATTGTATTCCAGACAGTCTGGTCCATATTAGCTAAGTCATAGCTGGACGCAAATGCCGCATGGCGTCGGATAGACAAATAAGAAAAGGTCACAGTATATAGTGCCACCAATATTACTAAAGACATTCCAGCCCAATTTTTCTTCAAAAATACTATCGCTTTACTTATTTTCCAAGACATCTTTTATCATCCATGATCTTCCCTTGGTATTATTCTTTATTATCAAATCCGCTAGAATCCCGGAAACCAGAAGCTGAACACCAGTCAGGAATCCAAGCATCCCCGCTAGGGGCCAAATTTTGTCCGACAGATGATATTCATAAAAAATCCTCATCAAAGCAAGGGTAAGGAGCAGCAAAGTTGAAAAAAATATCAAGATTAAACCTATTGTTCCGAATAAATGAAGAGGGCGGGAGTCATACTTTCTGGTAAACCACACAAGCATCATATCCAAAAAACCCTTGACTGTTCTACTGGTCCCATACTTACTTTTCCCGGACATGCGTCTCCTATGGTTTACTTTATCTTCCGTAATACTAAATCCTCTCCAGCGCAGTATAGCGGGAATCATCCGATGCATCTCACCTCGAAGATCAAGATCTGTAAAACACTCTCTCTTATAAACTCTCAGGGTACATCCTGCATCGTGAACCTTGTCATCTACCAGAACTGACCTAAGGCGCCTAGCTACATTAGAAACAAATATTTTTGACCAATCGTCTTTTCTGTCGTACCTCCATCCACAAACCACGTCAAATCCCTCTTGGAGTTTATTAAGAAGTTTGGGAATATCCGCAGGGTCGTTTTGACCATCCCCATCGAGA
>Ga0209518_1001785_pt1 | contig 21949 bp, 24 predicted proteins | sample RifGroB1_FD_183993 | JGI IMG/M metagenome (GOLD analysis project Ga0209518, IMG submission 183993) | Groundwater microbial communities from Rifle, Colorado, USA - Groundwater B1 (SPAdes) (version 2) | ecosystem: Environmental > Aquatic > Deep subsurface > Groundwater | place: Rifle, Colorado...
ACCCTTGTTTAAGACTAGCCCGGACAAGGAAATGACCCCAATCTCACTCGTCCCTCCGCCAATATCAATAATCATTTGGCCTTCGGCCTTGTCGACCGGCAAACCGGCGCCAATCGCCGCCGCCATCGGCTCCTCAATCAAAAACGCCGCCCGGGCGCCGGCCGACAGGGCCGCTTCATGAACCGCCCGCCGCTCCACCTCGGTCACCCCGGAAGGAATTCCGATCGCCACCCGCGGCCGCGGAATCTTGAAACCAAAACCCTTGTAGAGCTCGTGCACTTCCCGGATGTAGTGCTTGAGCATCGCCTCCGCCGCATCAAAGTCGGCGATCACCCCATCCCGGAGAGGTCTGACCACTTCGATATTGGCCGGGTTCTTACCCAACATTTTTTTCGCTTCTTCCCCGATCGCTAAAATTTCCTTCGTTTTGATATGCCGGGCCACCACCGAAGGTTGCCTGATCACCACCCCCTTGCCCCTGACGTGGACAATCGTGTTCGCCGTCCCCAGGTCAATCCCCACGTCCAAAGTTGCTAAGCGCCAAATTTGTTCAAACATAATTTTGTGCCAATCATATCAGAAAAAAATGGGGGGAAATTCGGCCTAAGTGAACCGGTTGAACGCAGTGCCGATTCTCAAATCGGCCTTGCTGTATAATCCGAGCCACTCCTAAACCACCGCAGTTTAACAAGTAAAAATAACTAGTGAAATATCTAGAGAAAGGAACCGTGAAAGATGGACAAGAAACCATCACCCACCCAAAAAAAAGTGCGGACGGTTAGAGACTACCTTCCGCACATCATCGTCGCTTCTGTAATGTACTTCGCGGTCTCGATCCTTTGGTTGTCAACCAAAAATATCGGACTGCCCACGGCCGCCCTGGTTTCTCTCAGTGTTTTCATCTTTATGAGCGGAATGGTGTATGTTGCCGCTCAGCTCCGAAGAACCGAGAAGAAATCGGACGACCTTCAATCGAACAAACCCGAAAACTCTGACGACGCCAACAAAAAGGCGGTACGTCGCCAGGCCCGAATCGACGCCCTAGGGCGCGATACCCAAGCCACTCGTGATCAACTGCTCCGCGTCGGGGCAGTCATCAGCGTTGGCCTGCTGGTTTTTTCTCTGGGCATGCGCGCGGCATTCGGCCTTACGGCTGAAAAGGTGTACTTTATTCCCTGGTGGGGACTGGCGATTATCTGGTTCTTCCAGATCGTCCTCTTCCCCCGCTGGCTCACCTACACGTCTTTCGTAACCATGACCGGTCTGCGCGTTGGAATCCAAATCTTCGGGCTTGGCATCCTGTCGATGCTACCCAACTTCATCATGCTGCCGTTCTTCTACCTCCTGATGATGTTTTTCATGTTCGGCAGCATCATGCTCCCCTCCTTGTTCCAGGTCAAAGAAAACCGACCAGGCCAAGGTGACTGGGCCATCCCCGACGGAGCCACGCGGGGCCAACCACAAGCCCGAGCTGTCTTCGAAACGACGTTTGACCAAATCACCGCGTACGTCGAAGGCCAGTCGAAGGTTCGCCCCCCTCGGGGCATCCTTTCGGTCGGTGGCCCTGGCACCGGAAAGACGTTGCTGGCCAAGGAATACGCCAGCAAAATGGCGTTTCCCTTCATCTATGCCGACGGCAACGTCTTCAATCCGCCTTTCATGGGGTTCGCCCCAATAATGATCGGCTGGGTCAAGGGCCGCGTCGAAGGGTTGGCCCACGAATACGGTTGGGCCGTCCTCTTCGTCGACGAATGCGACACCTTGTTCGGCATGAGAAGTGGCATGCAGCCACAACGCCAAATGGGTATCCAGGACTTCAACGTCCGCGGCAATGATCTGGCCTACGGACGCACCACCCAAGGGCCAACTGAACATGATGTAATGTTTCTTCCCGGCGCCGGGGGTGGAGGAAACATGGGCATCTACTCATTTCTGACCTGGATGGACGGGGTGCCATCGCCCCCGTTCCTTTCCAAACTGGCCAGGGGTACGGCGAATACCCTGCTCTCTGTCTTTCTCCCAGTGACCGCCTTTGGCAAGATCCTAAGACTGCCACCGGCCAAGGCCCAGGAAAGCAACGTCCTTTTCATCGGAGCCACCAACCGGCCCTGGATGATCGATTCGGCTATGGAAAGGCCCGGTCGGCTCGAAAAAAAGGCCCACTTTAACTTACCCGACGAGATGAGCAGCTATGATATAGCCCAGTACTACATCAAGCTGGGCCACAAGGAGGGCTACTACCGAGATGAGCTACTCAATCCGGATTTGATCTGGGCCTTTGCTCGAGCCAACATCGGTCAGTCGCCGGCAGAAATTGAGCGGGCCATTCGCGATGCGATCCCAACCCGAGTCCGGCACCTAAACGACCTGCGTCGGATCATGAAGCTCGCCAACCGGGGGGGGTCTCGAAAAAGAGGTACTGGCAGCTCTCTCCGAAAACGAGCGCCGTCAACGAGAGATGGACCTCAAGTTTTGGCGACGGCACGTCCATGAAATCCGCGCCGCCAACGGCGACGAAATCACAGACGGTTGGGACGAACGAGTCAACTGGGACGCCCTAACCGAAGCTCTATCCGAAATCTCTTGGGGCGCCATCCGCCTTGAGGCGATTCATCCAGAGACGCAGAAGAAAGTGGCCTTTCACGAAGTTGGTCACTTTCTCGTGCTGGTCGCCCTCTTGGTCAAGCGTTTCAAGACCATCCCCACGGTGCTGACCGCCCTACCGCGAGGCGAAGGAACGTTGGGCAAGGTCGTGTACTTGCCTAATGACCCTCGTGAAACACACAACCAAGTGTTTTACGAGAGCGCGCTGCGAGTCGCGTTGGGCGCTTGGACGGCGGAAAGGTACTGCTTCGGCATTAACCTACCCGGCGTCTCCGGTGACCTGCAGAATGCCACCGGCCTGACGGCTCTTGAGTCAGGTAAGTGGGGCATGCCGCCACTTCAGTGTCGCTCTAACGAGGAACAAGAGCACTACAGACAAATTGGCTTCCAGCTGATCTCCGAGCCGGAGACCACCTCGTTTCTAAACCCCAGCGCCTCAGCGCTGGTAGAACGAGCGCTCGCCGGCGAACGGCGTAACGAGATAGCGCTCCGACTGGGAATGGCAGCGGTAGACAACTATCGCCTACTCCGGGCCAACAAAGGCCTGTACACCAAGATCGTCGCCGAGCTGATCGAAAACGACGAAGTCAGCGGGCAACGCCTGACCGAATTACAGGCTGAGGTCCTCACTTCTCTGGTCGACCTTGACCAGATGAGCGAAGAGGATCGGACGGCGTTTCCGGCAAACGACTTTGCCGTAGTAAACCCTTTCTATGGCAGTACGATAGCCGAAGGGGCGGACATAGTCGAAAAAGTTGAAGCCCTACTCAGGGAAGGAGGCCAGCCATGAAAAAGAGAAGCGGGAAAATGCGGCTCGCCATCAACCTCGTGGCGACCCTGATCATCGGAGCGGTTGCCTTCCTGGCTTACCGTTCTTCCTCCCAACAATCTGTGTCGGCAAAAGAACTCGGGCTGCCCCCACTTAGAAGTGAAGTGACGTCCGTCAAAATTGACGAAAGGGACCAGCGAGGCGAAATCAACGTCTCGCTGATCGTCGACTTGGACGCGGGCGATCCAGATAATATTGTCAGTGATATGGTCGCAATATTTATCTGGGGTAGAGCTAAACTGAAGCCGTTAGTCTGCGGCCCAGATTATCCACCCAATCTTTGTGTCCAAAGGTGGGTCAAGATCACCTGGGTTACCCCGAAGGATACCGCTGGAGATAGCTATCCAATCACGACCATCGGTCTCGACCAGTTGGCCATCGACCGGCTCAGCGAACGAGATATCCACGGCTATGAGGAGTTTAACAAGTTCCTCAAGCATATCGCCGAAGAGAGCAATGGCACCGCTCTCTTCTACCAAGAATATCCAGCCGTTCCCGAACCATTCACGGGCTTCAAGTAACCGGTAGGTCACTAGGAGCGAAGCCAAAATGGTACGGAAACTATTACCGGAGTCCTCTCAATGCGAGAGGGCTCCGGTTTTTTTATGGCCAAAACCAAAAAGGTCCGGTGCTCTGACTCTCGTCAAAGACCCGGACCTAAACTAAACTAGCCTCCTGCCACCCAAACCGCCTGGTAATACAACGCCTGGGCGCAGTTCTTTATCGTCACCTCGAGCGTCCCGCCGCCGGCCACCGGCATCAACGTCAAGGTGCTTTTGCCGTCAAGGGGCCTGGTGACGTCCAAACCGGCAACCCGGTTGTCACTATTCCGTCGCAGTAACGACAGACTACTGCTTGAGCCGCTAAACAACCAGACTTCTTCCAACCCGCCAGGACGATAAAGCAGGATTCGATCGGAAAAAGGCCACGGCTTCAGCGGCCCGCCGAAATCAGCGGCGCAAGCATCTCGCGCCGGCAGCTCGACTTCCCTGACGAAACCAGTATAGCGGTAGCGGCCATCACAATTGGCAATGGTCACCCCAACCAGATTCTTCCACTCCATCCTGACGGTTTTCCCCTCCTTAGGTAGAACACTCCCGCTCGGCGGAAAACTGCCATCCGCTAGGACCAGATATAACGTTGCCGATGATTCGAACCCTCCCTTAGTTGTTCGAAGTATGGCCGCAAAATCCGCCGTCGAGCCCAAAAAAATAGTCTCACCCGGAACAAACTCGGTCCCGGTGAGGCAAATGTTCTCATCGCTGGCCGCCGTTGGGGTAGCCGCCATTTGCTGGCCGCAGGCGGTTAAAAGCAAGCCGGCAGCCACCAGACCAACGTAAATTGTTTTCATTGCGGCCTCCTAGTGCCGAAAGATGAAGATTGTTAAGCTGAAATGTGCTAGGCTCATGATTATACCGTGCTATGCTGGTTTATGGAAACCCTCGACCTGGTTGAGCTGAACGAACTCAAGACCGGCCAAGAGCCAGAATTTATCGCCTTCCTGGCCCATATCGCTATTTCCGCCTCCGACATTGAAAATTTTCCCTCCCACCCCCCGCTGTCTGACGCCCTCAATCGCCTGATCACCGCCTTCAACCTCGGCATCCATGACGGCCCTGGTCTAAAGAACTGTCTCATCAGCATCGGTTTTACCTACCAGGATATCGATCTGCCTCCGGATTACTCTCCCGCCAGCGTCCTGAAGAGTCGCCATCTCCTTGACCAGCTCGACCTGATCGTTTTGGTTATCGCCGTGGCTAAGGTCAAAGCGGCCGTACGAGACCTATAACCTTGACATTTCGCGTCCTCTGTGCTATAAAACCAGCATCGGCAGCGGTTCTTCATCCTTACTTAGGAAAGGAGAAAAAATGAGCCCTTCGACGAACGATCAAGCCAATTGGCCCGAGGAAAGCAATACTTCCCCGGAACCAACCTACGGCTGATCTCATCTCCAAGGGCAGCGGCTAAAAACCGCTGCCCATCTCACCCCCACCCCCCTTCACTTCTTACTCCTCTTTCCCCGTGCTAAACTTTAGTTCATGGCCAGCCGCCGCCAAAAACCCATCTACGCTTTCATCGACTCCCAAAATCTAAACCTTGGCGTCCGCTCCCAAGGCTGGAGGTTCGATTTGGGCAAGCACGAAACCAAAGGTAATGTCGATGCGGAACTGGTACTCAATTTTACGTTCGATTCAAAAACAAGGCCCTCTTCGTCAATGATATTAAAAGTAAAGTCTCAAGGCAATAAAAATGGGAGTGTTGTCTGCGGTACGAAACCGCAGACTTTCCTCCCTGGTGATAACCAAAATATAGCATAATCGATAAAAAATGTCAAAGCTAACCCACTACGCCGACAAAACCATTGAGTATCTCTTCTACGCTCTCTTCTTCTTCGTTCCTCTCCTCCTCTGGCCCAAAACCTCCGAGGTCTTTGAGTTCAATAAAATGCTCCTGGTCTATGTCATCACTATTCTCATTTCCGCCGCCTGGGTCGTTAAATGGATCGAGGCCAAAAAAATCACCATCCGCCGGACTCCTCTCGACCTCCCCATCGCGATCTTCCTCACCTCCCAAATCCTCTCGACCATCTTTTCGATCGATACCCACACCAGTCTCTGGGGCTACTACTCCCGCTTCCACGGCGGCCTGATCTCCACCATCGCCTACCTCCTCCTTTATTACGCCCTTGTCACCAACTTCACCCGCGACAAGGTTTCTTTTGCCATCTATTCCATTATTTCTTCAGCCGCTCTCGTCGCCCTCTATGGCATCCTCGAGCACTTCGGCATCGATAAACACCTCTGGGTCCAGGACGTTGCCAGTCGGGTCTTTAGCACTATTGGCCAGCCAAATTGGCTTTCCGCCTACCTCGTCGCCCTGCTCCCCCTGCCGATCTTTCTGGCCGTGGAGGCCCGTGACAACAACCACCGTCTGCTCTGGGCCCTTTTGGCCCTCCTTTTCGCTATCACCATCATCTTTACCAAGTCCCAATCGGGCCTGGCCGCCACCGGTCTCATCCTCGCCGCCGTCGCCCTTTATTTTGTCGGCCGGAAATTTAAATTTGTTTACCTTTTCATTCTTCCTTTTATCCTGCTCGCAACCATCCTCAAATGGGATTTCGTCGTTAAAATTAATCCCTTCGGCGTCCCCAATCTGGCCGCTCTGGTCAAAGCTGACGGAACTAACCGGGTAGGCGGCTCCGACTCGATGATCATCAGGCAGGTCGTCTGGCAAGGCGCCCGCAAGCTTGGGGCAAAAAACCCGCTTTTTGGCACCGGCCTGGAAACATTTGGCTACACTTACTTCACCGTCCGGCCGGCCCTCCACAACCTACTCTCCGAATGGGAATTTCTCTACAACAAGGCCCACAACGAGTACCTCAACTTCCTGGCCAATACCGGCTTTGTTGGCCTGGCCGCCTATCTTCTCCTTATTGGCTGGACTCTGGTTTGGTGGGCCCAAATCGGGGGAGCAATCTCCCGCGGCCTGCTCTTCGGCTATCTCTCCATCCTGATTACCAACTACTTCGGCTTTTCGGTCGTCCCCGTCGCCCTCTTTTTCTTTCTTTTCCCCGCCCTCGTCTTTACTCTATCAAAGTCTAAAGAAAGATATATTTCTCTAAACTTCAGCATCAATCCTTACCTCGGCTTTTTAATTCTTATTCCTCTCACCCTTTACCTTCTCGCCATTCCTTACCGCCAATGGCGCGCCGATATCGCCTACAATACCGGCCGGCAATACCTGACCCTCTCCGCCTACAAACAAAGCCTCAATAGCCTGACCAAAGCCGTATCCATCTCGCCCAACGAACCTCTTTTCCTGGCCCAACTGGCCGAAGGCCAAGCCATTACCGCCGCGGCCGTGGCCGCCCAGCTGGACTCCCTGCCGGCAACCCTGCCCGCAGATGCTACGCCATCAGCGTTGCAGGCGGGCGCCGGCGCCGATCTGGTCGCCAGTGGCCAGAAATTGCTCGCCGAGTTGCAGGCCGGGGCCCTGGCCAATTCCGACAAAGCGGTCAATCTCAATCCCCAGCACACCAATCTCTACAAGTCCAAGGCCAAGGTCGAACTCTACCTGGCGACGATCGATCCCCGCTACAACCGGCAGGCCCTAAAAACTCTTGAAGAACTCGCCGCTCTATCACCCACCGACGCCAAAGTCGTCTACAACCTCGGCCTGATCTCCGACCAACTAGGGGAAACCAAAAAAGCCCAAGAATACTATCGCCTCGCCGTTAACCTCAAACCCGACTACGATGCGGCCCAGGCCATGCTCAAAGAGTAGTTTGACAAAACCAAACATGTGTCATATGCTAAACACATGATCCGTACCCAAGTCTTCTTACCGGAGGAAACCTATCAATACCTCAAAATTCGCGCCCTGCGCGAAAAAAAACCCGCCGCCCAAGTCGTCCGTGAGGTACTCCAAGCCGGCATGGGGCAACCCGTCAAAAAACAAAATGCCGGCGACACCCTACTCCAACTGGCCAAACTTGGAGGCAAAGGACCGAAGGATCTCTCCAAAAACATCGACAAATATCTCTACGAGGAATGAAACCACCGATAATTGCTGACTCAAGCGCCCTCGTCTCACTGGCTACAAACACCGACAGCAATTACCACAAAGCTGTCGATATTGCTCAAACGATAAAGGATGAAGACCGGGAGGTCGTTGTTCCAGGCGACGTCTTCTCTGAGACCCTTAACGTCCTTGGTCGAAAAGCGGGTCACCAAATAGCCATCGGCACCGCCGAAACAATCATCAACTCAAATAACTTTATTATTGCCGAAACGACGGCAAAAATAAGGGAGGGCGCCCTGGAAATTTTCAGGAACCAAACCCAATCAGTCAGTTTTACCGATTGCCTGGTTATGGCTTTCGCCGACCACTATCACACCAAAACAATTTTTGGCTTTGACGAAGTATTCAGGAAAAACAAATACCAATATTACCTTTAGCCTCTCAATCGCCTGATACCCCATATTCTAAAGCGTGCAATATTACAGGTCAAATGGTAAAATAGACAAGTGCAAATTCTGACCACTCCTCATCCTTTCCTGAAGCACGTAGCCAAGCCACTCGCTTCTTGGGACAAAAAAACCGCCAAAGAGGTCAGGAAAATGGAAACCATCCTCAAAAAAACCACCAACCCCAAGGGTGTCGGTCTGGCCGCCACCCAGGTCGGCCTGGACAAACGCCTCTTTATTCTTCTCGACGAAAAGAACAAAAAAACCAAAGTCTTTATCAACCCCCAGATCGTCTCCGCCAACAAAAAAATGCTCTCCTCGGTCTACAAGAAGAAAAAGGACCGCTGGCTCGAGGGCTGTCTCTCCATCCCCAGGCTCTGGGGCTTTGTCGACCGCCACTACTCAATTACCCTCAAGTACCAAGAGGAGAGTACCCTTAAAACCGTCACCAAAGATTTCTCCGCTGTCGAGGCCGCTTATATTCAGCACGAAATCGACCACCTCGACGGTATCCTCTTCACCAATCGCATCCGGCAGCAAAACGGCCTGATCCTGCGCGAAACCGAAGACGGCCTCACCCCAATCATCCTTTAGACCCAAACCATAAAAAACCCCGGCCAGACACCTGGCGGAGGCGTTGTCGCCGTCACGATCAAGACCACCACCAGACCAACTGTCCACAACAAGTGCAAACTGGTGGATAAGATCAGTAGCCACAGCGGAACTTCAATTTTCCGTTTCATTGTCTCATCTCCTTTTCAAAGATCTTTATTTCCTCGTGCCTCCGCAAAACGGGGTCATAAGAAAATATTGAAACATATCATACAACATTCGTTTTAGAACTTACTAGAGTGTTAAAATAGCCTCATGAAACCAGCCAATCTTGTCTACTTCGGTTCCCCTGCTTTCTCCGCCGAAATCCTAACATCCCTAATAAGTTCCTCCTGGGACGGTGGCCCAAGCGAACCGGTTGAGCGCGGTGCCGATTCCCAAATCGGCCCAAAGGGACTCCTCCCAGGTGAGACGAAAATCAACATCGTTGGCGTGGTCACCAGCCCCGATAAGCCCCAGGGCAGAAAACAAGTTCTTACCCCCTCACCCGTTTCGCAACTGGCTGCCAAATACGACCTGCCCGTCTTCAAACCGGAAAAACTGGACCCCGCCAATCTCCGCCACCTCAAACTGCTCAAACCGGATCTTTTTCTGGTCGTTGCCTACGGCAAAATCATCCCCAGCTCCTATCTGACCACCCCTGCCAGCGGTACCTTTAATACTCATTTTTCTCTTCTGCCTAAATACCGCGGCGCCCTCCCCGTCAGTGAAGCCCTCAAAAATGGAGACCAAGAAACCGGCGTCAGCCTGATGGCAATGGATGACCAGTTAGACCACGGACCGATTATTTCTCAAAAAAAAGTTAGTATTGATATAAACGACAATTGTGAGACCTTGACCACCAAACTTACCCAAGCCGGGATCAAACTTTTAAGTGACTATTTACCCCGCCTCGCGGGAGGCAGTTTCACCACTATCCCCCAAAAAGAAAGCCAGGCCACCTCTACTCCCTCGATCAAAACCCGCACCCGGCAGAACGCCTTCGTCGACTGGCAGACAATCCAGGCCGCCCTGGCCGGGACCGCTGCCGCCACTACCCACAACCTTATCCGCTCGAACAACCCCGACCCTAGCGCCTGGACCAAAATTCCCGAATCCGCCTCTGGCGAAAACAACCTTGAGATCAAAATCATTGAAACCACTCTTCTCGGGGATAAACTGGTCATTAAACTCGTTCAACTTCCCGGCAAATCACCAATTACCTGGAGCAGTTTCACCAGCGGCCACCCTCAATGGCGCTCCTGAAGCGACAACAGCAAATTTAGGGCCCCGGCCGGGTTCCTGGCCCCAGTCAACTTTTCCGGATCCAGCAAACGGCGATACTTCGTTGCCACCATCAGATGACCGTCACCCACCCCCAGCAAAAGCGAGTCGTTCTCCAAACCAACTATTAACCGAATCTTGCCCACCGCCACCCCCCCGCCGTCATTGACTTCAATGACGTATGGCCTTGTCCCGGCCCCCACCCTGATCTCACTCCCACCGATGCCCTCGTCGAGTCTCTCGTGTTTATCTTCATCGGTGATCATCTGCAACCAACCGCTCTTGTCCCCCAGAACCAAGCCATCAGTGAGATCAAGCTCCACTATTAAATCCGCCTCACAATCAGTCAGAAACTCTACCGCCTCAGCGGTGCCCCGATCCAGCTGACCAAACATCTCGGCGGGCAGACTGTGGCAAAAAGCCGCCAGCGGTAGGACCAATCTTTGGAGGTTGCCTCCATAATCATAAAAGATTTCCAAACCCGACGGCTGACAAATGACCTTGAACAAACTCTCCCCGCCGTACAAAGCCTCGATCGCGGTGATATCGCCGCGGTCATCGGCCACCGTCGCCCGGAAACCGCCCAACGCCGCCGTCGACTCCAGCTCGAACAGCCGGCTGGTCCCACCCAGGGAAATAGCGCTTCTGATTGTCCGCTGATCCCTTATTTCGGTCGCCATCTCAAAATCCCTCCCCCCTGATGAAGTTTTTTATTTTCGCCAAACCCGCCTGGTCATAAAAATCACCCTCCAGCAGCCCCAAATTCACCTTCAACGATTGGCCCATACCCACCACCCCGCCACTATCGCCAACACCAACATTGAGTCTGCCCCTGTCCGCCTCAATCCTAGCCAAAAAATAGACCCGGCCGATCTGGACCCCGTCCGCCTCGACAACAACCGCAATTTGCTTGCCCATGGCCGCCAAAGCATAATTCTCCGCCGCCTCCGCATCAGCCCCCCGCCGCTCACGGGTAATCACCAGTGTCCCCTTGGCCAAATCTATCTTGGCGACAATTTCCTCCTCCGCTTCCCGCAGGAAGCTTAGTAACTCCAGAAATTCTGCCGACAAACCAGGCCGCGCCCTTTCTTGGGAATCCACGAATTCCGTCATCCTAAAGGCCGCAAAAACCAAGTCCCCCCGCTTATCGTAATCGAAATCTAAACCCAAAAAACTGACCCTCGTCTCCCCTTCCCGACCCAGACGCGAGACCACTTCCCGGCCCTTGTCGTCAAACACCCGCAAACCCCCTTCGGACGCGTATCGTTCGACCCTCATAGCAATGGCCAATAAACTTCTTCCATAAACCCAACTAAGTCATCCTCGCTGGGCAGGCCCTGAGTCACCTGCCAATCAAAATTGGCTACACCTATGACCGTCCGCGGTACTTCCATTACCCTCTGCCGCCCATAAAAAAAACTGACCTTATCCGAAAAAACCGCAAAACCAACCTTCCCTTTCAAGAAACCTAAATCTCCCCGCCAGGTGTAATTCGCTAAGTTTTCCTCGTCCTCGGCCACTGTCCCAACTACCTCCCTCCCGGTTGTCTCGGCACAAACCACCGCCAACCCATCCTCGGTAAATCTCAAACTAAATAGCCGATCCTCACCAAACTGCTTCAGATCCTCGACATTGCCCCAGTCGCCCCTCTCCAAAGCAATTTTAGTGCCCGCCAAAGCGGCTATATCAACTCCGCTGATCATAACATCCTGCAAAACTCCCGAGCCCCGAAAGTACTCCAAAATCATAAAAGGCGTCAGGCAACTGACGGTCAAAGAGCCTTCCAAGGCCTGAATATCCATTCTCCCTCGTCCCCCTCCCGAGGAAATTCGCCAATTAGCTCCGTCAACCTCGCGAATTAAACGTAAACCGCCCTCGCCCCGCAAACTAAAATTAATTTCCCGGTTCCTACCTTCTCCACTGGTCTTCAAGACTCCGCCCCAGGGGTCGATTGTCAGTGGAAAGTGACTTGGTCTGCTTCTTCTCCTTTTTTCCGTCATTTATTTAGCTTTCGCCACGGCCAGCGCTGTCTTTTCCCCGGCCCGGACCGTGCGCTTGCACTTGGTGCACAGTCGCAGCTTGACCGTCTCACCGCCGATGGCCATCCGGTGGGTATGCAGGTTTGGTCGGCGAATGATATTTACCCGATTCTTGGAAAAGCTGACCAGATTGCTGTTCTGAATGCCCTTGCCGCAAAAGGCACAGCCATATCTCTTCTTTATCATAGGTGGCTATTTTATCACGCTCGAAGTTATCCTGCCAATCGTTTATAATCCGCCCCATGTTCGCCGAAAGACTCCTCAGCGATATCATCGCCTGGTGGGAAGACAACCCCCACAAAATATGGCTTGAAATCTTTGGCTTCAAAAACAGATAATTAACTAAGCTATACTTTAACCATTGATGGAAACACTCTATTTTCTTTTTGGTCTCATCATCGCCATTACCGTCCACGAATTTGCCCACGCCCTCCTGGCCGACCGTCTCGGCGACCCCACTCCTCGTTCCCAGGGCCGACTGACTCTTAATCCGCTGGCCCATCTCGACCCCGTCGGCACCCTGATGCTCCTGCTCTTTCGCTTCGGCTGGGGCAAACCGGTTATCTTCGATCCCTACAACCTCGCCCACCCCCGGCGCGACGCCGGTATTATCTCTCTCGCCGGCCCGGCGAGCAATATCTTACTGGCCACCATTCTCGCCCTCAGCCTGCGCTTTCTGCCCCTTCCCCAACTACTTAGTCCTTTTTTCTACATCACCATTCTCCTGAACATCACTCTGGCGGTCTTCAACCTCATTCCGGTTTACCCTCTCGACGGCGAAAAAATCCTGGCCGCCCTGCTTCCCCGCGACCTGGCTTACGAATATCAGGCCGTCATGAGCCGCTACGGCACCATTATCCTTATTTTCCTCATCCTGCCCGTTTTCGGCACTTCGCCCATCATCAGCCTGATCTCCCCGACCATCACTTTCCTTTCCCGCCTGCTTCTGCCATAGCCAGCGGGTAACCCGGGAAAAACGTTCCCTTCAGTTTCTCTACCTCCAAACCGGCCACCGTCGCCTCGGTCGGCAGTGTTTCCCGATCCAGACTCCGGTTAAACCAGAATTTTTGGCCTAGCCCATCGCTACCGGCAATCTCAAACCCCAGCAAATCTCCATTCTGAACCACCCCCACCCCCCAACCCGCCCCCGGAATCGGATAGCGCCAACCCCGATCGAACTCCAATTTATAAGGTGCGGTCGCCTCCCTCTGCTGCCGATTAAAGAAAACTATCGGCTCATAGCTGGTAAAGTTCATCGTCACCATCCAGACCTGGCCGTTTACTAGCTGATTCCTAACCTTATCAACCACCTCCTTTGGTAAACTAATTTTCCCCTGCCGCACTGCTTGATAAAGCGCCGAGTTCACAAACAGGCTGGCCCAAGCCAAGTTTCCGTCCTGATCATAACGAACACCAACTCTTTTCGGTATGGCCAACATCACCCCCTCCTGGTCCTGTGACCAGATCGAAAAAACATTTTCGTTTTCTCGAAATAGATTCAGGGATGTCTGGATCCCCGTCGCTTCAAAACAATAACTAAAACCGCCCGGCAACTCCCCCTGGCGATACTGACCCATGGTTACCCCGCCAAGGAAATCCTGATAACCATAACTGCTGGGTCGCTCTTCCGTGGACATTAACCGCTATTCTACCACCGTGGTCTTACAGATTCTTCCGCCGCGCCAAGAAACTCATTACCCCAACCACAATCAAAAGCAGGATAAAGCCGAACAGGATCGCTTTGCCGATCCCCACCACGACACCCGTCAGTCGTCCCGAGGCGCCCGGGGTCACGATTGGCACGACCGCCCCCCGGTCGTCAATCTTCGTCGCCAGCCCGCCTGACTGCACCGCTGTCGGCGAGGGCTCCAAACCGGACTCAACCACCCCCTTACCGAAATCAATCGTTTCGACACTGCCGGTCAGAGCCACCACCCCGGTCGGCTTGCTACCATAGGCATCCGGTTCCAGGGTCACAAAAAGCGATTCAAATTTATCCGCCAGACTGGCCGACAACTTCCCATTGACGATTTCTCCCAGCCTTGGCTTTTTTTCTCCGGCATTCGCCCAGACCACATACTTGTTGCGCACCGGATCGAGCGCCATGCGCAGTCCCCGGCAAGTCATCAGGATCTTGTAGCTGCCGTCGATGTAGACCGAGGCGGCGTAACAGCTGCCGCCATCCTCGCTCGGACCGACCAAATGAAAAACACCTTCATTGGCCAAAGTCGGCTTCGCCACTAAAAACAAAACGGCGGCTAATACCAGTCCCCAAAAAACTTTCTTCATCTCTCCTATTATTGAGGTTTCTCAAACAAAAAACAACCCCCTGGCTGTTTACTCGTGTAAGCAGCCTCGGGGGTTAACCTAAATCCGTTTCGGCCCGGGCTCGGGCTTGGACGGTTTGGACGGTGTCAGATCGGGAACCGTAGCCAGATCAACTGCCAGCCCGTCAGGGAAAACAAATGTTAATCCTTCCATGGCCTTCCCGACGAGAAAAACAAGGACGTAACCGACTCCCTCCTCCGTCGCGACGCCCGGGTAAGCCAGCTGCCAATCAATCCGCTGCCCCTCCTGATCCAGCACCCGCGGTCCGTGGGTACCACCATCTTCAAGCCAAGAGAAATAAATAGCCTCCCTGGTTGTCCCAGGTGGGAGCAAAAGCCCCACCACAAGCACCTCTTTGGAATCGTCCTTCGGCGCGACTTCCCGACCATACATCTTTAGCGTTGCCTGCCGGGAAAACCATAACACCTCGACTTCCGAAGAAACAATAGTCTTCTCACTTGTTCCCCAAAAAAACTCCACTGTCGACTCCGGAATTGGAACCGACGTTGGCGTGTTTACGACTCTGCCATCAGCACAGCCCGCCAAAATCAGTCCGGCCAACGCCAACAACCAGATCACCTTGTAGTGCTTTGCCATTTCAGGCCTCCTTCCATTGTCAAAGATCAGACCAGACTATACCACAATCACACCAAGAGTCACAGCTCTCTGACCATATACAAACCATCTTGCCGATAGCCCAACTTCCGGTAGTACTCCCTTGTCCCGATGGCACTAATAACCGCCATCTTTTCGTAACCTTTTTCGGACGCGTTTTTTTCGGCCACCTCCAGCAATCGTTTCCCCAAGCCCCGGTGCTGGGTCTTGCCTTTTCCCCTCTTACTCAAACCCATTGCCTGGCCGTAACTGTGGACCTCCCTGACGATCGCCGCTCCCCTAAGTTCGGGGAACAACACCCGCTCGCGTTTATATGGCAGCCGCAAACGTAAAAGCGCATACAATCTGCCCTCTTTTTCGAAAGAAAAGAAAACTTCCCTACCGCCCGCCGTCGCATACTCGATCTCGCCTAGTTCACAATTCGCCGTGTCTAGTTCTGCCTTCCGTCCGCCCACCTCCCGACAGCGGATACAGCGACACGGTCTGCCTTCCTTGATCAGCTCCTCTTCAACCACCTGGCGAAAATTGGTCCTGACCGTCCCGGCCGCCACCCACTTCCGGCTGATATCTCTGATCAAGCGGTCCACCCGGACCCACGGGGGCGTCAAGGCGCTGATTTCCTTCAAAACAAATTTCAGCTCCTCGTCGCTATAGGTCCGGTGTTCTCCCCTTTGCCACATCCGAAAGAGTTCCGTCCCGGCAATCACCATGCAGGGATAAATCTTGACGTAATCCGGTTTGAACCGCCGGTCGGAGTATATCAATCTACTCATTTCTATATCCTTTTCCGGACTACTCCCCGGTAGGTTGGGCATCAGGTGATAGCAAATCTTCATCCCGGCATTGCGCAATAACCTGGTCGCCTGGGCCACTTCCGCTTCCCCGTGGCCTCTCTTCGTCAACCGGGCAATTTCTTCGTCAATCGCCTGCACCCCCAACTGGATCTTCGTCACCCCTAACCGCCGGATCAGCTTGACTTCGGCCTCGGTTACCCAATCGGGTCTGGTTTCCACCGACAAAGCGACAATCCTCTGCTTGGCCGTCTCATTCTTCCTCTGCGCCTCCTCCAACCGTGTCAAGAGGTCCGACCTCTTGACACCGCCCACGGCGAAGGTTTCTCCTCGGGAGGAGACGACTCCTGGGATGGTGGCACCGCAGGTGACTCCTCCCAGGTGGCGCGACTGACCATTACACGCTTCATAAATCCTGGTTATGAACTCGATTTTGTAGTCGTCAGGGTAGGCCGAAAAAGTGCCGCCGATGACGATAATTTCCAATTTGTCCGTCGGATGGCCGTTCTGTCTTAGCTGGGTTAAGCGCTGTTCCACCTGGGCCAGCGGGTCAAAATCGAGGTTCTTGGCCCGCTGCGCCGCCGGTTCGTCGGACAGGTAGCTTTTGGGCATATTTAATTCCAGGGGGCAATAGACGCACTCGCCCGGACAGTTAAACGGCTTCATCATCACCGCCAAAGGCGTCACCCCCGACAGCGACCGCCCCGGCTTTATCGGCGTCAAGAGGTCCGACCTCTTCACTCCCCCGAGGTGTGCAAATGCATTCCTCGCCCCCACCCCACCCCCGAGGTGGCCGGATGGACTCCTCGGGGGTGTATCTGTAAAATCTGTCTTATCGTTCATATATGTTTGATACTCGAAAAATTGCCAATACTTACGACCAAATTGGTCTCTATTTTAGCGCAACTCGACCCAAATTATCGGCTTCGGCTGTTTCTCTTCTCCCCACCCTGCCACCAAAAGCCCAAGTCCTCGACCTGGGCTGTGGCAACGGAGTGCTTCTCACCGCTTTGCCGAAAAACACAGATTATACCGGTCTCGACATCAGCCAAACCCTAATCGACGAGGCCAGACGTCTCCACCCAAAGCACAAATTCATCTTCGCCAATGTCCTCGATCCCCAAACCTGGCCGGGTCTAGGCAAATATGATTTCATCGCCGCCCTGGCTGTCTTTCACCATCTCCCCACCCCAGATGACCACACCAAACTACTCCGAAATATAAAACAGCACCTCAAACCCTTCGACTCCGCTCAGGGCGTACCGCCCGCTTCGGTCCTCGTATCTGTTTGGCGCCTGGACCAACCCAAGTTTGATAAATTTCGTACTGCCACCAAGTATATCTCCATCCCCTTCCACCCTGCCCGCAGTGCCTACGGCACAGCCGTTGCAGGCGGGGGCGGCCCGTCCCGGAACTTCTACACCTTCACCGACGAAGAACTAACCGAACTTGCGAAACAAGCTGGTTTTTCCAATATCAAAACCGAAGTCATAAAGGATAATCTCTACCTCAAACTCGCTTGACATTGCCAAGAATAAATTGCGATACTTAAGCAATGCCCAATGATTCTGGTGGTCAATTTCCCCTGCCCGCCAATACTGCTCCAGCTGTAGGCGGGACGCCACTCACCTCACCCGAGGAAGTCAAACTAACTGATGACGTCGCCCCTGACTTAACTACTCCCCCCGCCACCGCGCCAATATCAACTCCAGAAGCAGAACCAATGCCCACCTATACTCCACCCTCCGCTTCTCCCACCCCCGCAACCATCACCCCCAGCCGACCTTTCCCCATCGTCACCATCCTCCTGCTTCTCATTTCCGTGGCCGCCATTGCCGCCGCTTATTTCTTCTACCAACAAAACAGCGTTCTCGGCCAACAGCTGGCCGAAATCGAGAAAACTCTGGCTCAACAACGCATCAAGGAAAATCAAATCACGCCTACCCCGACGGCAACCCCCATCCCCGAGCTCTCTCCCATCGGCACTATTTCCGCTACTCCCAGCCTTACTCCTACCCCCACTGCCCAAAATGGCTCCGTCTTTGGCACAATAACCAGCGTCATTGCTGCCGCCACCGCCAAATACCCGGCCGCCCAATTACTGATGGTCACCGTTTCGGCGGCCGAAAACCCGGCTACCGCCATCACTAAATACTGGTTTCGCCAAACCGAGACCGACAAACGTTATCTCTACATCCTCTCCGAAGTGGGCAAAGATCTCGCCCTGGTCGATCAGCAGGTCTACGTCACTCCGGACAATACTATTCCCTCACTTAACCAGCTGGCCGCCGCCGGGCAACTGGGCCTCGATCTCCCCGAAGCGCTGACTATTGCCACCGCCGCCTGTCCGCCCAATTTTAGCTGCCACTTCACCCCCGTCAGCGGTCAGTACATCAAGGCCGGTGTCAACCTCTGGCAGATTAGCTACAAACCCACCGACGGCAGTAAACCCTTCGTCATCCAGATCGACGCCGCCACCAAAAAGATTCTCTACAAGAATCAATAACTTCCCGCCTCCCTCCTCCCCGTCGCCATTGACTGATTGAATACCCCGTCATACAATCCGGCTTAGTATGTTCAATTGGTTCAAAGAAGCTCGTTCCCAAGATCCCAAACCGGTTATCCGCCGACCGGAGGATGACCTTCCCCCCGAACTTAAATACGCCCTAAAACCGGGTCGTACCTACCGAAACTTCCCCGACGACGCTCCCGAGTCCGCCATTCCTTCAAATTGCGCCGCCTGTGGTAGTAACTACGATGGTCTGACTCAAACCCACTGTCGCGCCTGCGGCCAAGGTCGGCCGGCCTACAAAATTGATGTCACCGACCAACCCTACTACACCCTCCCACCCAAAAAAGAGGGCGACCCCCCATCAGTCAAAGCCGACGAAATGATCCCCACTTTCGGCGGCGGTGATATCATCCTTGGTAATAATACCGTGGCTCCCTGTGCCATCGGCGATAAAGTTGAAATTGGAATGGAGTCTTCTGTCGCCCAAATCGCCGGCAACCGAGTCCACCTCTACTTCGGCGTCACCTGTTCAGTCGTCGTCGCCAGAGATCATCTCCTGATCGGCTCCCACTTCAATTGTGAAGACGAACACGGCGGCCTGACCGCCAAACAAATCACCCTGGAATCTGGCGGAAACATCGAGGGTAAGATGGTTCTTCCCGATGGCGGCAGTCTTTCTCTCAAGGAAAATAGCTCCATCAACTGCCTGATCGTTGGTGCCGACACCACTATCTTTGCCGGCGACAGACTTGAGCTGGGAACCCTGATCATCTTGGGTCCGAATGTCAAAATCACTCTGGGCGCAGACTGTTCCATCGATACTATTGAATCGGACCATCTCTTCCAACTGCAAACCGGCCGATCTTTCAGCAATGATACCCGAACCAGGCTCCAAGAAGACTATAACCTGGCCGTCGAAATCAGCTACCTGATCAATCGCGCCCTCGACCTCAATCCATAACTTTTTGTGCCGGGGGTGGGCGGAGCACGCGGCATCCTGAGCGAGCTGGTCGAGCGAAGTGTCGATCCCAGATCGACCCGTGTATTACCACGGGAATTCGAACACTTATGGGTGCCGAGACCGTTCCATTTTGGTCTCGTTTTTCCAATGATATCACGGCCGTACCAATGAAAACATCTGTTTTGACTAGTCAGATGTGGGTAAACCATCAGGAAGATATGATTAAGGTATGAAAAAAATCCCAAGTGTCCGTCCTGCGGCTGGTTAATCACCCAGAAAAGAGGCTCTCGTCGGGGTAAGGTTAAATATTCTTGTTCGTCTTGTAGTCATTGGTTTCAAATCAACAGAAGTAGATCGTCTGTTGATGACGGTAAACTGGCCCTCCTCCATCTGGACGGGGTCCCCTTTCGCTCTTTAGCCGATCAATCCGGTCTGGGGGCAGGAACTGTCTTTCGAAGAGTAAACGAAGTCCTCTCCAAACTACCCCACTGCGCTGACATCACCCGTGATTATGCTGCTAAATATTGCGGCATTCTTCTTGTCGATGGTAAGTATATTAAAGTCAAAGGCTACGACCGGAAACTACCGGTCGTCTACGGCGTTGATTACCAGAGTCATGACATTCCTTCCTACCGACTTGGTATCAACGAAGGGTATTTGACTCTCCTTAAGTTCTTCTCTTCCCTTAAGCTGGCTAACTACCCACTCCAGGCCATGGTCTGTGATGACAACCAGGCCACCAGAGATGCCTGTCTAAACATCTTTCCCGGTGCCGTGGTCCAACTTTGTCAAAACCACTACAAGCAAAACGTCAGAAACTGTTTTGATCCAAAGACTGATCTGGCCCACCTTGAATTCGTCAGGGGAATCGAAGACCTTCTCTCCTGTAAGAGATCGCTGGAAGACTACAACCGAAGAGCTGGGTATTTGTTTGACCGCTGGAAACATGATCCTGTCTGTCTGGCCATCTTGACCGATTTGTCTAAGTCTTCTAACCTTCTCCTCGGTTGGAGAAACTTCAAAGGATTACCGATCACCACCAACCTGATCGAGTGTTTCAACTCTCACCTTCAAGGCAGACTCAAAACCATCAAGGGCTTTGAATCCATGTCTCACGCCGATACTTGGCTTAATGGCTACTTCCTTAGAAGAAGAACCAAGAGACTGACTGATTGTGAGGGTAAATTCAGATCCCTGAACGGCAAAACACCCCTCCAGATCTCCAAAAAACCAGATATTGATCTACCAATCTTTTTTTAACCGAAACGTGACCGTTTTGGAACGGTATCATGGGTGCCGGGGGCAGGATTCAAACCTGCGTAGCCATTACGGCGCCACTTTTACAGAGTGGTGTATTTGATCGCTCTACCACCCCGGCATCAACCTATATTTTAACGTATTTGGAGCCGGGATCGAGAATCGGACTCGAGTTTGAGCCTTACCAAGGCCCCGTTCTGCCACTGAACTATCCCGGCGGAGTACTCGACGTCCCGTGTATTACCACGGGGCAACATCGTATATTTTACCTCGAAACCTCCCCTCGCGTCACTACTTGACACCAAGAGAGTCATTGCGCTACCCCAGTAATGATGCTACATTGACTCTAGGGTTGTAAGAATTGGTAAATTCTGAGGCTATGAAAAAAATCTTAAACGTCAAACAAGCGGCCAAAATTCTCGGCGTCTCGACTAATACTATGTATAAGTACCTCAACCAGGGTACCGTCACCGCCGCCCGCGGCCAGGGTCAAGGCAGTTTTCATATTCCGGTCCGCTCGCTCGAACTTTTCCTGGGCAGTGCCCTCAGCGAAGAAACACTCGCTGCCCTCGAAAAAGAAAACACCCTTCCCGAGCCCGGTTCGCCCCGAATCGAAGCGGAGGCCCCGCACGTCGTCGTTGAGCCGGCCGAAACCACCACCTCCTTGACCACAAAAGTCATTCGTACCCTACTGATAATTGGCCTCGTTCTCGTCATCGCAGACATCGCCACCACCACCCAGTTTTCCTTTATCAACCAGTTGACGAGGATCGGCGCCTTCGCCGTCCTCCTCCTCCTTTCCTACCAGCAGGGAGGCTTCGTCAAAAAGTAAATCATGAACCAACAAAAACTGACCCTCAGCCTGCTCGCCTTTCTCGCCCTTTCGCTCCTTGGCGGTCTCTTTGGCATCAATCGCTCCCTTTCAAAGCTCTCGGCCGAAACTAACTCGATCAAACAAACCGTCGCCGAGATCAAGAACCAGCCCAACAAGAACGAAGAAGTCAGCCTGGCTCTCGCCACTCTGCGCGAGGAACTGGTCAAGTATCGCGCCGAACAGGTCGGCCGCGACCAGATTCTCGGTCTTTCCACCAGTGGCAATACCGATACCGGGTCCGACCAGTACGCCAACCTGTCGATGTCCCTCGACCAGGCCCTGGCGACTCTCGAGAAC
>Ga0209518_1001790_pt1 | contig 21912 bp, 26 predicted proteins | sample RifGroB1_FD_183993 | JGI IMG/M metagenome (GOLD analysis project Ga0209518, IMG submission 183993) | Groundwater microbial communities from Rifle, Colorado, USA - Groundwater B1 (SPAdes) (version 2) | ecosystem: Environmental > Aquatic > Deep subsurface > Groundwater | place: Rifle, Colorado...
TTAATTCCAATATTTCAGAACAACTCTTACAACAATAATTACCAGAACCCAAATCTGTTAAAATATCTTCAACTTTAATTAATTCTATTCCACAATTATTACAGTTTTCTGAAATATATTGATCTAATTCATCCTCTAACTCCTTATGAGATACTTTTTGCTTTGTCATTACTCAATAGTTCCTCCGTAACTTCAAAGATAGTATAATCTTCAAGCACCAATTCAAGTTCATTATCTACATTCTTAAACAACTCATTTTCTAATTGAAATGATCCAATACAATAACCTTCAACTTTATGTGATTTATCCCTGCACATATGTAAATTACCCATACCATTAAATGTTGAGGTAGAATTGTAAACTCTACCTACTACTCGAATTAATTTACTAACTGATGAATCTCTATTGAATATTTCTTCTAAGATTGATGTTATAGATGTTTGTTCTTGAGTTGTTTTATCTGTGATTATGTAATCCATTTTGGATGTGTTTTTTTCGTTTAGGGTTAGTAAACCATTTAGATAATATGATTTCATTTTATTTACCTCTTTCTTATTGTTTTAGATTATTATTATCCACCTTACCATTTAATAGAAAAATTTTCGGAATCAAACCCTTGCTACAAGCGACTTACAGAGTTTGTAAATATGCTCTGAGCTACTTATACTTCTCATTAGGGTAATTGTATAGGTCGAATACTTTAACGCATTAGAAGCTCAATATTTTTACATTTTTCTATATTCTGATTTAATACAAATAATATTTATTTTTGTATTTACTTTTCTTCTTTGAGTTCTAATTTTTCCTTGTCTCTTTCTTCTTTTCTCCTTATTCTCTCATTGTGTTCTTTTAGTTGATCCTTGCTACCCATTTTCATGAATTTCATGATATTATGTACTTTATGTATATCACATTCATTTATCCCTAGTACAGCCTCTTCACACACCTCTGGACTTATTATATTCCATACTTTTATTCCTTCTTCTTCAAACTTTGGCAGTAGATTATTTGCTGTGCTAGAACCACTTGGAAGAAGGATGGCTAAAGTTGTGTCTGAGTATCGATATATTTGGTTATTCTTAGATTTAAGATAATTATCGTCCTTGTTTTTTGATTTTTTGCCATCACTGTTTTCTTGATGGAATATTGTATAGACACCTATGTATTTAAGAATTTTCTTTTCACCTCCTTTGCTACTAAATTATTATAACATTATTTTAACAATATGTCAAATAATTATTTATTACTTTATATTATATTATATATTTACCTTCCTTCTCTAAGTGATTTATCCAAATATTCAATAGTATCAAATAAATCCTCTAATATATCTCCCTTCTCTGTATTAATCGAAATATAACCATATTTATTACATATATCAGAGAATTCACAGTATGTTGGATCATTTTCTTTACATTCCATGCATTTATTAGGGTTTTCTTCATCTTCTTCAGCAAAAAATATTAATTGTTTTAGTTTTGTCAGTTGATTTGTGGTTAATATGCTCATTTATTTCACCTCCTTTATATCATTATATTTTTTTTATTTATTGGATTTTGAGGAAGGGGGCATGTTTGTGATTATTGTGATGATGAATGTGTAAACCATACCGCCCCCTTGCCTATGTGATAATTATAGCATGTTGTGGATTTGATGTCAAGGGATAATTTTATTTATTGGTTTAGGGAATTTAATTTTTTATCTCTTCTTAATTATCCAACTAATCTTATTTGCTTTCACGCAAGTATGAACATCAAACTTTGTTCTCAATACCTTACCATTAGCCCACCATTCCTTCTTTAACCAATCTAATTGTTTCTGAGTTGCAGGTTCATATTTCCATTTTGCTTTACGATCTAGGAATGTACTATACTTTCTTGATGCATATTTCTCTGCTTCTTCAATGAGATTAATTAAATTATCATCCTCAGATATATAATCCTTAGTGTTGATTCTATTTGTGGTATCTACCATATACAATTCAAAAATATTCTCATTTAGATTCTTATAAATTGTATAATGCAAATCAGATGTTATAGATAATGCAAAAATTTCTCTATCACATTTATACCAATCATAATATGATTCAGCAAAATATTCACTCATATTTGTTTTAAACAGTTTCAATTCTTCAGCAATTAATGCCAATCTCTCTATTTCTTTTTGTTTTGCTAATTCTTCTCTTTCTAGTTTCTCTGCTTTATTCTTTTCTTCATGTTCTATTGCTTCAGTTAAAGTTTCTTGATCTTTGATTTCTACACCAAATATATCTGTCATTGTCATTGTCATTAAGTCATGTTTACGCACAATGTCAACTACATCAATGATTAAGCAGTTAGATTTGCCTTCTGATGTTCTGAGTCCCCTTCCAATAATCTGAGTCATGAGTATTTTAGATTTGGTCGGGCGACATAGCAAAATACAGTCAGTGGGTTCGTAATCGAAACCCGTAGTAAGCACACCTACGTTTACAATCACAGGAAGTTTACCTGATTTAAAATTACTAATTACTAATTCCCTTTTACTATCCTCAATAGTAGAATCAATATAATCACAAATGATATTGTTATCCTTAAATTTTTGACATATATCTCTGGCATGAGCAATGCCTGATGCAAAAACTATTGTTGATTTTCTATCTGAAGCATATTTGAGATAAGATTCTACTACGAGATCATTTCTAGATTCTGTATTTACTGCATCTTCTAATTGCCTCTGATTAAACTCTCCTGCTATTGTTTTAACATTAGATAAATCTGTATCAGAATGAACATATATTGCTTTTGGCTCACATAAGTAATTGCTTTTAATCATCTCTAATATAGATTTTTCATAGATAATTCCATCGAAAACATCTTTCATATCTTGATTTAGAGGAGTTGCGGTTAGACCAACAACTTTTATATTAGAATTTAGTTTTTCTAATATCTTTTTAATTTGCCCAACCGCATTATGAGCTTCATCGAAGAATACTAATTCAAATTCTCCATGTTCAGACATTTGTTCTAATCTAGTAGATTTAACATGAGTGAGGCTTTGACGGGTTGCTATTACAATAGAATTGGAAACACTATTTAATGATGCTTGTACAGATCCAACATCTAAGTCTGGATTTGTATTACGTAATTTTTCAACCGTCTGTTCCCTAAGTTCAGATGATTGAACTACAATTAAACAGCGGGATTTAACTTCATTTGCTATAGCAGACATAATTACAGTTTTTCCAGAATTATGAGTTACCGTAAAATCTCCCATTAGATATAAATTATCTTTATCTACCGTAAAACCATAATAATTATTTATTCCTTCTTCAATTACAGAAAATCCAGTTACTAAAACATCTTTTATTTGCTCTCTTTTCTTCGCTTGTTTTCTTTTTATTCTTGTAGGTATAATAGAGCAATCACCACTGATATAAATTCTATAATATACCACACCATTGACCATTTTTATGGAATTATAAGATGCTAATCCAAGACTCCTAGATAAATATAATACATCATCTTTAAGTAATTCTGATTTTGTACAATATTCAAATCCTCCTTGATTCAAATGCCCATCTGTATCTAATAAACCTGCTAATATTTCTAATCTATGTATTCTAGAAGAAGTTTTATATTCTTGAGGTATAAATTTATCTCCACTTTTCTTAGCTAATAATCCCATTAAACGTAATGCTTCTCTTATATAATTACTATAATTTTTACATCTCTTTCTTTCATGGGTTACAAAATGATAATTATAAGATAAATTATTAACCTGTTCTTCTTTTCTAATTTCCAAACCATATTGTTTAGAATAATTATATATTGATTCTTCAATTTCAATGTCAGGGGTGCATATACTTAATTGATTATTGCAAGTGCAACCATCTCCTAAAATCAATCCTAATAAATATGGATCTAATATTAATTCATCTTCTTTTTCAAATTCTACACCCGTTCTATAAAGTTTATGTATATGTTTGAAATGATCACTTTTATTTAAATATTCTTCTACTGAAATATTTACTATACTGCCACCCACTTGTGATGGATAAATTTTCTTTTTGGAATTTACTCCTACTTGATTTGTTTTCTTAAGACTTAATATATGACCTTTGTTTACAGTAAAGCTTTCTCCTTTTCTTGGGAATATTTTATACATCTGATCTTGACCAGTGTGTAATTCTAAAACTTTTCTAGGAGTTGAATCTACTCCCATGAGCAAATCATTTATTACTATTTCTTCTACATTTTTTATTGATCCATCATACATTAATATTTTAGTTCCTTTAGCGTGGCAACCTGTTGGCAAGGATATGATTCCACTTTCTCCTTCTTTAAGATTGTTTACAGCTTCTACTGATTCCAATTGATATGGTCTTAATTCATATGCCATTATTTATTTTCTCCTTCAAAATCTTTTATTTATTTTATAATTTATAAAACACATCAACAATTACATTGTTTATAGTATGTACACATTTTGATTTCTCTCCAAGAAACCAATCTTCCGTATCATCTTTCCATGCAGGATCTCTTTTTAACATGTTTGTAATTTTTATTTCATGCTCAATCATTTGATAGGTCAAATTTTTGTTTATTTTATCAACAATATCTTTTGAAAGATATTTCAATGGCAACATATTATTATTAGAAATATCCTTGATAAAACAATCTAAAGACATACGATCTCGCCCTAATTTATCAAATGGATTAAAAAACAAGAATTTATTAATTTCAATACGATCAAAAGTACAAGGATGATATTTTCCTTTTAAGAATTGTTTTCCTGATAGTAATTCTTCCCATTCTTTAGATAATATAGGATTTGTTTTATAAAATTGTAAAATATCTTCATTCTCTATAAAGTTTTCTCCTATTATATAATGATAATCCTTGACATCCTTTTTTATATTTGACTTTGGTTTTATTGTCTTTTTATATTCAATAAAATCTAACTCGTCTAATAATACACTAAACCCAACACCATTTACTAATTGCTTATTATGTAACGGTTTTAACTTGTTTATATAATATATTTCATAAATATCCATATCAGTTTTATTTAAGCATTCCGCATAGTATATTTTATAAACTGTTTTAAACCAATCTTTATCTAGCGAATGTTGTCTTATGCGTTGGTCAATATCAATTGTTTTACCTATGTATATGATTTTATTATTCTTATCAAACATTTTGTAAATATAGTTACTCATTATTCTTCATCCTCATTTCTTTCATTCAATTCATTCTCAATCATTTGTAAAACATCTAAAGGTATCTGTGCTCTATTTAAATCTTCTATTTCTTGCAGTGCTTTCTGCTCTTCAATTGTTAGATTCCATTTTTCTTTCTTACGTTTTAATATCATTAACTCTTTTCTTTGTGATTGTGTTAAAAGTTTTTCTTTTGATAATTTATCTAACATATTTATTTTTTGCGTTATTGATCTTCTTTCATTTGCAGATACTTCTTTACTTTCAGTTAAGAATTTCCAACCTAATGATATTTGTTTACTTTTGAATAAAGAAACTGAACTCTTTAAGTCCTCTTCCCAATGTGGATTATATAAAAAATATATAAAATTAGCTTTCCTTCTTATTGGTTGAGATCCTTTAATATTATAAATCATATCACCAGCACAACCAAATCTTATAAGATTCATTTCTACCAAAGCATCAATATATTGCTTTAGAGTTTTATCAGATTCAATAAATATATCACTCTTAATGGTTTCATAACTTGGATAGCAAATTTCAAGTTCTCTTTCAGAAAATGGTGTGTCCTCAGAATTTTTTCTAATCCTACTTTTTATATTGCAATAAAGATTTAATAGATTATATTTATCAAGTTTACTATTGTAACTCATGATAGTTTTATATTCTGAATATGTAAGTTTAAAACAATTTATAAATTCTCCATTTGTATTGTATTCATGTATATTCAACTTTCCAATAATAAAATCGCTAGACCCTAAATCTAAGTCAATATCATCATTTAGTTCAATTAAATTATTTTTATGTATTTCAACTAGAAAATCTTTAAATATTTTCTTTTCGCGTTCTACTCTTCCTTCTAATTTTTTCATCCATAAAATCATATCAATGGAAAAATGAATATCGTCATTTATGTTTTTTAATTTCAATAGATTCATTATATATGTTATAGTTCTTTTGCCATACAATTGAATATAACTTGGTTTTTCTTCTCCTTCTAATTTTATATTTTGCACAATATTATTTGGAATCATAATAAAATCTTCCCTTACATCTGTATTACAATTTTTATTTATTAATTTAGACAAATATGAATGATCTGATTTTCTACTCATAATTACTTTTTCGCCACTTAATATTTTATCAATAGTGTTCTCAACATTATAACCATTGTTTATAGAATTGTATTGATCTATGTATTTCCCTTCTTCATATATTAATTGCATAGTAGTTTTATATGGACTATCTAACTTTTCAATTACTTCTAATATATCAAACGTGAAACATTCTTTACCATAGGTATTCCAATCATTTTGTAGTTTATAACTATGATGAGAATTATTGTTCAGTTTATCTATATGTTCCTCCCAACGCCTATCAATATCATTGCTTTCTCCAATATAAACCTTGTTATTTTTAGTATTGGTTATTTTATATATGCCAACCAATTTATTTAATTTAATCATATTTACTTAACTCCTTCTTATTCTAACTTATTCTAAAATTTATTTTAACTCCCTTTTGTCTCTATATACATTTCAGCCATTTTACAAATTTATAGATTTCTAGCACCTAGCCCCTAATGACCACTTTGTACGTTTTTATAGGCATACGATAGAACATAGTACACACTAGGATTACAAGGTTTTAAATGGCATAATAATACCCTATAATCCAATACATAGGTTTTCACGTATGCCTAAGAAATGAACAAAAGTGATCATTAGGGTGGCATTACGTATGCTTAAATTTTAAATCTTTTTGTCATTTTTATAGGCATCTAATTAGATAGTTAATTCTACATTACTATTAGAGATATAATTCTACAAAATCATTAAAGATTAAATTCTACAATTTTTGGGCATATAAAATACATGCGTATTTTAATACCCTATTTTGAATCTTTGTTTTTATTTTCTTTCTCAAATTTTTATCATATTATTCTCTCTTATGTATTCATATAATTTTAAATCTTCCTCCTTTAAACATTTTTCATATTGCTTTATTGTGTCCTCATAATAATACTTTATATAGAACATTTTCTTTCCTTCTATTTTGTCACTTTCATTTGATAAAGCTAATTTTTCAAATCCTTTAGATTTTATATAATTAAAATCTTTTTGTTCATCTTTTGTAAAAGTAGGATTTAAGTAATAATAAATATATTCTGGTCTTTCATATAATTTTATTTCATATCTATTGTTTCCTCCTTTGAATTTTCTTTGATGATCATCTTCATCAATATAAGTTATTGGTTTTGATTTATACATTTTAATTAGATTATATTTTCCATTGGATAGTTTCTTTGCAAATTTACTTATTGTATCATCATATAATCCAATGTATTTAGATATTTCTTCTCTGTCTGGAAATGCATAATGAGTTCTATAATATAGAGGAATAACTTCACCAGTTGAATAATTTACTTTCTCCCATGCAAGATAATAATTGTATTTGGTTAATATTACACAATAGATGGCCCATTCAGTAGGAGATAAAGTTGTTATTATTTTATGCACAAATTCACTAGGTATAGGAGAGTAACCATTTTTATCAATATGATCAATTAATTTATTATTATATCCTATATAGAATTTAATTAACTCATTATTATTCAGTGTAATAATATCTTTATCAATAATAATTACCTTGTGCAATATTAGTTTTCCGATAGCATCTTTAATCTTATTAGGTTTAAGATTTGTTTCCTCAGATATAGAATTTACTGTAGTAGAAACATATTCACTTTTTATTGCTCTGGACATTAGATACCATAGAATGTACCATCCATCTATTGTATATTTATCCTTGATGTGAGATTCATTTATTGATTGATATTGTAATTTAATAAATCTAGTATAGTCTATACCCCTTATATCAAATGTTTTATCAAAATATATGTATCTGGAATCTGTTGAGTTATAGAATTGAGACAAGTCCTTTAGAGATTCTACTTTATTCATATTTTACTTAATTCCTTCCTTATTATGTAGTCATTTATTTACTCCATTGATTTAATATTGTATCTAGTTTATTATTTCTTAGAAACATCCAATAAGTTCTATTTGTTTTTGGATTTATTCCTTTTGCTATGTTTTCTATATTATTATCTCTAATGAAACGTAAAAGATTAATACTATAGCAAAAGTAATATGGATTGTTATTTGGAGTATTCACATTCAAATTCATTTTTAAGTCCTCCAATTTATTTGATATTTATAATTTGATTTAATTAAATAAGGGAACGAAAATTAAAATAGTGTTTCACATAGCTCAACTCAATTTTAATTTTATGCTACGCAAAATATAATTATTTTATTTTGTACTTATGTAAAACAACTAGCAATAATATTAATTTGTATATGCAATACAATCACCAATACAATTATTCTCCTTTCTTAATTTATTTCATAGTTACCCCTTAGATAATTATACCATACAATAATATATAATGCAAGTATTTTATTTATATATTTATGTAATAATTTAAACATTATTAATACTCTACATCATCTCAATAAATGGTATTAATATTCTTGGTGATGCAATACCAGTATTTGATATAGTATGTGTTGCACCTGTAATTCCAAATCTTTTACTCTGTTCTTCACCAAAATAACTACAACTATGAGTTTCTAGCCATCCATATTGCTTTGTTTTTACTTCTATGTCATATTTCTTTATATGATATCCAGAATCTAATTTAGTGACATCTACAACTCGATAATCAATATTATGTTTATCAAGAAAAGATGTAGCATTAAAAAGTAATAAATCAAATTTTTCTTTCCAATCATAATTACTACAAAAACAAAATTGTTCAAGTTTAACAAATTCCTTACATCGTTTTAATCCTTCATAACCATAATTCTCATGTCTAAAGCATTGATTTTTAGAATAAATAAGTTGTGGTTCAACTATAGAATCTGAAAAATATTGAAGTATACCTTGCTCTGCCGAACCTGATAAATTATGTATATGATCTACAGAAAGTGATGTAACAATATCTTCAATCCCTTGTCTTTTAAAGCTATCCCATCTAGTTAAACTTGGAATTGATAAATATCTAAACCCCTTACTATCTAACATATTTTCAAATTCTATGAATAATTTCTTTTCTAATAGAGATAGTTCAAATCCTAGATTATAAATACCATTCTCTACTTTATATTTCATTTTATATTCTTCCTTTCTTTTAGAAAATTAGTTTATCTCCATACCATACTAAATTATGAATTGTCTTATCTTTATTATAATCTGCATTGCTAAATAATGATATTTGTTTTCCGTTGTGTGTCCAAATATGATTATTAAATTCATATCCTAAATAATCAAAACTTGTATCTAAAATAAATCTAATTGTATCAATATCGTCATATGTTAATCCATTTTCAGATATCCACTTTGTATAATCATTAATTTGATTTTCTTGAGTATCTAATATTTTTAATGCGATAGTTTCAATATTTCTATATTGAATTAAATATTTCTTAATATCACGATTCATATTTGAAGATAAGTTTTTGAGCAATATATAGTTTAATCTAATTCTTGCATTGTGGAAATTTTTAGTTAAGGTATAATCATTTTTATAATGTAGGATATCACTGTCAACATCATAATATTCACTTACTCTTGTAATTTCTATAAGCCAATCTTTGAATAAATAGAATAATTTATCATTGTGAAATAATCTTCCTGAAGTTTGGATTCTATAATCTTCAAATATTCCTGAATTAGTTACAATTGATACAATTTGTTCTAGAAATTCATATGTATAGTAAGATGGTTCACCATTGCCACTTAATACAAAGTATTTGAATCTTGCTTTATCTTTAATGAGTTTATCAATTTGAATTTTAAATTGTATTAAATCTTCATTAACTTCAGGTAAATTTTCTATTTTAGCAATACAATATGGGCAATCTTTATTACATTTATAGGATGATAATATCATAATAAAGTCTTTATAATCCAAATTAATCATTCTCCTCTTCTATTGCTACTTTGCTTCTAAGTTTAGCAAATTTCATAAGTTGTTCTAATGTAAAACCATATTTATTAGATACTCCCTCTACAGCACCAATAATATCAGATAGTTCTATTAGAAGCATTAAATCTTGATTTTGAGACTCTGCATCATATGCTTCATCTAACTCTTCTTTGATTTTTGATAATTCACCATAGATTCCTTTTTGAATTTTTGCTTTGTGGAATTTCATTAGTGGGTTACTCCTTTCTTTGATATTATTATTTATAAATTTATGTATTTACGGAAATCAAATACTCAATATATTTTTCCATCTCACTCTTTACTGCTAATCTTGCTTGATCAATTCCATGACCAGATTCTACATGATATATTTCTAGGGATATATTTTGTCTGAATTGGTTAGGGATTGTTGAGTTGATTTCTCTCCATTTAGTTTTACCTTTATTGAAAGAATATGTACAGAATATGTTGTTTAAGATGTAATCAAAATCTTGAGCAATGGAATAGACATTGGACAGGGATTTAAGTTGTGATTTATAACTATAGAAGTGGTTAAGATTATTTTGTTTAGATTTGTTCATATGTTTTTGTTACTCCTTTCTAGGTAATAATTTGATTTTGTTCATATTTGTACCTGTGAATATTGTAACATTATATTGATACAATGTCAATGTAATATTATTTTAGTATATAAGGAATTTCAATTATATAAAAATTTACCAGAGGAATTATTTATTAAATCCTTGAAAGCATTGTTAGAATAGTGTTGCAGAGATTTGTATGGATGAAGTGTATTATTAGTATAGCACTTTGTCCGAGTGATTTGGTGTAATGGTTGTTAGAGTAGGGATGTAAGGATTATTTGTTTTGGGTGGTCTGGTAAATTTTTAGGAATGGATGATTGATGTGGATTTTATTTAATTTTGAGATTTTAAATTGATATGAATTATGAAAAATATTTTTATCAAATTTTAAGGAGTCGTATATTATGTATAATTGTATCGGATGAATTTGTTAAAGTACGCCCCCATATAGTAGAAGGAATAATTTGAGTGTGATATAATTGGTTGGTATCAATGGTTTTGAGGAATTTATTAAATATAAAAATAAAAACTTGACATAGCATTACTAAAATGTTATACTTATCTAGGGATGAATATCCCCTAGAAATCTGAAAGGACTGATGCCTACTGAATGTATTAAAGTAATAAATAAAATACTACACAACTAAATATATAAAAGAAAGAGGAAAGAATAAATTGACAGATAATAAAGAGAAAGAGATTAGACAGGAAGAGATATTAATAGGAGAAGTTAAAGTACCAGTTATTAGAGAGGATGGGGAATTGTATTATCCGATAAGTTTTGTTATGAGTAAGGTGTTATTAAAGAAAACTAGTCAGAATAATTTACAACAAGAATATTCAATGTATATGAATAGGTATAAGATAAACTATGGATCAAGTGCTTTAGGTGGTACACAAGAGGTAAATTGTGTTTCAGAGGAAGGATTAAAATTAATATTAGGGAATAGTAAACTTGGTAGATTAGATGTAGATCAAAGAAAAGCGATGAATGTTTTATTAGAGCATTTAGGTATGGATACAATTTGTGAAGATAAAAGATTTGTAAAGAATATTCCTGTAGAAGTAATAAATAAATATAATGAATATATTAGGGATTGTATTACATATGTTTTAAGTGAAAGTACTAATATTGTTTGGCAAAAATGTACCAAGTGTAATAATTATTATCCTTATCATATTAATTTCTTTAGAGAAAATCCACATCCAGGTAAAGATTATAAATTATATACTTTTTGTAGAAATTGTACTTGTAACGAAAAAAGAGGTGATGATTTAATAAAACATAATCAAGATGAATTAAGAATTATATACAATAAATATGGTGAAGATGTTTATAAACTACATAGAGATCATAATGTGTTAGATATATATGAGCATTGGATTTCTAATTACACTATAGCAATGCCAAAAGTTATAAATAATGAAGAAGATAAAATATTAATAATTAAGCATTGTTATGACAAAGGTATGTTTAAAGACTATCCTGATATTACAGCAAAAGTAGTACATGAAGTTTGTAAATTTAGAGTTGATGGAAATGGTTTAATACAAAGAATAACCAAAGAACTGTTTGGAGTTGATATTAGGCATGGCAAAGAATATATAGATGATATTGAAGACGCTAGACATATGTTTAATAATTACATAAATAAAAATAATATAGTAATTAATGATATATATGCATATAAGTATGATAAATTGCTAAAAGAAGCAAATTTAAGTGGATTTTTAAGAAGAAATGGCAATAATATGTTAGGATACATAATGGAATTGTATGATAATAAATATCCTGCTTATAAATTTAATACTTCTGGAGGAGATAAATATTGGGGAATTAAAGAAAATAGAGTGAGGGCTTTAAAGTATTTTATAGAGGAAGATATGAAAATTGAATTAGATAAGGTTCCTTTGTATATTACATTGACTGCATTGAGAAATAATGGAACGACTACAATGTATAGTGTTTGTAAGAAATATTATAAGAGTTTATTTGAATGGATTAATGAAGTTTATCCAAATAAATTTGATCCTAAAGATTTTGATATTCATTATGTTAGAAATGATTTTGATTCTATAGAGGAAGCTGAAGTTCATGATATATTAAGTAAGGAGTTTAAACATAAGGTTATTTATAATCCTAATAATACAGATAGAACAATAAAGATTGGAGGCAAGGTTCCAGATTGGTTTGTGTTTGGGATAGATAAATGTTATATAGTGGAGTATTTTGGATTAAATCTTGATAGAAATACTTCTCATAATAGTAGGATAGAAGATTATAAGGAAAGAACGGAAGGAAAAATGGAAATATATAATGAATTAGATGGATATGGTAAGGTGTTTATATTCCCTGATGACTTAAAAGATAATTTTAATGGACTAATGGAAAAGATAAAGTTGATTCATTAATTTGGAGATTGTGATAAATATAATTTGAATGGAGTGATTCTTAAATTATAAAATAAATTTATATAATTTAAAATAAATATTTGCATCATTTAATTAGAGTTTAGTATTCGTACTAGACTCTAATTTTGCTTGTGTTTAATTATTATGGACTTGTGGAGTGTTATTAATGAGTTATTATTGGAGATTAATTATGCATAAAGAGTATTAATTTTATTTCGATGTTATTTAATATTATTTTTATTATTTTATATAAAATTGATTCTAAGACGTTGTATTTAGTTATTAGATAGATTGTTATAGTTGTTGATTTAAGTGGAATAGAAGGTGTTTGTGGTTGATTTGGTTTGATAATAGGATGACATTTAGAAGTGTAAATATCGTATGGAATGTGATAAATTAATAATATGAGATAATCACTTAGACCTATATTTATTGTTGATATGATATGGATTATATCGAAGAAATAGCGAGTGAGATTATTGATTGTTTTCGTATTTGATTTTAGAGATTGATGTGGGAAATGAAATGGTAGTCTATTCGCAGTCGTAAATTAAAATTACTGTCGATGAACAAGTACTCTGTCGAATACTGTCGAATGGAAATAACTGGAATTTGTAAAAGTACGCCCACCACTAGGGTTACAGGGTTTATCTAAAAGTAATTATTATAATTAATCAGTTTTGTCTATCAGCTTTGCCTATGACAAACTGAAAATAGTATGGGCCGGATATGATGCGAACGCTGAAAGCCTTGCTATAAGCGGATTTGTTGAATTATCTGAATGTTACTGAATGGGAATGTGTAACATTGGATGGGAATTGAGGGTTATAAATGTATGGGTCTGATGAATCTGAGGGCTTAGAAGGTCTGTTTTGTGGCAGGAAAATGAAAGGGAGCGATAAGAGGATAGAAGATAGATAATGTCCTGGCTGCACTCGGTAATGATAATGTCGAATTGATTTGATCGGGCTGAATGTAGAGAGAATGGAATTATTGGGTTGTATTACTATTGTGCGTTATAGCGTCCAAAATATCGGAATCTATAACATGGCCGAAATCATTGAACACTTACAGTATACAAATGTATACCTAGTATAAAAAAGATACTAACTATATAAAGTATACTAATGGATAATTATATACTACTATGCCATAATCCAAATCACATTACGTGATTATAATGATCATATTGAAATAATTGCAACCTTTTCCCGCTCTATCCTTACAAATACAAATATAATGTTCCACATGGAACAATTGGAAACTATCCACAATGTTCTACACTCATTCCGGTTATCCTTTCTATTCATTTGCCCTATACACTAACTATGCTCATTATATTCTAACTCAATACAGACCATTCTGAAGCCTCTAATCCTTAATACATTCCCTTTGCCTACTTTTTACATACTCAACTAAACTATTCATTATGTACTAAATTCAACCTATATAATGAAGTAATAAATAATATTTTCCTTTACACATCTTATTTTCTTTATCTTTAACATTATACCTCTATCAATTCTAAACGTCTTAAATGACCTCTTACAGCCCCTATATAATAGGAAACAATAATTTAAACAAATCTCCAAATACCTCACAAACCAACTAGACATATACCTCTATAAATGTTAAAATAAATAAACAGATTAAATTAATAAAGGAGTCGATCATATGACAAAACATGAAGAACTTCAATCTAATATACATCATGTTCTCTCAGAAAAAGGAATTGCCGGACTTGACTGGAGAATAAAAATAATCAATAAGGAAGTAATTGGCAGAAGCGATTGGGCAAAGGTATCAGTGGAAATTTATCCACCTAGGAAAAGAAAACCTGTATTAGTTTGGGTACTAGCAATCAATTTTGTAAGAAATATAATAGACTGGGATAAAAGTAATTTTTATCAACCTTAAGAGCTTCAAAAAGAGGCTCTTTTTTATCCTATATAATCTATCCACAAACCAATTATAAACGCTCACACGGGCTTATATAGCTTCTGATAGCATCTTATCATGCTTATCTAATTATATAAATACAAATATAAATAATTCCATTGACATCATACAAAATTTGTTTATAATTATTAATATAACCTGCATCAATCAATTACATAAATCAAACCAACTAACCCAAACCCAACTAAATATTTAAGGAGTGATTCAGAAATGAACAAATTAAAATTCTTTAAACCTTCTGAACTTTTCACTTTACAAGATGTCAAAGCAGCTTACAAAAAGTTAGTCTATCAATTCCATCCAGATCGTCAAAGTGGAGACCTCGAAACAATGAAGCAAATCGTTAATGAATACGAAATAATATTCGCTTATGTTTCAGCACATCCTAGAAATAAAGCGGATCAAACTGAAAATGCTAAACATGATATAAATGATGGTTTCCGCGAAGTCCTAGAGCAAATCATACACCTGAATGTAGATATAGAGATATGCGGTTCATGGTTATGGATCACAGGTGATACTTATCCTGTCAAATCAATTTTATCTCAAGCAGGATTAAAATGGAGAAGTAAAAAGAAAGCATGGAGTTGGGCACCTGCAGACTATGTTTTCAAAAAACATAAAGAATTTAGCCTAGACAAAATTAGAGAAACATTTGGCAGTATAAAGGTAAATAATAGACCATCACCTGCATTATGTTAAAATAAATAAATCCATTAAATGAACCTTATTACAGGTTCATTTTTCTTTTTGCTATAATTGTACCACTATCTTATTTAAACCTCTCAAAATACTTCTAGTGACATCTAACATCAATCTACACATCCTTATTTCATTCCCTAAATCCTAAACCTCATAAACCCTAATATAAAATATTTTCTTGACATTATCTAAAATAAGCGTATAATAGTAAATATAGAAGATGTTCGAATTTGAAAGGGGAAATACATATGGCAGTTCTTAAAAATGCTAAAGTTGGAGATATGCTGAAAGTCCCTACGATATTAGTATTCCCAGGAAGAACTGGAAAATTTAATAGACATAATTATTCTGTAGGCAGAGTAATTAATGTCTTCAAGCATTCTGAAACTAAGGAAACAGTTGTAGAAGTTGAATATTTAGAGTCGTTACATTATAAAAGCGATTTTCCTTTGCAGGTAAAAAAGTTCTTTCTTGCTAACTGCATGAAATATAAATTAGAACCATGTACATTAGGTAATGTAGAATTATATATCGAAAAATGTGGCTGGAAACGAGTAAACGGAAATGCTTATGATGTTTATCAACAAGTTTTGATCAAAACATTTAATTTAAAAGCATGATAGGAAGTGTAAAAACTTCCTATTTCTTTTCCTAAATCTTTAAAATTGAAAGGAGTAAACAAAATGAAATTAATCAAAAAGTTAAAAGGGTTTAAGATCATGGAAATGTCCGAGAAGGAACAGGAAGAAAGAGGTTATAAGTTCGCGGTCACAATGGGAGAATATGAAGATGTAGAATTTGAGTGTGAAAGTATACAAGAATGTGAAGAAAATATATTGAGCTACTAAGGAGTAAATTACTCCTTTTTCTTTTTGTTTAAAACTGAAAACGCGCTACCAGGGAAACATTTTTTAAGTAATTATAAACAAGTAAAAATATTAAAATGCCCATTTTATGGCATATTTGAGTTTTTGAAAGTGGGTAATAGCAAGGGTTATATGGTTTTCTATTTTGTATAAAATGTGAAAATAATTGTTCTAGTTGACTAAAATATATTTTCTGTGATACAATTCACTATGATCAAATTTCAAGAATTTGAAGGGAGTTTTCATAATGAAAGAAACGAGAATCGTTGAATTAAAAAAGGAGATAGAAAAACAAAAGGAACTAAACATAAAACTATTTAAATCAATTCCTGTTCCAAGTCATGAAGATCCACGTAATAAAAAAGCTGAACCAATTTTAGTGGAATGGAGAGAAGGAAGCAAAAAAATAAAGAGTTTGATTAAGGAACTAGCGGAATTAGAAAGAGAGGTAAACGACAGGAATAAGCCAAAAGAAATTGAAAAAACATTCGTCAATGGATTTAAAGAAGCAACAAAAAGAAATATAACTTGTTCTACATACGAAAGAGCAAATAGGCACATGAGCAAAGAAATATTATTATTCATTGGAGGTAAATAAAAAACACTTGGAAAGACTAGTATTGACTAGTCTTTTTTCTTTGTGCAAATTGAGATATAATTTATTTGACACAAGGCCCACGAATCTATATAATACTGAGTAATTACATAAATAAATTTTAAGGAGTGACCACGAATGGCACGAACTAAAAAATTAACCTATACTGAAGTATCCCAACAACTAAAGGAGCAAGAACATAAAAATTTAATGCTTACCCATTATGCTATGGATTTGAGGAGTCAAGTTAAACCTGCATATATTGCAGAGGAAGAAGGTCAAAAAGTAGAATTATATAGACCACTGGCAGCATATGGAGGGTATTATATTATTAGTCAAGATCAAAAACATTTTGATATTCTCAGTTTAGAACAAGCTGAAAACTGGTATAAAGGAATTAGTTTAGATAGTCCATTAAGGTTAGCACTTGGAAGGGTCATAGAAGAACATAAAAAATTGTTTAGAAGGGAGATAATAGCATAATGACAGCTACACAAAAAGAAAACCATGTTGCTGAATTAGAAAACCTTCTCAAGAAAGCCGGAGCCACAAAAGATAGATGGGGGAATGTTCCACATAGGAGAAAGGAAATTTGATACTAGGAAAAACAACTTAAAAATTTATCTAAATAAAACTAAGGTAAAAAGCGAACCATTGACCAAAATTGATCTGGTATGGTTCGAAGGATACCTAAAACAAATCAAGAAGCTGTAATAGCTTCTTTTTCTCTGTCTTGCTATAGTTTTACCTTAAATATATTCTGATGCCTTAAAAGTGCCATTGTGGGCCTCATATCATAATATAATTACTATTTGACGTTTGTATTTATTCTGTGGTATTATATCAGTAATAAATAATTTAATCGGAGGTTGCTAAAATGACAAAAACTTACGATCCAGGTACATACCAATACATGAATTCTTTATCAATTCATAAAAAGGCCGATAAAAAGAAAGTAGATGAAGAAAAAATAATTTCCCGAATGTATGCGGTATGCCGGAAGTACGGTAAGAGCTTGGATGAAATAACCAGAAAGGAGTTAACTAAAACAGAATATAAACACTTAATAGATTTTATAAATTTAAGAGGTTGTATTGGTTATCCTAATTTAGACTAGAAATAAAATTCTAGTCTTTTTCTATGTTCGCAATCACGATCAATCCATTTTTCCTTCCAAATCATTTTTAATCCTTCACAAACTAAAAACACACCCACAAAAAGCCACATTCTTGCTCTCAGAATACATTACCCTATATAATCTCTTACCTATCATCAATTTAAACGTCTCAGAATCAAAATAAGGTTATTTGTGGTTGAAGATCCCATTATAACCATTGAATTGTTTATAAAAATAGTACAATAGAATAGGACTTTTACCTATATACAAATATAATATTTTAGTTTAAAATAGGGTACATAGAGAGGTACACAAACAAGAGCAGACATAAAGCCTCTTACCTCAGTTTTCTAGTCAGTCAACTATAAAGTGTAAAATAAAATTTATACTTGACAAAATGAACTCTAGCTATTAAAATTGGTATCAAGAACAAATACATAGTGCCTACGCAAAATAGACCAAAAGGAGGTAATCAGACTCTTAACAAAGAATAAATCCTTCGAAGCTCAAGGCTACCTGAAGGAAAGCACCCCTAGTCAAGGAATGCTTAAAAAGGATCGCTCTTTGAAAATTAAATATTGGGATGATAGCACGAATTATTTTCGGGTAAAATCTGGCGAAGTATGCTCTATAAGGGTGTATCAAGGATCTGGAAATAATCGTAGACAAATAAAGGCAATGTAGATGCGAAGAGCATATACAACCTGTTTGTTGCTTGACCATTTAAAACCTCTCTTTTATCTTATCTAATTCTCTATCCTTCATAAATTCTAACATATGGGATATTCCCTCTATGTCAAAATTTTTTTGAAAGCGTCCCAGGAACGAATGATGTTACCTGACAGCCAAAAGAAAATAGAGATACACGGAATACAAAATATGTTAGATTTTATAAAGGATAGAGGAAAGGGTAAAAATTCTCTAGGGATATGCTCCTGTTAGTGCCTACTCAAAAGGAGTATGATAAAATTATGATTAGCATTAATTTCTTCTGATTATATCGTTAAAAATCACTTTGAGGAAATTGTGAATAATTTTCCTCAATTAAAGGTTTTCAATAGCAATGACGAAATAATCAGGAATGAAGAAAATTATAATCAATTCGATCAAATTTGTTTCTGCGATTTCGAAATAACAGCCTATACTTCTATGAAAATTTCGAAATATGCAGCAGAAAAGAAAATACAGTTTTCTGATTTGTACAGCTTAAAAAATTATCTTTGCAAGTTGAAAAACATTCTTAACTAAAATTAAATGGTAGGCATTAACAAAAGCATATCCCTTAAGAGAGAATTAACCAAAAACATTCTATAAAATTCCTTCAGTTTATTCATTATTACAATTTAATCATAATAATTACATTTAAACTTGCATAACAAAATTAAAATGCAGGTTGTTGTAATTTAATGTTAAATTGTCTATACTTGAATTGAAGGGATTGAATTTTCCGCAAGGTGTGAATTTATAACAAATTGAATTTAGACCTTGGGTAAAATTTATGAATGAAAGAGGTTATGTAAAATGATTACAATTAAAAAATCCCCTAAATTGTCAGGTTGTTTAGCTTGCAATAACACCGATAGCGACTTAAAAGACATTAAATTTGGGGCATCCGCCGTTATTACTCTCTGTAAAAAATGCAGAAAAGAATTAATCGAACAATTCAAAGCTGAGTAATTATACCAAATCAAAAAGACATTTTATGGTAAAGTGTCTTTTCTCTAATGTACTAAAATCTAGTATACTAGAGGAAGGACATTTAAGTCCTCGAAAAGGAGAGTGTTTTTAAATGAAAAAGTTTGAAATGAACCGTGTGGATAAAAAAGGGAATATCATTTCCGGTTATCAGGAAATTGTTAAAGCTGAAAGTTCTGAAGATGCTATCACTGATTATTTGTATCATCTTGAAACTGCGGAAGGAGTAGAAAATCCTTCATGTGAATGCGTGGAAGTGGATTGGGAAGAAAAACCATCTTTTATCATTTCTCCTACATTTATATACGATGAAAATGGTCGTAGACTTTGTACCTGTGGAAATGGTGAACCATGGGAAACTTGTTCTGGAACTGAGGAATTCGGTTCTGATTACTGTGGTTAAAATTTTCTTGGTTGGAAGAGAATACCCAAAATACGTATAACAGTTTGGGTATTCTGATTCAAGTCTAGAAATTTAATTTTAAAAGAAAGAGGCTTAATTTTATGAATTTTATTTCTCACACGTTCACAAATAGTGTCCAAATCGTGAACACCACACCACACGAAATTACATTCCAAGATGGCGAGCAAATTGTTCAAGTTCCAAATTGCGGCACTATCATTAATGCCAAAGTCATCGAAACAATAATTACTCCAGGAATTCCAACATTTGTAAAAACTGAATTCGTCGGAGACATATCCGGCGAATCAGCAATAACAGAAATAAAAAATCACTTCCCAAATTGTATCATTGTTGGATCTATCATAGCAGCACAAGCCTATCCAGGAAAAGTTGTTACTATGACTCCAATGCCAGGATTCGAAAGGGTTGCTCCTGCTGAAAAGCGAATGAACCCTGCAAAATTTACAATTTTTTAAAAATAATCCTTAAAGTTTGTTTGCCTCTAAATTTAAAGGAGTGTTGTAAAATGTCTGAAGAGAAAAAAGAAATTACCTATACCACGGAAAAACGAGACATTGGAACATTGGTTGAACACATTGAAAAGCAATATTACACAGTTGGGAAACACTTGCAAAATTTTCTTGCCGATAAAAAGGAAGCTGAAGGCAAGGAAATTAAAACCCTTCGTGATTATATGGAATCTCAAAGGGCTTATGTCTGGGAAACTTGGAGAGCATCAAATCTTATTCAAACAGTTCTTCTTAAAAATCCAATTCCAGAAATAACAGTGTATCGCGCAGACGATAAAAGCCAATTTCGTAAAACAGTGGATGGGCAGCAGAGATTAACTTCAATTTACCTTTTCATTAACAATGGGTTCAAACTTGACGTATCAAAAACTATGTTCCCTAAATTCACTATAGAAGGTGAACAATTCAACGCAAATGAAACACTCCAAGGTAAAACATTTTCTGAATTGCCTGAACTATGGCAGGATATCATAAAAGGCTATCAACTTCGAATAACAACTATGAATAATTGTTCTGAGGAAGATGCAGAAAAAGCATTCGTTCAAATGAATAGCGGTGCTAAAGGACTTAAACCTTCTGAGATTCGCAAAGCGGCTATGGGGAGCGATACACGTAAATTCTTTAGATCAATTCTTGATAGTGATTGGATTTTACATGCATTAACACCGTTGGCAACAAAAGGTAACGCAGGAGATGAGATATTATCTCAAGTCATCACGTTAATACATAATGACGGAGCAATTGAATTATCTAAGGATAATATTGACAAGGCAATTTATGGTTTCAGAGAATTGGGATTGCCTGAAGAAATTGAGGATGACATGATAAATGTCTCTAATTACCTCAGTCAAGCAAC
>Ga0209518_1001795_pt1 | contig 21864 bp, 34 predicted proteins | sample RifGroB1_FD_183993 | JGI IMG/M metagenome (GOLD analysis project Ga0209518, IMG submission 183993) | Groundwater microbial communities from Rifle, Colorado, USA - Groundwater B1 (SPAdes) (version 2) | ecosystem: Environmental > Aquatic > Deep subsurface > Groundwater | place: Rifle, Colorado...
AATTTACGAATAGATGCTTTATTAGAATATGAACAGGTACTGAAGCTGGATGAAGCAGAAACGTGGATTAATTTTTATAACCGTATCAACGACTTAAAAAAACAAGTAGTCAATTTCATAAAAACCGAAAAAGCAAAGGGCAAAACCATATTCGCTTATGCCGCCTCCACCAAAGGCAATACATTACTGCAATATTTTGGATTAGATAATACGCTGATTGACGCGGTAGCCGATAGAAGCTCTTTTAAATGGGGTTTAAAAACCGTAGGCACAAACATCCCCATAATTTCAGAAGACGAAATGCGTAAAAGGCAGCCAGATTATTTGTTGATACTCGCATGGCATTTTATATCAGAATTTAAAGAAAGGGAAAAAGAATACCTGGAATATGGCGGGAAATTCATTGTTCCCTGCCCCGAATTTGAAATTATAGGAAAATGAAAACATTTGTTATAATGTTTAACAGATTAACATGGGCAAAAAATCTATGCGAGTTTTTGTCTGATAACGGCTGTGATGTCATTCTATTGGATAACGGATCCACCTATCCGCCATTGTTGGAGTGGTATAAAAAATGCCCATATAAAACATATTTTTTTTCAACACAACACTATAATCGCACCTTGTGGCAATCGGGTATTTTGAAAGAAGATAAAGACAAAAATTATATTGTAACCGATCCCGATTTGGATTTGTCTTCAGTTCCACACGATTTTGTTGATAAACTCCTCACCGGTTTAAAAAACAATCCGGATGTAATGAAAAGCGGATTATCTTTAAAAATAGATGACTTGCCGGAAAATGAATACACGAAAAAAGTAATTGAATGGGAAAAGAAATGGTGGGAAAAACCTCAAGATAAAAACGGTTTTTATCTTGCTGATATAGACACAACGCTTGCCATTTACGACTCGGAGCGGGTAGAGCGCATGTATCATTCCGGGTTTTTCCTGGCGGTAAGAAGTCCGAAGCCATACGAGGCCCGGCATTGCGGATGGTATTTTACGCCAGAAACCATTACTGAAGAAGAAAAGTATTACATTAACCATGTTGTTATGCCAAATAGAGGACATTGGACAAATGAACTTAAAAAAGAATTATCAAAATGATTGACTTATTGATACCGTCTCGCGGGCGCTATGACCGTCTTTGTAAAACGCTTGTTTCTGCAAAAGAAACCGCGACAAATCCCAACAATCTGCATGCAATCATCTATTTAGATGAAGATGACGCATTAAATTATGGCAATCTGCATATATTAAATCGTACAACCGTAATTACCGGGCAACAGGATATTTTAAGTAAAAATTGGAATACATGCTTTAATGCCGGTAAAGGAACAATAATAATGCACTGTGCGGATGACATTATTTTTAAAAGCAGGGGATGGGACATAATAGTAGAATCTCATTTTAAAGATAACAAAGCAAGTTGCCTTTATGGCATGGATGGGCATCAGGACAAAAACTGCGCTACTCATTCCTTTACACTTCGCAGGGCGGCAGATATAATAGAACACTATTTGCCCCCATATTTTTCGGCAGATTGGAATGATGTATGGCTTATGGAAGTATATAAAAAGTTGGGGCGGTTAAACTATGAACCATCTATTGTTATCAAGCATCTGCACGTAAACGTGGACGCAAAATATAACGATGCCACTTACCGGTTAGCCGAACAGAGGAGACACGAGGCGTCATTGGTATTTGAAAATAAAAAACATGAAATTGATGATTGGGTTGCAAAATTAATAAATTATTTATGAAAATCGGCTTTATTGGATTAGGAAAACTGGGCTTACCCGTTGCCCTTGCCATTGAAAGCAAGGGGCATGAAGTATGGGGCTATGATACTAACCCTCGTGTTGTAGATACTTTAGTTTATCGCAAAGAACTCCCGTACATTGAAAATGGAGCGGACGCCCTTTTACAAAAATCCAATATAAAGTTTGAACATCCAAGCAGGATATGTGAATGGGCCGACATAGTATTTATTGCCGTTCAAACCCCACACGACCCTCTTTATGACGGCACTTTGCCATTACAAAAAACACGCAAGGATTTTGATTATACTTATCTGATAGAAGCCGTAAAAATGATGAAATCTTCGCAAATATTAGTAGTTATCTCAACAGTTTTACCCGGTACTATACGGAGAGAAATATTGCCAATTAAAAATGTAATATACAATCCATTCTTTATTGCGATGGGAACCACGATTGAAAATTTTTTAAACCCGGAGTTTGCACTGGTCGGTTCAGATTATTTTGAACACGCTTTACATGAGTTTTATTCAACTATTCATAATAAACCAATATTCATTTGTACGATAGAGGAAGCCGAAATTATTAAAGTAAGTTATAATACGTATATCTCGGCTAAAATCTGCATTGCCAATACTATAATGGAATTATCCCATAAAGTAGGCAATGCGAATTGTGATAACGTAACCAAAGCATTAGAATTGGCAACAGACAGAATTATCAGTTCAAAATATATGAAAGGTGGAATGGGAGACGGGGGCGCCTGCCATCCCCGTGATTGTATTGCCATGAGCTGGCTTGCCCAAAAATTAAACTTATCGTATGATATTTACGAAAAACTGCTTCAATGTAGGGATTCGCAAACAAAATGGCTTGCAGAACAATGCGGAGACAAAATTGTGATTTTAGGAAAAGCATTTAAGAAAAACACAAATATAGAAGCCGGTAGTTGTGCCATTTTGCTCACGCATTTTTTAAAACAATATAAACAATATGACCCTTATGCAAACGAAATGCCGCAAAAATTCACCGAAGACCATGGGAAAGTTTATTTCATAGCCACAGAACATGACGAGTTTAAAAAATGCACTTTTCCCCAAGGGTCCGTGGTAATTGACCCGTTTAGGTTCATTGAGCCAAACGAGGATAATGTTTTGATACAAATTGGAAATTCAAAAAAGTAAATATGGAAACATTAGATCAAATAGCAATACAAATGCACACCGACAAAGCCAGCCCACAGCATGGCTATACAAAAATATACGAAAAGTATCTTGAGCCATGGCGGGATAAAGAATTTACTCTTTTGGAAATAGGAGTTGCATCAGGAGCAAGTATTAATATGTGGAGAGAATATTTTTCAAAAGCAAAAATATACGGCATTGACAATAACCCTGATTGCAAAGGACCGGGTATTTATATAGGCGACCAAACAGATACAATTTTTTTAAACAGCGTATTGAATGAAATCGGGGCACCAGATGTTCTCATAGATGACGGCTGGCACTTTGCACCAGGAACAATATTAACGTTTAAACATCTATTTCCCAAAATAGCCGATTCCGGGCTTTATTTTATTGAAGATACGCATTGTTTTTATGATAGTACGTATGGGCTTGCCCCTACATACGGAGACGGAATGAGCGAGATATTTAAGTTTTTCACCGGGCTTGCTTGTGATGTTGATGTTCATGGGAGGGGCATGACCGGCAATACAGAATATGCGATAAATTTAGGCATAGTAACGCCCCCTGTTCCTGAATATAGCAGGATATTGGATTCTATGCACATTCATCCATCATTGTGGCTATTTAAAAGAAAATGACAAATATAATTGCCTTCCTCGCACAATTAAATACGCTGGGGCGGCCATGGACCGAGGAAGAAACAAAAAAATATCAAATTATGAATATAGAAACACTTGAAGAAATCAATAAAACGCTGCAGCCCAAAATGTCTGCTTTGGGTAATATTGGAATTTTTTGCCCCGGGCAAATAGGCGATTTGTGTACCGCTATGTCTGTCCTCAAATATAAGGATTTACTGTTTCCGCATAAAAACATAATATGGTATGCCAACGCCCCAAATGCCGATTGTTTAAAATATAGCAATATATCAGAAGTTCGCCCCTGGCCTTGGGCTGGCAACGGGCTGCCTGCCGGCACCCCCGATTTTTACCCTTTGCTTTGCAACTCTGATAACCGGCTAAACAAAGAACTTGCAATCCAATATGAACTAACAAAAGACCTTGAAGACGGATATTTTCCTACACCATGGATGCAAAAAGAAAAGCAAAATGATTATCCGAATGTTTCAAAAATGCTCTTTGAAGTTCCTGCCAATTGGCAATGGCATCCATATTTATCATGGAGTGATGAAGAACTGGAAGCAGCTAAAGAATTTATTTCCAAACTTCCGCGGTATAGGAAAAACATTATGCTTGAAACTTTTTGTGGAAGCGGACAAAGCCCGTTTTGGGACGAAAACACTACCCGTAAAATAATGAGAACATGCAGAGAGAAATTAGGCGCTTGTAATTTTATATTCGCCAGCCACAAACATAAAGGCGGAGCAGACAATTGCGGGATAGATAATGAACGTTTTTTTGATGATCAAGGATGTGCGTCTGCAGGCCATTTTACAGCGAGACAATGTGCTTTGTTAATTGATTATTGTGATTTTATGGTCTGCATGTCATCCGGGATTTCGGTAGTTACAAGTGCGTGGGGGTTGATGCCCATTCCCAAGTTGCAATATTGCGGAAGTAAAAAATGTTCAACCGTTGCATTGGCAAACGGTCCGATAGAACTCGTTGAAACTGATTTCAGACAGGGGGAAGTTGCCGATGCAGAATTTTTTAATAAACTTAACCAAATGCTTAATTAATTATGCAATTTTATTCTGACGATAGACAAGATGAATTTGTTGCCAATCTCTTAGAATTTAAGAGAAACGGATATTATGTTGATATAGGTAGTGGCGCCTCGGTTGGCTCAAATAATACTTATTTTTTTGAATCATTAGGTTGGAAGGGGATATGTATTGATATAAACCCTGTATTTAACGAATCCTATCGCTCACGAACATGCAAATATTTCAACGAAGACGCTTTAAATATTAATTATGAAAAAATATTCAGAGAAGAACTTTTCCCGCCCACTATTGATTATTTATCTTTAGACGTAGATGAAGCATCTACAAAGGTTCTTGAAAAATTACCTTTAAGCACGTATGGATTTAAAGTGATAACAATAGAACACGATAGCCATGTACACGGAGGTTTATACAAGGACGTTCAAAGAGAAATATTAGACGCACAAAAATATCATTTATTGTGCGCAGATGTTTTAAACATATCCGGGCGGAATATAGGGCAAGAACACGCGTGGGAAGATTGGTGGGTTATGCCTAATTGGATTGAGGGACAGAAACTAAAAAAATTACAATCTTATAAATTGGATGCAGCACAAATAATTTCAAAATTTACAAAATGAAAACATCCTGCACTATAATTATATCACATTACGAATCGCTGGCATTTTTGCGTACATGTGTCCGCCAGATACGAAAATATGCCCATCCGGATATTAAGCAGTTTATTATCGTTCCAGACCAAAGTGGAGATGCAACCCATTCAAAAGTAGTTTCAGAATTTGGTGATGCAGAGGATATATGTATCTCATGGATTGATCCTCTCTATTCCGGATATGGAATTGATTATGTTATGCAAACGCTCACTCCTCAAACAGAATATATCTGCCAACTTCACGTAGATGCCTTTCCTGTGCATAAAAATTGGTTGTATATGTGTATTAAACTCATTGAAGAATATAATTATTCTTTTGTAGGCCAAAATCATTTTGAAACAAACTCAACTCAGTCAAATTATTACTATTTAAAGAACATGTTTTTTTCCATGTCTCCTACTTTCAATGTTGCAAAAACCAAAACATATCAAGAAATGTCGTATGAAGCGGGTTTTACGAGATACCACGAAAGGGGGAAAATGTATGCCCCTATCCATTTTAAAAATAATGACTGGACGGAATGGGCAAAACATGATTATCAAAGCAGGGGTTCAGATGATGACGTGGTGGCATTTTGTTGGGAAGGAAACCATAAAGAAACGGATAAACTGGGATTGGCGCTGACGGGAATGCTTGGAATACCACCTGAAGCAGGATACGGCAGATTGATAGACGATATTGTTTTTCATTTCGGGTTTTGTTGCGAATCGGTTGGGGTTGAAGAACAGATGGGGAAAAGATACCTTGAATGGAAAAAGCGGATAAACGAATGTTTTGACGATTCGCTTATAATGGAAATGATATCATTGGCAAAGCAAAATTTTTCAGAAACTCCTCAAAGAAAACATTGGGACGGCAAATTAAAAGCATCTTGTGCCGCAGGAGAACAATTGAACAAAAAGATTGAAGAATTAAAATCATATAATTTATGAAAAAACCACTACCCGGATGCAAAAGATTAAACCGGTTCTTACAAACAAGAGCCGAAGCAAGCGAGGCGACTGATGAGCTAAAAAAATATGGGCTCATCCCTCATGGCTTATCATGTAAAGATTGGGATATTATTTGCATCCTGCTTTATATTGCCGATGGCAATTTTTGCGATTTGGGTGCAGACGGCAGTTTTATACTGCAAAACCTGGTTCACTGCGGGCATGAAGGGCTGAAATATGGCATAGACCTGGCATTTCCCGAAAACCCGCCCTCACCCGAAGGCATAAAATATTTTAAAGGCGATTTAATGCACACTCCTTTTGAAGATGGCATGTTTGCTACGCTCACCTGTCTTTCAGTTGTAGAACACCAGGTAAATTATGCCGAACTTGCGCAGGAATGTTCCCGGTTGCTCGCTCCCGGCGGGCAGTTATTTTTAACTTGCGACTATTGGGACCCCAAAATAAATACAGCAGGCATGAAATTATATTCGCTGGATTGGAATATATTAGACAAATCCAACATCATTAACCTGGTGGACGAAATGGCTAAAGCAGGGCTAAAAATCACATCAGATATTGACTGGACGCTAAACGAAGCGGTTATTACGCCCTCTTATTGTTCACCGGTTCAGGGGGTTTCTTATACTTTTGGAATTTTTCATTTTAAAAAAATATGAAAAACAAAACATTAATTAAGCAGATACTCGGCATTTCATCATACTGTGAAAAGGTAATAAGTATTTTACTATTACCTCAAGTTTTAATTCTATACATTGTAATAGCAATAATTTTCATTTTAAAAAACTGTGAACAAAATTTGTGAAAAAACATGAAAACAAAGGTAATCGGACTATTTAAAATTGGCGACAGAGTACAAGCAGCTACAAAAGAAGATGGAACTCAACATGGAGTAGTTATATCTATGAGAGAACCAAAAGAGCCAATAGGCACAGAGCAAAAAATACATTGCTGTGTGAAATGGGACAATAAATTTACAAATGCAAAAATATCTATTTCACTTGATAGCAGAATTATTGAAGGAATGAATGGCAATCATACAATTACTTATTCGCCCCAAAAACCATGAACAAAATTTGCGAAATAAGCGCAGGAGATTTTTTTACCCAAAAGATAAAAGTGGGTGAAATAAAACAACACAGTTGGGAATATTGCAAAGAACTATCTCTCGGCAAAAAAGTGCTGCACATTGGCTGTTCCGATTATCCTATATTTAATCCAAAAACCAATTTACACTTATATTTGTCTGATTTCGCAAAAGACCTCCACGGATGCGATATAAATGGAATAGATGAATGTAAAAAATATTTTGATGGAGGAAATTATTATAAAAGCATAGAAGACGCGGGTTACCATGAATATGATGTAATACTTGCCCCCAATGTTATAGAACATCTTGAAAACCCAGGAATAATGATAGATCGGTTATTTGAAATAAAATTCAAAAAACTATTCATTCTCGTTCCTCATTATGCCATATCCAATCAGGCACAATATGATGGTCAAACTTTCACAGAAAGGATACATCCAGATCACTATTGCTGGTACTCTCCGTACACGCTTTATAAATTGTTAAGTAAACATATAGAATACATCAATGCCGAATGTGAAATGAACTTTTTTGATAACCAAAACATGATTTCTATATTAATATCAGTGAACAATGAAAAATAACACAATAATCATAATCATAACATACAATAATGCCGATTTGATTAACCGGCAAGTTCAATGTATCAAAAAATTTTGCAAAGACCAATTTGATATTGTCATAATTGACAACTCAGACAAAAAAGACGTGATTGACGCAATACAGTATTACAACAGCACCTTGAAATGTCTTTACTATAAAACCCAATCAGCCGAGAAAGACAGCAGTAAGAGCCATTGCTTTGCCGCCAATTTTGCATACAATAAATATAAAGACCTGTATAAATATTTCGCCTTTTTGGACCATGACCTGTTCCCGGTCATGGATTTTTCCGTTGAGAAAATACTTGACGGCAAAATAATGGCTGGCATAGGGCAGGATAAATCAAAAAAATACTTTTGGCCCGGCTGCCTGCTGTTCAACAATAGCAAAATTGAACAACCCCTCATTGATTTTTCCACCAATCAGGAATTTGAATTGGATACCGGTGGAAATCTGTACAAAGTCATTGAAAAGTACAATACCGAAGAATTTATTTTTTTCAATGAGCAATATTCTCAAAATCCATATTTCAATAAATCACATTACAATTTTTACAGCATGATAAATAACGAAATGTTCATGCACTTCATCAACGGAAGCAACTGGAATAATTCAGAACATCAGGTTGAGAGAATAAATTCTTTGTTGAATATTTTGGAGGAAAAAGTAAAATAAATATGAACAACAAAACAGACACGAATGTACTTGACTGGGCAATTAAATACGTACAAAATTTGCCGCACAACTATCTTTCAAAAGAAGAAATTATTAAAAACCTTGAAACCCTGATTGCTGAAATTTCAGCAAATGATTTAAAAAACAATTCCTTTGATTATAGCCAGGTAGAAGTAATTGACGAAAAAGGCGCAAGGCGCCCGGTGCAGCCCGAAGATATATCAAAAACTCATGCACAAACCAACAATACACAGCAACCACCGGCAAGCCCTCAATCGGCAAAACCAATAAACCCGCAACCGGATAAAAAGCACAAATGCGCAGTCATCATATATCACCGGGAAGTTTACCAGCGCTACCAAAAAGAATGGGTTGATGATTGCATAAAAAGCATCCGGAATCAAACCTACAAAGAGTTTGATGTTTTGGAACTGAACTATGGAGATGACAACCTCAAATTATATGAGGGAAGTTTGTTTTTCAACGAAAAAAAACGCAATTTCATTGAGGCGATGAACACATTGCTCAATCTGGCCTTTGGGGACTATGATATAGCATTTAATGTAAATTTAGACGACACTTATGATACTGAACGCTTCAACCTTCAGTTAGAAGAAGTAAAAAAAGGTGCAGAGCTGGTGAGTTCCGACTTCCGGAGGGTTGGCTCAATAAATGGCGATTATATTTTTCACGATAAAGACATAAAAGCCGAACTGAACAGAAAACCCCCGCACAATATCCTCTGCCACCCGGTAATATGTTACACGCGCAACTTTTGGCAAAAATACGGTCCATATAACCCCGACAGCGTTAAATATGAAGATATGGACCTTTGGCAAAAAGCCGTAAATGCCGGAGCCAAGATACACATAGTACCTAAAATACTTTGCACGCAGCGCATCCATAATGGAAATACCGGATCAGTAGGGGAGAAGCATTGATAGATATTAATTTAAAAACTAAATATAATGAACAAAAACCATCAACCACAACCGGTACACATACCAACACCGCTTGAATATCTAAAGTGCAAATGCGGCAGCGAATTATTTCAAACCATATTTAAAACATTCCGCGCTCCGCTCACTTATCAGCCGATGCTCAATGGCGCCAAGCATATTGATCAACACATGATAGTATGCGTAAAATGCGGGACTTTACAAAATCTTAACTCCGATACTGAAGATAAAAAAGACAAAAAAAACATGACACTACGACAAGAAGGGCTAAAAAAAGAAATCATTGCAATTTCAGATTATTTGCAGTTAGGAATAAGAGAATCTGACCATGATTGGTTTTATCTGTTTATGCAAAGGATGTCTGTTTCAGAACAAAGAGATTCTATTACTTCCGTAAATGGATGGTCAATGGTTAGTAATTCATCAAGAATTAGCAGAAATTTTATTGATGAATTTTCAAATAAATTATCAATGGGGTTGGTTTTTTTAAATAATCAAGATAAATTTTCTATTGAAGAATTGTTTGAAAGGGTAAATAGTGTATATTTATGTGGATTTGATTATTATATTGCTTTGGATTTAGCAAAGAAAAACACTTTAACAGATGAACTGGTAGTAAAGTACGAAAAAGTATTTGACCAAACCCATGGGAGATGCGGGAGTAATGCCGTTCCTTACAATAAAGAAACGGCATGGTACTATATAATGAATAATCCCAATATATCTCAAGAAATCAAAGATAAATTTTCAAAAAAACCTTTAAAAAACAAGAACTGTTAATATAATCAATTATGTTTCAGGGAATTTTACCGGATAAACAAAAAATTGAAATTGAAAAATTAGCCGAAGACCGGTATCAGTTAAAACTTACAGAATGGAGTACCAATAAAGAAGCCATTGTTAATGTGCTGCCGACAATAAAAAGCACAGGCGATAATATGATAAAAGAGGGTAGAAAAGCAAGAATTGAAAATATAAAAACCGGCAAACAAAAAGATATGTATTTTGTAAAATTCACGCTATAAAATCTCACTAAACAAGAAATCGCATCAGCTATTGTTAGCGAATATTTGGGTTGGACAAAAATTGGCGAAACGAGGAGAAGAAACCTGTTTTTATCCACCGTAACATCATAAGCGTTAATAATGATAATTGAAGCCCACATTCTTTGTTATAACGAAGCCAAAATGGTGAGGCATACCTTGCGTCATTATAGCGCCTTTTGCGGTAATATAACAGTATATGATAACCAAAGCACAGATAATACGCTTGGCGTGATAAAAAAGCACTTCCCGCAGGTAAAAATAGAGGATTATTACAGCGCCAACGAAATTAACGACAAAGTTTATCAGGAAATCAAAAACACCTGCTGGAAGGGCAGCAATGCCGATTATGTAATTGTTTGCGACATGGACGAATTTCTGTACGCACCCAATATAGTTGAGAAATTAAAAGAGCTGCACCGCCTCAAGGTAGGCCTGCCAAAAGTTGAAGGGTACAATATGTATTCAGAAAAATTTCCCGTCAATTATGAAAAACCACTTACCCGGCAAGTACACGAAGGAGTGAGGAATGACAGATTTGATAAACAAATAATTTTCTCACCCCAAATGGTGCGGGAAATCAATTACCTGCCCGGCTGCCACCGTTGCATCCCGCAAAAATCAGTAACATTGATAAAAGAGCCGGAATATGAGCCATTAAAACTCCTGCACATGAAATATCTCGGACCCGCGTACGTAAAGGAGCGGTATAAACTATACTCAACCCGCCTCAGCGAGTTTAACCGCAAAAACGGGTTCGGAGCCGAATACCCCAAAGGTGATAAATTTGTAGATGAACTTTTTTCAATGTTAGTAAAACATAAAAAAAAGGTAACATGAAGAGAATATCATTCATCAAGAGAATACCAGTAGCATTAAAGCAAAGGTTGATGGTAGCATTTATATTATGTTATTGGATAGTAGTAACAGTATTTTTAAGTATTGGATTTGTTAAATGGTTAAATTCGTTTTAGCATTTTAGCATTACCTATATGAAAGCAGTAAAGAAAAACCACATTGACGAGGTAAATTTCAGGGGAGAATATTGTATTGTTTTGAGTGGCACAGCAAAAGGCATAGTTTATTGTTGCCCTAAATGTGAAGAAAGAATCGCATCAAAGATGGGAGGTTTTGATGAGATAAAGCAATCATTGTTTATAGGTAAAGAGACCCTTTGTATAATGTTTTGTGAATGCAAATGGGTTGGGGTGCTTAAAAATGGGGAGTTTATACAATATAATAAAGACGAAAATAAGGAAATTATACCTAAAAAGAAAATTATACCTGAAAAACAAATCACGTCTAACGTTAGAACATATAATAAATATTCATCAACTATCAATAGACGCAACCCTGTGAAAGAACAAATGAAAGACATTCTTGAGTATCTTGATTTTATTGAAAAGGAAAAAATTGATTTAGAAGAAGAATTGAAGAGATTGTCAAAATTTATAGCAGATAAATGAACATTAAATTAAACCTGATAAACGATTACGATTTACTTCTAAACAAAGGAGACGGTATTTCTATTTTTAATCACGAATTAGGATACGAGCAGTTAATAATTGTTTGTCCCAGCTGCGGAGAAATATCCGCACCAATGAAGAAAGCTGGACTCAGGTTTGACAAAGAAACCCAATCAGTTACACCATCTATTGTCCATAACACGGAATTTGGCGGTTGTGGATGGCACGGATTTTTAACAAATGGAGAATTTAAGGATGCGTAGGTGCATTTGAACAAAGTTAATAAAAGTGTTAATAACTTTCAAAAAATAATCACAAAATAATTTGGTTACATAAAAATTTAAACCGAACATTGCCGCCAGAGATGTTGGTGAAAGGCTTGGAAATGTCCTATAATTAATATCATGTAAACCACTAACCCCCTCATTTCCAACCCTTTAACCTTATTTCGTGCAAAGCGCATATAAACTTTGCACGGGAATATCGTACAAAGCCAACATTTCAATTTTGAAATGTTGGCTTTTTAATTTTTAAAAACATGCTAAATATAAAACTTAAACAATTTCAAAAATCAAAGAATGGAAGGGGCTTTGATGTTTTCTTGGGAAACGGAAACGCGTATCATTTTCCAAGTCAAAGGACGGCAACAGCGTTTCTCAATGAAACTTCCAGGTTTTTAACTCAGGGACTTTTTCAGTTGCAGGACCTCTATATTCAAACCTGGACAAATTTCCAGGAAACATACTTTTTGCTCAAAATTGACAAAGAGTACCGCGATAACGAGGTAAAGCAAAGATGCGAGAGCGCTTCTGCAGCCATTGAAAAAGCCCGCGACCTGGCAATAATGCGGTGTGGATGGCCCAACGGTGCATATTTTGTGTTTCTGCACGTCCACACAATTGCAGACAATATTAAAACCATTCTGCGGGAACTGCGCAAAATATACAAAACCCGCTCAGATACCGCAATGATTTATCGCATATCAGCACGATACAGGATGGTTTTGGGTGTGGCAAAAGATATTGAATGTTTCAAAGAGGAGGAAAGTGCCTATCTCTTTGACATCAGAGAAGAAATGCTAACCGATGAAAATACCGGCAGCATGTTTATTCCCAAAATGAAGGTAGCATGAACATAGAGTTTACAAAATATCAGGAAAACAAAATTGCAAAAGGCGTATGTATTATTCCCGGTTGTAATGTTGCTGCCCGTACAAGCCGGCATGTTTGCACACGCCACACGCACAAGATGCACCGGTTCAGGAGGGCGTATGAACATGTTTACCCGATATATGTGCGGTTATGTAGCCGCAATGGCTTAATTCCTTTGGAGTTTAGAAATTTTCAAAATCAACACAATAAAATCAAAAATTTATATCCCCCTTATCTATGATAAATTTCACACATAATACGAGGAAATACAACACAACGCCCACATTACAAAAATTTGGCATGACAAGGTGCAGCGATTGCGGGCATTTAATACCTGTTGATGCCATAAAATGCACCAAATGCCATACAGGAATTTTAGCAACAATAACCAAAAAATCTAAAATCAATGGGAACCATAAATAAAAAAAACATTCTTCCATTTATTTTTCCATTTTTATTTCAAAAAGAAGGAGCCGAAATATTGCAATATAATAGAAACGATACACAATTGTTTTATCCTTCATTAGCAATAGCGCAAAATCCAATATTCATTCCGAGGAAGCATACTATACAAAGTTACAGAACACAAAATCGCCTTGCAAAACAAAGGCGCAAATCAAAAAACACATGAAACCATACATAGATATTTCAACCGGTGAAACCGGGCAACCCGAATACAGCATCCACCGTCTTGATACAGATGCTTTAAATGATGTGAAAACATCAATTTTTATTCTGAGAAATATGCTGGCGAACAGCATTAAATATAAAAAATACAATGGTATTGATTTAAAAACAAGAATAGAAAAGCGAATAGCCCAACTTGATATCATTATTGATGAAATCAAGCATTCATTACTTAATAAACCGGTATGAAAATAAACCACATATACCATGGCAATGCAATGGCAAAAAAGTTTAATTTGATTTATGGTGATTGCCTTACGGAGATGGAAGGAATGATTACTAAAGGAATAAAGGTTGATTTGATATTAGCCGATTTGCCCTATGGAATTACTGCAACAAAATGGGATGAAGCATTACCATTGGACAAACTTTGGCAACTCTACAAGCAACTGATAAAAGAGAATGGAGCAGTAATTTTATTTGGGAAACAACCATTTACGACTGACTTAATTAATAGTAATCGGGACTGGTTCAAATTTGAAATGATTTGGTTTAAGGACAGGGCAAGCAGTTTTTTAAATGCCAATAAAATGCCTTTACCGAACCACGAAAATATACTGATGTTTTATGCAAAGCAACCGACCTACAACCCACAAACATATAACGGAGAGAAAAGTCATTCAATGGGTAAAACAGCGAACACTAAAAGTAAAACAAAAGTATATGGCAACTTTGTGAGAAAGGAAAATACAAGCAATGTAAAGCAGCCGAAAACTGTCTTGTATTATCAGCAACCATTTCCGCAAATTCATAATACACAAAAACCTGTTGAGCTTTGCGACTACCTGATAAGAACTTACACTAATGAAAATGAATTGGTGCTGGATAATACAATGGGAAGCGGAACAACAGGAATTGCCTGTATGAAAAACGGAAGGCGATTTATTGGCATTGAAAAAGAACAGGAATATTTTGATATGGCAGAGAAGCGGATTAGTGCAGAAGCAAATCAAGTTAAACTTTTTTTGGGGGAGGAAACTGCCATTTCTTTCAAACCGCTGTTAAGCGCTGGGGCGAAAAAGCGTTACTGGAAAACACCACCGGATATGATGGCTGAACTTAATAAGGAGTTCAACTTTGATTATGACCCATGTCCGCACCCGCGACCAGAAGGATTTGATGGCTTAAAAGTAGAATGGGGAAAGAGAAATTGGGTAAATCCACCATTTATGGGAGGGGTAATGAAATGGATTAGAAAGGCGATATCGGAAAGGGAGAAAGGAAATATGAGCGTAGTGATTTTACCAATTTATCAAAACAGAGCGATTGCAGCGGCTGGGGACATTATATATGCAGGAACTCCACAGTGGTGGTCCTTGGAAGATGATGAACCACACCCGACTAAAGCATCGGGCCGTCATGGGTGCTTGTTCCTGATTTTTCGCCCTTGCGCAGAACAAGAGGATTGTCGCCATAATCAGCATAATAAAATGATAACAAATTTTGAACAACATACGGGATTTCAAATCCCGACCAGCGAGGGAATATTTGTATGAAACTACGCATAGCAACAGATTTTAGCGGTATAGGTGTACCTGAAATGGCGCTTGAAGCGCTTAAAATACCTCACACAAACATTTTTGCTTGTGAAAAAGACAAGTTTACCCGCACCGCTTACCTGGCAAACTTCAAACCCCAAACGTTTTATGATGATATCACCACCCGCAACCACTCAAAAGTTGGACCCATAGACCTTTACATTGCCGGCTTCCCGTGCCAGTCATTTTCTCTTTGCGGCTTTTTGACATGGCACAATTCATAAAAATCAACAGGCCTAAAGTTTTTATACTTGAAAACGTAAAAGGACTGCTGAGCCATGATAAGCCCAAAAACAGCACAGCCAGGTATGGCAATACTTTTAATACCATCATCAATTTACTTGCCCAAACGGTAAACGGGCAGTACGCACTTCCTTTTTATACCGATAATCTCGGATATCACATCTATTACAAAGTCATTAATAGTGTGGATTTTGGCGTACCTCAAAACCGCGAACGCATTTTTATAGTCGGATTTCGGGATCCCGGGCACACCTTTAATTTTCCCTCCGGCTTTCCTCTGCAAAAAGGTATTAATGATTTGATTGAAGAAAATCCCCACAAAAAGTACAACATTTCCAAAGCCGCATTATCACGTATTTTAAGAAAAGGATTTTCAAGCCCCACAATAAATGCTCGTGTATCAGGAAGTATTAATACAAATAATAACTCCGGTAAATCCTTTGATAATGGAACTACTTTGCTTTTTCGTTGGCAAGGTAGGGAAACAGGGACGGTTGAAAGTAAATTCGCCCCTACATTATTAGGGACAACCAGGACAGATATAAAAAACCGTGCAATGATTGTACAACTCAACCAGCCCAGACATAGCAACGACAGAATTTATAGCGGAGAGGGAATCAGCTCGTCCTTAAATACTATGCAAGGGGGAAGACGACAACCTAAAATAATCAAAAACAAATACGGCAAACACCAGCAAGATGCGGTTTTTGATGGAAACGGAATCTCGCCAACATTGCAAAGCTCAGGAAACGGACATGTCGGAGGAGCAAGTGCGGGGTATTTAAAATTTTTGACGCAAACCGGCATCAGGCGGCTCACTCCTTTGGAGTGTTTTCGCCTTCAGGATATCCCTGATGATATGTACTGGAACATCAAAAAAACCGGCATGTCCGACTCGCAACTGTACAAACAAGCCGGCAACGCTATGACACGCAGCGTAATGATTGCGATTATTTCACAAATCATAAAACAAAACAAATGGAAGCACGCCAAAAAGCACATGAGTTTATAAAAGATTGCGGTTTTAAAATCATTTATCAGCACAATGAAATGATTGGAACCAATAAAGAAAAGTTTAACGCCACCGTACTGGCAAGATTTCTCAAACAACATATATCTGAAGTTGTTGAAAAATATATAGACGAAACCGGACAACAAACAGATATTATTCATTGGCGGATATGGTGGGAGAGTAATAATGTTAGATTATAACAATGACAGAAATAGACAACATAAAAAATAATTGCGCCCAAGCCGATGTTAGTAGCAGTTTATTTTTTTTACGAATAAGGCCGATTGAATTGAAAAAGGCAAACAAATTTATAGTGGACTTACACAGACATCACAAGGAAGTGCAGGGACATAAGTTCTCAATCGGGTGCTTTAACAGAGGGCAACTCGTAGGAGTTGCTGTGTGTGGGAGACCCGTTTCCCGGTATTTAGACACAGGGCTTATTTTGGAAGTAACAAGATTATGCACCGATGGCACAAAGAATGTTTGCAGTAAACTTTATTCCGCTTGTGCCAGAATAGCAAAGGAATTAGGTTACGATAAAATAATCACCTACATACTTGAAAGCGAAACAGGGCATTCATTAAAGGCAACCGGATGGGAGAACGAAGGAAAAGCAGGAGATAAAAACTGGGATAGACCGAAACGGAGAAGAAGTACAACCACTATAAATTTGTTTGGTGAACAGAAAAAATATCCTAATGAAATGAAAAGGCGGTATTCAAAGGACTTGGCGCCATAATAAAATGATAACAAATTTTGAACAACATACCGCCCCCCTCACCACCTCCGAGGTTGTTCTTATGAACAAAATCGCCTGTTTTTTACGTTCCGAAGCCCGCAAAGGCCGCGAAATCAATAACCAGCAAATTGATGAGCATTTTTCATTACCCGGGCAATCTTGTGGTTCTGCCCGCATACGCAAAATCATAAACCACATACGCATTTATGGCATTGTCCCCCGTCTCCTCGCCAACAGCAAAGGATATTACATAAGCAATAACCGCAAAGAAATAGACGACTACATTAATTCTCTCCATCAACGGGCAGGAGCAATCCTGGCAATAGAAAACGCAATCTGCAAACAAAAAGTAACAATACCTGTTGTCCCCAGCGCCCCAAATGTCCCTATTAACAACAACACGGGATCAGGATCCGCCAAACCACATCAAACAAAAACGCAGCAAACAGAACTTTTTAGAGAAGAAAAATACATCCCCCCATGGGCACAGGAGAGCATACACTTGAGGGGCACAGACACCGGGCGCCTTTAAAGATTCCTTACGGGATGGCAACCGCCATCTGTAAAGATAAAGCCCTTCTCAAGCCCCTTACGGTTTACTTTTCCTGTAAACCGTTGTATTATTCAGGCGTACTGTGCAATGCCAAAGCCCGCTATGCAGAAATTGCCGGGTATATCGGTATATGCCCCCGCAACCTCACCGGTAAACTCGCCTGGCTTAAAAAACACAAACTCATATCGTTTGACCATAAAAAGAACCTGCATTTATGCAGCTTGGACAAACTTTGCGATTTTATCAATAAAAAATGTAACGTAAAACTTAAAAAAAGGAGGTTCCATGAACTATCAAATGAAGGACAAACGGAGTATTTGCTCCGCACGCTGGCAATACACGAGAGCCGGCTGAAGCAAAAAAACGCCATAGATGGCAAAATATTCACTCTTGAAAAGTGGAACGATGACGTAGAGCAAAAGGTGCGCCAAGGGGTAATTCCTACAAAAACATGGGAACGTTACCACGAGGACATCACGCGATATACGTATAAAAATCGCACACTGCGCAAACAAAAGAAAATGATGTTGTATTACCATCAAACAAAAGCAGCACGGGTACTGCGGTCTTTGGGTTACGTATCGGACAGGCCTTTTAATACATTAAGGAAAAAGGTGCAGAAACACTATGAGAAATTGTACTTCAGTCGTTTGCAAGCTGCAGAATGTCCCGAAATCAGAACGGATATCACGCTCACATGCAAAGGTATATCACGCCTGTTTGGGGGTAATTCTGCAAGTTTTGGGCATTATTGGGAAACAAAATTGCTAAACATGGAATTGGTAGAAATATCGTGCCGTTCAATCCAGCTTGACCCGAAATGCTGCTTAATTAAACACAGTATCCGAAAGAATGGGGGGTATTATCAATATGTTGATGATATTGATGATGGGTACAAACTTGCTCGTGTGCCAATTTACCATAGAACACGCAGAGGCGAGAGATTATACTTTCTCACGCTTCCCAATATCGTAGTTCCTGTGCTAAATGGGCGATACGGACCGATATTGGTATGAATTTGGCAAAAAATTGTATGTACAAGTAAAACATTTTTAAAGAATCTTATTCAGAGGTATGATTTTAGGGGGGTTGGTACTAAAAAACAGGTAAAATGGTAGTAATTTGTTAGCAATGGTACGATTTTTTCTTTTTTGCTTCTTTTTTCTTTTTAAAAAGATGTTTTCAGATTTTCAAAATTTCCATGTTCATAACTTTTTGAAAATAGTTTGACTATTTCAAAATATTATTCATAATATTGCAAAATCAAATAAACCCGAATTTATGAACATATACGAAGAACTGATCCGCCACTTTGAAAAAAACGGCAAAAGAGCTGTAATGTCAGAAATAGCAAAACAATCAAAAATGAAGTATTGGAAACTTCATTACTTTGTGAGCCGTAGAGGCGGCTTATATGCCGATGAACTTATCCGCCTCATGCTGTCGCTGGGGTATGTAATTTATGCACCAGATAGAAATACACCGGCTTACGGGGGCAACCCCGATAAAGTTGCCCAGGATATACTTGACAATGTGCCGGCTGAAGAACCGGCAGAAAAAGAACCCAAAGATAATGTGCCGGCTGAAGATACACCGGCAGAAAAAGAACCCGACCCAATAAAACCGGATAAATGATAGTATTTAATGCTTTGGGGCAGTTAGGCCGGCTCGGTAACCAGTTGTTCCAGGTTGCAGCAACCCTTTCTCACGCCAAAAGGGTAGAGGCAGAGGCCGTTTTCAATCCATGGTCCTATCAGGAGAATTTTGAACGCAAAATCACCTGTCGGTTAGACGTTGGCGCCATGATCATTGACGGAGTGCAGCACGAAATGGTACACCAAACAAAAATTCATTATGTACCCATACCATCATCACAAAATCTCATTTTAAACGGATGGTTTCAAAGTTGGAAGTATATTGATGAAGAACTCGTCAAAGATTACTTCCGCCCCTCAAGTGCTTTACAGACAAAAATTAATGAAGCCATGCAAAAACTTTCATATCAGGGAGATATAGCTCTCCATGTCCGCAGAGGAGATTATTTAAACCCATTTACACCCGGCTATTACAAAATATTGGACATTGATTATTATAAAAAATCTCTGCAATTTATGATATCAATGTTGGATATTACTGAAAATATCACTATTTTTTCGGATGATATACCTTGGTGCCGGCAAGAATTTTCAAACATGGAGATACCTGTAAATTTCCAGTATAGCGAAGGCAATAGCGACATTGTTGATTTATACTTGATGGCTTCACATAAACATCACATCATTTCAAATTCCACATATCCATGGTGGGGAGCATGGCTACGAAATGTGATGAATGATTCTACTGATAAACAAATTGTAATAGCGCCAAAACAATATTTCGGACCTCCGGGAGAAGCCGAACAAACTATAAAGGATTTGTATTGTCCGGGGTGGTATGTGATATAACGGACGGTGCTTGTTGCCGTTTTTTCAATGGCATACAAGCACTTGTTAGCGGTGTGTGTCAGCCAGTGGGAAGCCAGTTGTAATTTTTTAAAAACATTTTTTGAAGAGATTTTTATTTACTAACCAAATACTAACCTAAAATAAAATGGACGATAAAGAGAAACAATTAAAGGATATTATATTTTCAATTTCACTGGAGGAGTGGAATCTGCATGAAAAAGGACCATGTCCCGACTATTCATGTCAATATAATGGAACAAGAATCATCCTACATACTTCGCATGGTTCAAATCCAAACTGGCTTACTATTGATGGTGTTGCCTTTGATATAGAAGGGCTTAGCGAATTAAAATATAAAGTAGAAAAATTTATTGAGAGCGATACAATAAATAAAAATCAAAAGAAAGCTGAAGAAATTTATTCTCATTTTGGTATTAAGTAAATGATTTTTGAAAAAAAATCACGGTGCGGATGGAAAAATGTTTTTTAAAAATTACAATTACCGCTAACGTTTTGCGGCTTGGTGTCTGTTGTTTTGCCTTGCAGACATTTCAAGCCTTAGATAAATTTAATAGGCAAAATAATAGCACCAAACCGCTGTTAGTGGCTGGTGCGGTAAATTAAACGAAGATGCCAAATAGAAAATTAGAACAAAACGAGATTGAAGCAATTACAACTCAATTAAAAGAAATTAACGAAATGCACAACGAGCTATTGGAAAGAACGCCTGAAGTTAATCCCTTCACGTTTCTGAAAATGTATAACGATTTAAAGCACGTTATTCAGGACTATAAACTTGAATTGGAACACAGTCGCAGCACTTGCCACTAACGAGCCGATTGTTTATGCTGTTTTTAGGGGCAACAGCAGACACTTTCGGATTAGCACAAACTTCAATGCCCATAAAAATTGCATTAAACAATTTGTTATAGGATGAAATTTAAACTTTGAGCGATGGCAAAAAATCATAAATGGAGGAAGGGTGGGTTTCCTCAACTATGCAAAGAATGTGGCATATTAAGACAAAGAAGAACATTCAAAACATTAATGGCAATAGTCAACCATCCACCGTGGGAGGCTTATAAATACGAAACGAAAATGGTTTATACGGATATAAATGGAACAACAGTTAATCGTCCTGAGTGCGGTGGGAAGAAAGTTTAAATTTTTTCCTATAACTTGCGGATTGTCGCACTATATCCGTTTACAAACGCTTACAAATGGTAAAAATTAGCAAATGAAACCAATAATAGACCTCATACAACGCCTATCCCTCAGCGATCCTGAATTGCGATATCCTGAGTATGCCCCTGCAGACGGCAAGGTACATGTACTTTATATGGCGGTGCCATTTAACGCCACCGGTTTATACCGTTGCATCCTCCCGGCTATAATGCTTAATAACACCACAACCCA
>Ga0209518_1001796_pt1 | contig 21850 bp, 37 predicted proteins | sample RifGroB1_FD_183993 | JGI IMG/M metagenome (GOLD analysis project Ga0209518, IMG submission 183993) | Groundwater microbial communities from Rifle, Colorado, USA - Groundwater B1 (SPAdes) (version 2) | ecosystem: Environmental > Aquatic > Deep subsurface > Groundwater | place: Rifle, Colorado...
GTGCACTGCCCACAACAGCACGCCGCATCACCACCACAATAGCCGCATTGCTCCACGCCGGGAGCGCCGGGCATCGCTCGGATACGCTCGATCTCCGCCTGCCACGTTGCCCGCGTTGCCCGTGATGGCTCAGCCGCGCGTGAACAGTGCGGGCACCCGCAGTCACAGCACGTGCTCACGCCGCCACATCATGCGCCAGCATGCCCCGCAGGTCCGCCACCGAGAGCCACTGCGTGTTCGTGTCCGACGCGTACGAGAATCCAGGACGCACGAGCGCGAGTCCGGCCCACTTACTGCGCGGGCGCGGCAGGCCATCCTCCATTGGCATCGTGATGTAGCGGCCGGCCTGCTCGATCGTCCGCCGCGCTACCCAAGCTGGGATCAGTTCCTCGTGGATCTTCTCGCTCCCGCGGATGCCCGAGATCTTCTGCTCGCGCCCTGGCGCGATGGCCGCGGCCAGGTCCGTGATCCGGATGCTGGGGAGCTTCGGCACGAACACCTCGGCGCCTTCCATGTCGCGCGCTGCCGCGAGCACGAACGCCGCCGCCTGCTCGACCGTGACCCAGAAGCGTGTCATGTCCGGGTGCGTGATCGGGATCGGGATCGGGACGCCGAGCCTCGCCGCCTGTTCGAAAATCGCCACCACTGAGCCGCGCGAGCCCATCACGTTCCCGTAGCGCACCACCGCGAAGCGCGTCGGTCGCGCGCCGGCCACGTTCCGCATCGCCATCACGTGGCACTCCGCCATCATCTTGGTCGCGCCGTAGAACGTGATCGGGTTGACGGCCTTGTCGGTGCTGACAAACAGGAACTTGCGCACGCGCGTCTCCAGCGCCGCCTTCGCTGCGTTGATCGTGCCGTCCACGTTGGTGCGCTTGTACTCCTCGGGGTCGCGCTCGGCCTTCTCCACGCGCTTGAGTGCCGCCGCGTGGATGACCAGGTGCACGCCCCGGCTGGCCTCCACGAGCCGCCCGTAGTCGCGCACGTCGCCCACGAGGAATCGGAGCCGCTCGGCGTGCTGCGCGAAATCCACCGCCATGTCAGCTTGCTTGTGGTCGTCGCGCGAAAGGATGCGCACCGTCACGGACGGATCGGCGGCGAGAATCTGGCGCGTCACCTCGCGCCCGAGGGTGCCAGTTCCGCCGGTGATGAGCACGACTTGCTTCATCGGCATTCGTACTCCACCCACGTTCGCTCGTACCCGCAGTCACCGAACAGCTTGATTGACGGCCAGTTGTCAGCCCTGATGCGCGCCACGAGCCGCCCATCCGGATGACGCCTACGCAACGCGCGCAAGGCCCGGCTCGCAACCTTGCGCCCGCGCGCCCACGGCGACAGCGCGATGGAGACATACCCGAAGGAACACCTCCTGACGTACCCGGCCCGCCGGTGGTCCGCCATGACGATCCACAGTTCTCCGTTGCCACGCGTACACCACCAGTGCGCGTGTTCCAGTATGGTGATGACCGCCGTGTTAGCCGACGCGGCGCGCACCTCCGGCCGGTTGCGTAGCGCCAGCACGAACCGGCTGTCACGCGCCATCGGCTTCGCGAGCCGGACGCTCTTGACCTTCATGTCCCCACCTCACGTGAGACGACGGCGACCATCACCGCCCGCGTTGCGGGGCTCGCGTGCGTCCAGCAGGTACGCAGGAACGTGAACGGTGGGCATGGACGTGAGCACTGCACGCAGGGACGATACCCGAGTTCCCCGTGCACCTTCACGCGCGCCCGTCCCACCCTCGCCCAGCCAGGTACCGCTTGCAGTCGGCCGGGGTCGTGTCGGTGAACGTGAACAGCGCCCCCGCTGCCACGGCGTCAGCGCCCGCGCGCAGCGCCTCGTCCATATCCTCCGGCCCGGAACATCCGCCGCTCGCGATGACCGGGCACGTGACCGCACCGGCGAACGCGCGCACCAGCTCGATGTCGTATCCCCCCATGGTCCCGTCCCGCGGGCGCGATTGTATCAACACCTCGCCGGTGTGTCCAAAGATCTCGGTGTCCAGCACGAAGCACGCCCGTGGTGCCGCGGTCGCCACCACGGACAGCATCACCGCTTGGCGCCCGTACCTCGCCGCGATGGGCGCGCAGAGTTCGACGTGCGTCCCGATCACCACCTTGTCCACCGGCGCCGCCCGGTAGAGCGCGTCCACATCCGCCATGCTCCTGATCCCGCCGCCGATCGCGCACGGCGACCGGAGCCGCTTCGCCACCTCGGCGAGCAAGGGGATGTTTGGGCCACGCATCTCCCGCGTGGCCCACACGTCGAGTAGCACCAGCTCGTCGACCTCGCGCATCTGGTATGTGTTCACCGCGTCGAGGAGCGCGCCCACCACGCGGTCGGCGGCGAAGGCGCGGCCCTTGACGACGTGACCGTGGCCGTTGAAGAGGATCGTGGGGATGACCCGGATCACAGCGCGGTCGCGAACCATCGCCGCAGGAACTCCGCCCCGGCTCGCTGGGACTTCTCCGGGTGGAACTGCACGCCGGTGCACCGACTCCGGATCATCCCAGCTGTGAAGGTACGTTCGCCAAGGATCGACGACGCCTCGTCACACGTGTCATCCCAGAACTCTAGCGCGTACGAGTGCGCGAAGTAATACGTCCCCGCGGGGTACGTGTTCCTCCTCCAGCCGACGCGACTCCACCCCATATGCGGCAGGTGATCGTGCTGGAGCCGGTGGCACGAGGCGGCGAACAGCCCGAGCCCCGGCGCGGCGAAGAGTTCGAGCTCCGGATGCCATTCGGCGCCCTCTTCGCCGTTCGTGCCCATGAGCTGCATCCCCAGACAGATCCCGAGCACGTGCATCCCGTCACGCGCGCGCTGTGGGATCGCGCCCATGAACTCGCGGTCCACCAGGGCGGCCGACCCAGCCGCGTACGACCCCACCCCCGGCAGCACCGCCGCCGCGTGCGCCAGCTTGGAGCCGTGGTCGATCACATCCACGGCGGCGCCCACGTCCTCGAGCGCGCCGCACACGGACGCGAGGTTGCCGAGCCCGAGATCGATGACGGCGAGTTTCATCGCACCTGCTCCACCGGGATCAGGTCGCCCCACGGCTGCCGCCCAGCGAACAGCTCGCGGTTCACGAAGCGATCCTCCACCGCAATGTACTGGGCCCGCGTCATGCCCATGCGCGCGTACACACCCGTCGTCCACGAGCCGGCGTACATCAACGGGAACAGGTGCTCGCGCTCTCGTAGCACGTCGAGCGCCTTGTCGCGCGTGATCCGGCCCCGGCGGATGTCCATGCTGAGCTGGTCGGCCGCGCGCCCGTAGCGGTACTTCGCCCATCGCAAGTGATCGTGCAGGCCGGTCGCCGCGTTGTCGAGGTTCTCGTGGTTCCACCAGTTGGCCGTGCACGGCGGCACGCCGAGCACCTTCATCCCGTACTCGATGGCTACCGCCGCGTTGTGCTGCGAGTCCCACGGCAAGAACGCCCCGAGGAAGTAGACGACGGCCCCGCTCGCGACGATCTCGTCCTCGCTGGGGTAGGTGTACCAGTACAGGTCGCGCTCGCGGATGCCCTCGCGCCCGATGAGGTCGGACATGCGCAGCCCCAGGAATCCACCGTGCTCGGAGACCCAGCGCCGGTCCATGACCGCCTTCCGCCCGGACTCCACCGACGGTCCGCCGTACTCGTCCTGCGGGTTCTCGCCGTAGAAGATGAGGTCGTAGCCCTGCTGGATCGCGACCCGGAGCGGCACCGTCCAGATGCTCGCGTGCTCCCCGAGCGAGACGTCCCCGACCGTCTCCAAGCCGATGCGCATGATCTTGCCGCGCACGTCGTGGCCCGGGCTCACCTCGATCGTGGGGAAGAGGCGCGCGAGGTTGTCGATGTTCGCGCGCCCGATGGGCGTCAGGTGGTCGGTGGTCGCCGTCACCACGAGCGGCGTGGCGCCGAGGTCGCGGAGCGTGACGGCGATGTACGTCGAGTCCTTGCCGCCCGACGACGCCACCACGCACTTACCACCGTGCCGGTCGAGCAGCTGGAGAAGATCCGCACGTCGGGCGGGCCAGTCCACGTCTGCGCGCCGGTCGAAGTTGAGACAGGCGCTACAGACGCCATCGATGAACGCCGTCGAGGGGCGAGTTGACGACATCACGCAGCGCGTGCAACGGATCATGGTAACGCCATATCATGAAACAGAGCGTACAACTCGGCGTTCACACCTTCCGGTACCGGCGTCACGATAGACAATTGTCGCTTACCGGACTCTCGAAATCCGCTAGACGCGAGCAAGCACAGCGCCAGCGTGGACGATACACGTTCATCGGCCGTTCGTTGAAGCGCACTCACAAAAGGATGATCTTGGTTGAGATGAATCTGTAAGTGCTTCACTTCTCCTATCCGTAACGGCTGTTCCGTGCCAAGCGATGCGTATAAGACGCGCCACGCCTGCGTGGCTGGCTCGTCCTTGGCTTGCCCTACCACGCTATGACGGCTATCAAAGGTGTCGCCGGATTGCTCGTTCTCTGCCTTGGTGTGCTTCTTCGTTCCGTCTCCAGACGGGACCGTACCGTCGTGATTCTTCGGAGGTCTACGCTTTGCTTTTGCTCGACGGCGGTTCTCCAGTGCCGTATTCAGATGCTGTGAAATCCTCTCCTCTAGCCCACGGATAGCCAGTTCACTGCCTCGCGCATGGGCACGCTCAAGCACCGGACGCGCCACACGGAGCACCTCGTCGTACAGGTGTTTGCGTTGTGTCTCACCGATAGCATCTTTGTTGGTCGCGAGTTCCCACGACTTGCCGATGAGTTCGACAACACCACAAATCCTTGTCGAACTGTACTCGCCGCAGCCATTCGCTGATTGCTGCTCTATGACGCGGAAGGAATAATAGTACGTAAACCCACTGCGGGGGTTGGAAACTCCCTCCTTCACGACGCCGACATGAACGCGCGCTTCGCGGCCTCCAACCGAGATCCTGGTGTCCACTACGTCGCCGTCGAACTCCGGTAAGCGCCAACGCTCCAACTCATCCCATGCTGTGCCTTTTGTCCTGGGACGCTTGAGTCTGATTTCCGCTCCGCGTTTGAGAGCTATCGAGTATAGATAGCCGAGTTGACTTAGTAGAAACTTCCAATCCTGTCCGTGCGGTGGATCGGTCTTGAGTGGTGACACACGTATCACTGTGCCACTCCCTTTGTCCGTCACAGCCTCCACCGGCTTCTGGATTCGCCATCCGTTGTTGGCCACCTCGCGCCAGGGGCATAAGAGCGTGCGACTTACATGCTCATGTACGGTCTTTATCTCCACGACTGACCGCGTGCCCCCCACCCATACCATAGCGTGTTTCGCGCCGATGCCGTAACGTCCGAGCCCTTTCGATCCCGTCTCTTCATGTGCACCCGGCTGGACGATTACCGCAGGGTGTTTGCACCCCTTGCCATTGTCGGTTACTACCATGGCATCGCGCGTGAACTCGATGGCTATCGATGTGGCCTGACTATCCAGTGAGTTATCGATTAGCTCACCTAGGACTATTGCCCATTTGAGGTTTTGCTTCGCCCATGATTCGAGAATACCTGTCGTCGGGGCAATAGAGATGGTCTCGGTATCACTCATCTGCGCGTCCCCTCAAGGTTCGTGGCGAAGTCGCGTAACTGATAGACAAGGTAATCGTAACTGTGACCTTCGGGCCAATCCTCTAGTAACGCCTTGATCTGGAGGATTGCCTTCATGACAAGGCCGCTTATCACATCGTCGGGTGATCTGACGTCAGGCTCAGGCTGGGTCTGCTCATAGACCTTCCCCTTGCGCCGCACCTTGCGCTTGCGCTTCTTCTTCGGCGGCATGGGCTCGCCATCCGGGGGCGTCTTGTTGTCGCTGGGTTCGAGATCGCATCTGTCGGTTCCGACAGATAGGTCCCTGCGAATCTCACCGACAAGATCGCGGCCGACAGCGCATCGCCTCGCGATCTCGCGGTCACTCCACTGCGACCACTCGGCGTCTTGCAGTAGCAGCGTGACTGCCCGCCGCTTGTCGGCGTTCGTTCGCCTCAGCCCGTGGGACGCATTCGCCGCAAGCGAGAACAGCACCGCGTCGCGCTTCGTTCCTTGGTGGACGGTGCAGGACATGCGGGCGACGCCAGCCTTCTCGGTCGCCTTGAGGCGATGGAAGCCGTCGGCCATCCAGTAGTCCGTGCCGTCGTAGAACACGTCCGCCGGCGGGAACTCAGCCTTCATCATGATCGCCGCTGCGTACTCGTCGATCACGGTGTCATCAAGTGCCGCGCGAGACTGAGTCCCACCGTCAAGGCGGATCTTGCGAATCGGAATCCGTTCACTCATCGGTCGTGCCCCCCCCCTATGCGGGCGCCAACACTAGTCGCAGCGGACCTGGTCGAGTACACCGCGAAAAGCGTCAGCGCCCGCATACGTGGCACGACCGACCAGGTCATGCTCTACCTCTACGCTCCCTCACACCGCCGTGTCAACATCATTCCACGTCGCCCCCGCCTTCCGCTCCAGCACGCGCCGCGCCCGCTCCAGATCCCATGCGGTGTCCACGCTCGCGTTCGTTTGATCGTCGTCGATGAGCACGCACCGCATCCCGTTCGCAGCGTCGTACATCCACGTGCACACGTGCTCCCGGTCGTGCGCGCTCGTCGCCTTCCGGTGCGCACGTAGGAGCACGTCCAACGGGAACACCTCGATCGCGCGACGGGCCCGCACGTAGTCCGTGGTCGTCCAGTCCCCGCCTGCCTCGACGGCTTGGCGCAGGAGGGCGGGGTCGAGGAGCGGGCAGTCGGAGGTGATGCGCACGATCAGCGTGTTCACGTGCTCATTCATCGCTGCGTGGTGGTAGCGCGCGAGTACGTCGTTCTCTGGCGCGTCCGGGGATTCGCTCGCTATCTCCAATCGCTTGCACAGGTCGTGAATCGGCCACTGCGCCTCGCCGGGCGGCGTTGCTACCACGAGCTTGGCGTCCGGGAGCCCGGCCCGCGCCCGCTCGATCACGTGCTGGAGCATCGGCTTGCCCGCGAGGTCCATCAGCACCTTGCCCGGCAGGCGCGTCGAGGTCATACGCGCTTGGATGATGATCATCACGTTCATGCGCCCTCCTTTGCGACCAGCGTCCACATGCAGTTGTCGAACCCGTCCGCCTTCGTCGCCAGGCCGCGCGCCACGACCTCGCCGTACCTGGCCAGCAGCGCGCCATACGGGCGCTTCCACAGCAGGTCGTCCTGCCCCCGGTAGTTGATCATGGTCTCCGTCTCAGCCTCGTACTCCACCGCAAGTAGCCAGCGGCGCGAGCACCGGCTCATGCCGCGCAGCACGTCGTCGATCTGGTCCGGCGGCACGTGGATGAGCACCCCCGCCGTGAACACGAGATCGAAGGACGCCGACCACCACAGCGGCAGGTCGTGCGCGGCGTGCTGATCCACGGCGAGCCGGTACGTTACCCACGGCACCAGCGACAGCACACCGGCGTTCACGTCGCAGCCGTGCAGTTGCGCGCTGGGCAGTTCGCGTCGGAGCGCGATGAGGTTGTGCCCCCGGTTGCACCCGATCTCGAGCACGGTGTCCGGCGCGATGATCCCCGCCGAGGTGAGGTCCGCGATCCGCCGCCAGAACGGCGCCCGGCTCGCAGGGTCCACGACGTTCCGCGCCGTGTAGGCGTCGCCGAAGTCCCCCGCCCAGATGCCGGGCGGCGTCACCGGCACGCCCACTGGATCGCCCATGCCAACAGCCCGGCGACCAGCGGGGCGCCGAGCATCCACGTCAACTGGACGCAGACTTCCCGCTTCACCAGCGCGGCGTGGGCTGCCCGCCGCTCTTCGATGTCCCTCAGATCGTCGTCGCGCGGGGCGCCGAGCATCCACCCCACCGACCGCCTCAGTGCCTTCTGCGCATCGGTCACGGTCACGACCGACCCCGGTAAGGGCGTCATTCGTCCTCCCCGAACTCACCAGCCCACGTGTCAGTCGTAGCCATGGTCAAATCCCCCAGTGCGGCGCGCGGCGCGCAGACGGCGGACCTTGGTCGAGTACACCGCCCCCAGCATCCGCGCCCCGCACTCGGGGATCGACCGACCAAGGTCACGCCCACATCCCTACAGGGTCCGACCCCAGCGTGTCAAGCATTTCCGCGCCCCAGCGCGACGCGCAATAGGCTGCCCGTGGCGGGCTCGATCTGCCCGACCACCCTGCGGGCCGTCCGAGCGCCGGGACGGGGGTCTCCGACGAGCTGGTGCGGCGGGACTCCGCCACACCCGCACGGGCGCGCAGTACTGCACTGGCTTGCCGTCCGCATCTTTTGCAACCTCGCAAAAGCCTGCAAATCCCGGTTTCCCGCATGGTTGCGCAAGGTTACGTGACGTGCCATATGACATCGTGTCACGTGTCTACCTGTCCACGGCAATAGTTCCAAATTGTTAGCCGTGGCACCACCGTTGCACTACCCAGGGACATGACGACGACGACTCTCACCGCGACGCAGTACGAGGACATCGCCGAGGCCGACGTGCCGGCGGGGCTGATCTGGATCACGCCGGCGCGGCATCAGGGACAGGCCGTCGAGATCCAGTACTCGACCGGCGTCCCCAGGGGCCAGGGCGGCAACTACGACGCGGACCACGGCGACCCGTACAAGCGCGTGACCGACCGCGGCGACGGCGGCGGCGTCACGTACTACCGCCGAGTAGGTCGCTAGCTGCTGAGGCCCCCCACGGGGGCCGGATGGAGGTATCGACCATGACATGGGACGACAAGTCGGCGTACGTGCAGGACATGGAGACAAGGACTGCGGACCGGGACTACGAGGCCGCGGAAATTCGGCTGGAGACGGCCAAGGCCGGGTTGGCTCGCGCTCGCGCTCGCGCTGCGGTCGCGCTGGTGGACATCGTGTTCGATGGTCCGCCGGGTGCGGTGCCGGGGCGATTCGTGGAGGTGGAGAACGCGGAAGGCCGATCGATCTCGCTCGGCGAATGGATCGAGCGGCCAGATGGCTACTGGGTTCTGCGTATTCCCACCATCGTGCGAGCCGACGGCCCGCCGATCGACGAGGACGGTCGCTAGCTGCTGAGGCCCCCCACGGGGGCCGGATGGAGGTAACGACATGACGACGACCGAGACCGAGACCAAGACCAGGACCGAGACCGAGACCACCGCGCTCCGGCGACGCGCAGAGCGCACCGCGCTGGAGGCGCTGCACCGGCTCCTGCTCGCGCCCGAGACGATCCGGGACCACGTGCCGGTACTGGACGCGCTGTGTCGCGTGCTTTTCACGCTCGACTCCGGACCCAGCGGTTACGGGCGCGCGGAGCGGCATCGGTGAGTACACTCGCTACCGCAATCCTGGATCTCCTGCGCGCCGGCCACGTCGTCACCGTGGACCAGATCGCCGCGCTCCTCGGCGCCGAGCACCCGCAGTCGTGGCCGCGCGGCGTGATCCTCCAGGCCCTCGTGGATCTCGTGGCGAGCGGCGGCGCCAACCCCACCCGCTACGCCATCGCCGACCCCCCCGACGCGCCGCCGTGGAACCCGAGCGTGGGTGACTGGGTGGACCCCAGCCCGGACACGATGATCGACGTGACGTACTGCGGCTGGCCCCGCCGCGTCGTCGCCGTGTACGACGACGGGACCTTCGCGATCAACGCCTTCGAGGGCGTCCCAGGGTACCGTCCTCAACGGCACCGCCCTGCTGATTTTCAACGGGCCACCGAGAGGCCGCCGTCCCTGAAGTGTGGGCAGTGGACCGGCGAGGCGCCCGGGTTTGACATCGCGCGCGGTGGGCGCCAGTGCCTCCACGATCGGCCCTGCCCTACGCACACCCTCGCCCCGCCCGCCGACGCCGACGCCGACGACCACCTTGCTACCAGGATCCTCGCCGACCTCGTGGCCTCCGGCCAGGCCCGCACCGTCTGGGACGGCGGCGACTCCACCCGCTACGCCATCGCCGACCCGCCCGCGCCCGCCCCACCCGCGCCCGGGCGCGACTATGCCGGGCTCGCGCCCTGCCCCACGTGCGGCGAGGACGGCGGCGTGATCGCCGAGCACATGACCGCGGCCGCGTTGTCCATGCGCTGGATCGTCTACTGCGCCGACTGCCCCGACGACGGCCAGGCGCCCTGCGGCAACGGGCGCACCCTCTCCGACGCGATCCGCGACTGGGACCGCTCGGCCGTCGCCGCCTCCCTCGCGCTCCTCGACGCCCGGAGTTGCCGGCTCGTGCGGCACCAAGTGCCCGGCTACCTGCCCCTGCGACTGCCACGACCACCTCCGCGAAAGGGGGCTCGAATGACGCTACTCGAGAAACTCGAGGCCATCGCCCGCGCGACCGCAGCAACGGGATTGCCCGCGGACCAGATGATGATCCATCGCGTGGACGACGACACGGCAGCGCAGGCTGTCGTTCTGCCCGGCGTGGAGGTCGGGGTCCAGTGCTGGATCGGAGAGACGTACCGTGATGCCGGCGAGATCACCGAGGTCTACCGGGCGACGGTGGGCGTGGTCAACTTCGTGTTGTTCTACCCTCGCCAACCATCGGCGGCCGAACGCGAGCGCCACGCACGCCATGAGTGCGAGTGCCCTCACCGCCCGGTGCAGCCGTGACCACCTACCACCGGAAGGGCCGGGAGCGGATCGTCGTCATCACCCGCACGCCCGAGGAGCGCGACGAGCTCCGCGCCGCCGCCGTCGCCGCTGGCCAGGACCTCTCACGCTGGATTCTCGACGCCGCCCTCGCGCGTGCGCGCGCTCCCGTCCACTCCGCCGGGCCGTGGACCGTCACCGTGGGGGACGAGACTGTCACCGTTGAGGTACGCGGCTCCGTGCTACTCGTCGCGCCCCGCGCGTGACCGCCGCTGATGCGCGCTCCTTCAGCGCCGCTGCCACCCGTCGCGCCTCCGTAGGCGTGAGGACTAGCGCGAGGAGCGGGCGCCCAGTGCCCGCTCGCTCCACCGAAAGCACGACCCAACCCTCCTTGTTGGCGCCGACGCCGATCACGAAGCACGCGGGCCGCTTTCTTTCGATCATCGCTCCTCCATCGCTATGAACAGGTCCGGCGTCCCTCGCATGCGCGCCTTCCACATCGCGTACAGCCGCCGCCGGGCACACCGCGATGAGCACGTGATCCTCGGCCTCCCAACGCGCGGCGTCAAGAACGTGCGCCAGCAGCGGTAGCAGTACCGCACCCGCGGGCCGCGCGCCGCCGTCGCAGCCCGCCGGTCGCGGTTCGCCGCCTCCTGCTGGCACGCGCCGTCGCAGTAGACCTTGGGCGGCCCCGGCGTTCCGGGCGACGCGACGGGCAGGCGTGCGCCGCACCAGCCGCACTGGGAACGTGCGTTCACGGCGCCTTCCCGAGCTCGGCCAGCGACGCGAGCGCAGCCTTGACCTTTGGGTCCGACGTCGAGGCACCGCACTGCAAGCAGATCCTTATGCGGTACGGACGATCGCAGGGCTCGGCCATCCCAAAGAGAACGAGATGCGTCTGTAGATCGGGGACCTTGCGACAGGACGCGCATCCCCATTCCCTGCGCGGCTTTCTCACGACGTGGGCTGCAATCGTTGGCATTTACGGCGCCCGCCCAAGCTCGGCCCACGTGTAGCGCCCGATGGCCGCCGCTGCATCGCAGAACGTGAGCCCGTCGATCTCATGCTGGTAGGCGAGCACGGCCGCCATCGTGAGGAGCACCGCCACCTGCTCGCCTGCGCTGCGGGCGTCGTGCTGCGCGAGCGGGTTGGCGATCACGCCTCGGACCACGCGCTCGAGGTCGTGCGGGATGCGCGCGGGGCGCGGGGCGTCGCGTGGGGGGATGGGGACGACCTGGCAGCCGGCCCGGTGCATCCCATGCCCAGCACCGCAGAAGTCGCATTCGCTCATCGCCGTTCCTTCCGCAACCGTGCCGACACGTGCCGCGCCAGCGTGACCCGGTCCCGCCACGCTTCCCGTCGGCACTCCTCGGCGGCCACCGCAGCGCGCTCCGCATCGTCGAGATCGTCCGCGCAGGCGTCCAAGAGCTTCGCGATCTCGTCCCGCCGGACGGACGGCTCGGCCCGGTGCGTGCTCAGCGCGTTGGCGATCCGCGTCCCGGCCGCCCGCGCCGATCGTACCTGTGCGCCCTCGCCGCGCCCGCCGTTGCGCTCGAGGTGCCAGCACGCCCGGAGCAAGCGCCGCAGGTCCGCCCGGTAGCCGCTCAGCACCACGTACCCCGTGCGCGACCGCACGGCGTCGACGTGCGCGCCCGCCGCCATTGATGGCGCGTCCAATAGCGCGCAGAACCCCTCGGCGACCTCCACCTTGACGATGGGCCTCACGACGCACCCACCCCCCAAGCTACTGCGACGCCCACCACGAGCACGACCATCACCAGGAGCACCGTCGCCCGCTGCGCCCGCGGCGTCACGTGCAGCGGCACCGCGACCTGCGTCCGGCCCAGGTGCCACCGCCCCAGCCGCGACATGCGCGTCCCGTTCGCCGAGTCGCTCATCGGCGGGCCTCCGCGTAGCGGGCGCGGGCGTCACGCGTATCAGCCTCGGCCGCCTCGTATGCGCGTCCCAGCGCCTCGTTGGGCTGCCCGGCAGCGCCGCACTCCCTGAGTAGTACCCGCTCGCGGGACCACGCAGCCGCGAAGGCGTCGGCCGCTTCCAGTGCGGCCCGCATCCGCTGGACACGCGGCACAACGTCACCTAGTCCGAACTCCCAGCCGTCGAGCCCGCATGCCGTCGCTACGCCGGCGGCGGCGTTCCGCGCCTTCTCGTACAAGCTCGTGAGCCGCTCGTCCTCGGCGGCAAGCGCCGCGCGTTGCGCCGACTGTTCGTCAGCCGTTGTGATCTCGCGCTCCAGTACCTCGTCCACCTCGGCCCGCAGCCGCTCCACCTCGGCCCGGGCTTCGTCGCGCTCGCGGATCGCAGTCACGAGCAGGTCGTCGAGACCTGGCCGGGGCGGCGTCAGCCAGTGCTCGGCGCTGCGGGCCTCCCATGCGACGTGCTCGGCCCGCAGCCGCGCGACCTCGGCTTCGAGTCTCTCCATTTCCGTGCCCGCCTCCTCGGGTGTCTGGCACACGGTTGCGTCCATCCACACGGCGCGCGTGTCCTGCAACTCTAAGCGCAGGCGTTCGACCTCGGCGCGGGCCTCGTCGCGCTCGCGCACACATGCGCCGATCCACCCGGCGGCCGTCAACAGCGCGGCGGTGGCAGCATCCAGCACCTGCTTCGCCTCGTCGCGCTCGCGCTCGGCGTTCTCGGCGCGCACCGTGATCTCTACCGCCAGTGCCGCAGCGCGCGCGGAGTTGGCGCGGAACACTTCGCCGTCGGCCTCGGCCCTCTCCACCGCGGCCCGCAGCCGCGTGACCTCGGCGCTCAGCTCGGCGTTGCGCTCCGCGAAGACGCGCTCCTCACCAAGCCACGCGTCCCGTGCGGCACGCTCGGCCCGCAGCCGCTCCACCTCGCGTTCGGCAAGGAGAGCCCGGACGGTGATCTCGCTCGCTGCCTCCGAAACGCGCGTGACGTGCTCGCGCAACACCGCGGCATCCTCGTGGATCTGCTCGTGCGCAGCCCGCAGCCGCTTCACCTCGGCGCGCAGATCCTCCAGGTCCTCGCCGGTCATCGTGATCCCTCCGCGTTCATGCACCGGCCCTCCGGGTCCTGCCTGCGGCAGTAGATGCACTGGCACCCCTTCCCGAGCCTGATCGCAGCGCGCTCAATCGCTGCGATCAGGGGCTCCAGCCGGCCCTCGTCGTCTTTCGCGTTTGCATGGAGCCAGCCCACGGCCATCCACAGCAGTTCACGATCGTCGGTCATCGGTCCTTCGCCTCCGCCACCCTGGGTTTTCTCAACAGCACTTCCGCCACCACGTCACGTGCTCGCTTGCCCAGAGCGGTGGTGGTCAGATCCCTGATGATCTCGTTCTCGTGGCGGGTCCACCGCATGATCGTCAGCGAAACAGCACGGACGCGCCGTGCTTGCGCAAGTGTGAACTCCCCCGGCGGTATTCGCAGGAGGGTCACGGTGGACGTGACCTCGTACCGGCGCCGGTTGTGAAAACACCGTGTGATGGCGAGCCCCTTCACGGTGTCGATCACGTCCACCGTGACCATCCTCGTTGAGGTTGGCACCCGCATCGTCCGCGTCATCGGTCCTTCGCCTCCGGCCGCTCCGGCATCAGCAGCGCCAGCGCCTCCCGCCGCTTCCGCATCAGCACGGCGGAGGGGATGCGGTCCGTCATCTCCCAGAGGACCTCGAGGGCGAGTTCGACGCCGCGAAGGAAGCGGGCACCACTGGCTGCGAGATCGGCGGCACTCACGCCCAGTCGCTTCGTGATCTCGGGCGGCGTCGGCACCGGCCCGCCCACGAGCTTCCACTCGACCCACAGGATGAAGCGGCGTGCGTCCCACCTGTTGTGCCATCCCCCGGGCTCACCGTCACGGCAGACAGAGCCGTCCTCATGGACACACGCGATGCGCGCGGGCCACGGCACCTGATCCCACGCCACCGACGCTTGTTGTGGCGACGACCCCCACGCACTCGGCATCACCCAATCGCCCACCTTGAACGTCATTCGTCCTCCTTCGCGCGGCACGAGCGCGCCTCCGCCCTTGCCCAGCGGGGGCGCTCCTTCTCCGGTAGTTCCTTCCACTCGTCGCCCGCAAACGACAGCCGACCCAGCGTGTACGAGTCGTCGTATCGCCCGTTCCTCTCGTTGAACAGCATCAGCGCCACGTAGGGGCGTACCCCGTCCATCCGGTCTTTCGCGACCTGCACGTAGGTCGGCCACAGGAACGGCTGCGTGTTCTCCTGGCTCGCCCGCGCCAGGAGGATCACCTGCGTCACGATCTTCGTGATGTCGCTCGAGCCCATGAAGTCGTCGAGCTCCGGGACCACGCGGTGCACCCGTCCACCCTGCTTCTTGCGTAGGTGAGCCACGAGGATGATCGGCTTCCCCATCCCGAGAGAGAGATCGCGCACCCGTTTGACCAGCCGCTTCTGCGCTGCGTTCTCCGACACGGCGTCGTCGATGTCCACGTAGTGCAGGTGGTCGAGGATGATGAGATCCGTCTGCTCTTGGACTGCGAGAAACAGCCGTTCGAGGTCGGCGGCGCCGAAGTCCGTCCCCCGGTAGTACGTGTGGAGCGTCTTGTACCTCACGGCGATGGCCGCCTCGATCTCGGCGTTCGCCTCGTAGTCGATGAACGGGCGGAGCTTGCCTCGGTACCAGTTGCGGTACGTACACTGGACGAGCCCCGCCATGAAGGACCGGCTTTCCAGGTAGTGCGCAACGCAGCGGTACTTGATGCGCCGCTCGATCTCGCGCGGCTCCGCCTCCAGCGCGAAGTAATGCACCCGCTTCCCGGCGGCGGCGGCGTTCTCCGCGATCATGCTGGCGAGCGCCGTCTTTCCTGCCCCGGTGGTCGAGCCGATGAGCACGAGGTCGTGCGGCAAGATCCCTCCGAGAGCGTCGTCGAGGAACTTCACCCGGTACGGGATCTCCTTGGCGACCAGAGCCTCCCTCTCGGCTTCCTCGCCTGCGAGACGCTCGGACGCCGGCGCGAACCCAAGACCGAAGTCGGGCGCCCTCATTGCGTCACCAACCCGGGGAACGTGTCCTTGAGCACGCGCACGCACTCGGCGGGGCTGTTGCCGTACCAGGCGAGCCATGCGTACAGCGTCGGCCCGCCCTTGGAGAACGAACCGATCCGGCGATTCTGGTCGATCCAGCAGCTCGTGCCCTTGCCGTCCACGAGGACGTTCCGGTTCCCGTTGCGCACGCGGCGGAACGTGAACACCTCGCCGCGCACGGCGTGGTGCCCGCTCAGCCGTGCGAGCCCCTCCTCGCAGTCGAGCGACCAGACGCGATCCCAGAAGTCGTCACCGTGGATCGCCTGCGAGCGGCGCACCTCGTCATGCTGAGCTCGCTGGGCGTGCTCCTGCTCGACGGCCGGGTAGGCGCGGAACAAGTCCGCCTCGCTGTAGGCGACATCCCAGCGGTGGACCACCGCGACCAGGAATGGGTCGGCGGGGTCCTTCAGGTGCAGGTAGCCGGGCGCCCGCAAGATCCGGGCGATGTCGCGCGCGTTCTTGTCCGCGCCGTAGTACGGGACCAGCCGCTCGAGCACGATCGCGTTCCAAGTGCCGGCGGTGCCGTCCTTCGCGCGCCAGTAGACCTGGTAGCCGCGCTTAGTTTCGACCACCAGCGAAGGCACCAGTGGGGACTGCTCGATCCGGGCGAGCTGCTCGTCCTTCGTGCCGTCGTCGATGTCCACCGCCCACGCGCAGACGCGCTCGAGGTTCTCGATCCTGCGCGGGCCGGTGAAGCTGTTGACCGTCCAGAAGATCCCGAAGCCGCGCTCGGGCGTGTTCCACGATGGCGCGTCGATCTTGGTCACGGGCAGGACCCCGTGCGGGGCGGCGTCGTGCATGCGGTAGAGCGCCCTCATTCGTCGTCACCGTACAGCTTGGCGATCTCCGCCTCGCGGGCTGCGAGAGGACTTGGAGCTGCGCCAATGACGCCGCCCTTCTTGCGGATCTCGTTTGCCTCGTCCAGCCGCCCACCGAACTTGGACGGCCGGAGCAACGACGCCGGAACCACGTACTCGCGCATCTCGGGCTTCTGGCTCCAGCGTTGACCGTGGACCCACGAGACGGCCTTCATGTCCTCCAGTGTGTACTTGCGCACCAGCAGGGCGGCGACCATCTTGACGAGATCCTGCCGGGCGGTGAACTCCCGGTGGAAGTTCCGATTGAACCACTCCACGTAAACGGTGGCTGTCGTTTGTGCCTCCATCCCATGCCGGGCGTAGCCTGGCGAAGGCTTCTTTTCCGGAGGAAGAACAAGAGCAAGAGCAAGAGGAGGCTTGAGCGCCCCGGAAGCGACTGGTTCACTTGTGTTGCTTCCATTACCTTTGTTAAGCGGTCGCTGGGCGCGTGCTTGAGCACTCGCTAGACCACCCTTTCTACCGCGTTCATGCTGGGTTAGCAGGTATTCTATGCGCTCCTCCACCCCCCTGATCCTGATCCCCTCGGGGGTCTCGTCAGCCAAGGATGCATGCACTAACTCACGTGCGAAGCCTGCACGTAGGCTAGCTAGATCCACGTGCTCCTCGCTCATCACCGGGGACCGCAGATCATAGGCGGCTCCCCACAGCAGCATCGCGTGTCCCAGGGCGAGCGGGAGCGTCATGCTGGTGTCGCGGCAGAGCACCTTCCATCGCGGGTCATTCTGCACCACGCCGATGTCCACGTTGACCCTAGCCACTGGATCGCCTAGTGAAGCCGCCTGCGAATGATGGCCACCACAAGACGGAGCGGCACGACCTCGGCGCCGATCCCCAGGTTGCACTCGTCGCACATGGCGGCGAGGTTCTCGTCCGAGTTCAAATCCAACTCGGTGAGTCCGGCGGCGAGCCCCTCCTTGACGGGTAGCAGGTGTCCCACGTGCAAGTTGCCGGTCGCACCGCAGAGTTCGCACCGACCAGTGGCGCGGAGGATGATCCGAGCTCGACAGGCGGACTTGATCCCGTTGTGGACAGTCGTCACCGTTCGCGGGCTGCGACCGGTCTCGGTCTTCGGCGCGTTGTAGCAGAGCCTCCGGCACTTCTCGCAGAACACGCAGTCCTGCCCGTTGCGTGTCTCCAGCCAGCCGGTCACGCATCCGCAATGCCTACACGGCTCGCGGAGCGGATACGCAGAGTCCATGATTCCCCCTTCAGGCACGGGCAGTGACGTCCCCAACACGAGCGCGGTGCGCGAACGCAGGCCAGGGACCTCCTACAGTACCCGGCCCAGCGAGAAGCGTCCGCGCCCGTGTTCGGGGCGCCACTACGTAGGAGGTCACGTCCCATGCTGTACACCACCGCGCGCGAGCATGTCAAGTTCCACCTTCGCGATCCGCTCCCCGATCCACCGGAGACAGGGAACGGCGATGCTGTTCCCGATGGCCTCGTACCGGGGGCCGTCGCTGGCGCGCTTGCCTCGGTATGGCACGTCGGTCCATCCGTCTGGTAGCCCCTGGAGGCGCTCGCACTCCACGGGCAGTAGCCGGCGGACGGCGTGCGGCGTGACGAGATGGAGACCTCCGCTCCCATCGGCCGGCGGCGAAGGTCGGCCGGGCTCTACGTGCGCGCGGTTCTCGCGGTGGGTCATCTGTGCGAGGTTCGCTACCGCCACGCCCATGCCGGAACTTGTGCGCCCTCGCTCGGGCGCACAAGTTCCGCTGATCGGGTCCTGCGTCACGTGGAACGCCGTGACGAGCGGCGTGCCGCGGCCGGTCCCGTCCTCGCTCGCGTCACCACCTCCCTTGAGCGCGTAGGTCACGTAGGTCTCCATTGTAGGATCGAAATTCTGCCCATGTCCGGCGGGCAATGAGTGCGCTACGAGTTGTCCCCCTGCGGCTTCTTCTGCTCCGATCCGCCAGCCACCGCCATGAGGGCTTCCACCAAGTGCGGAGGCAACATCCGGCCTCGAGCCGCGGCTCGGCGGAGGATTCCCCGACAGGCTGTGGCGCTCAAAAAGTACCGCTGCGGCACGTCGCCAGTCTCCAAGATGTCCGATAAGGAAGACGCGACGCCGGCGCTGGGGTACTCCAAGGTACTGAGCGTCCAGGATTCGGTAGGCCCACCCGTACCCGAGTTCTGCCAGCGCCCCGACGATGGAGCCAAATGCCCGCCCACCATCAGCGGACAGGACTCCGGGGACGTTCTCCCATACCACCCAGCGGGGCCGTGTGCGTGCAGCAAGGCGGCAAAACTCGAAGGCCAGTTGACCACGAGCGTCATCCATTCCTCCTCGGAGCCCTGAGACTGAGAAGGACTGGCATGGAGTTCCGCCCATGAGAACGTCAATTGGCTCAAGCGCCACCTCGTCGAGTTTCGTCATGTCGCCCACGTTGGGCACGTGCGGGAAGCGGTGGGCAAGCACGGCGCACGGGAACGGGGCGATCTCGGAAAACCACTGCGGCGTCCATCCGAGCGGTTCCCAGGCGATCGAGGGCGCCTCGATGCCTGAGCACACCGTCCCGTACATCATCGTCGTTCACGGCGGCGGAGTACGGTGATCCCGCTCGCGTGGTACCCGTCGCGCTGCATGTCCGTCAGGCACGCCGCATGGATGCGGATCGGACGCCCTTCGTAGAGCACTTCACGCCCGAATGGGCCGTATAGCTGTTTGCTGCACCACCAGCAGAAACGGTACTCCGGCGGCTTCAGCGGCTTGCTCACGGCAGTATCTTCAGCACGCGCAACCCGCGCGCCCCTCGTCGCCGCTCGAGGTAGCCCTTCTTCACCAGCGCGTCCAGGTGGCACGCCACCGTGTACTTCGACGCGACGCCGAGGCACTCGCGAAGTTCCTCGACGGTCGGCGGGCGCCCGTCAAGGTCGGTCAAGTCCATCACGAGGAGCAGCACCTCGTGCTGGCGCGCGGTGAGGGCCGTCATGTTGTTCTCACGAGAGCCTGCGCCTCGGCGCGCGTCATGAACGCCAACTCTTGCGCGCGCGTCGCCAGGTCTCCGAGATCGCGCTTGGCTCGTCGCTGTTGTCGTCACACATCGCCGTCCCGCCGCCGCCGCCGCAGTTCATCGCGCACGATCACCGCCGCCGCCACCTTGGTCTCCACGCTCAAGAACGCGCACCGCAGGACGTTGTGCCCAGCCATGCCGCACACCGAGCACACGCGGTGCATCGGGAACCGGACGCCCCGGACCCGTCGCCGGAGGCTCCGAAGGTGCTGCACCTGAAGGTGCTTCTCGCAATACGCGCTGTGGAAGCGCGCCCGCCCGCATTGTGCGCACAGCCCCAGCGTGGCCCACCGGCGCCCCCGCGCGCCCGCACGCGCCGCGCGTTGGGCCAGGCATCGGCGGCACGTGCGGCCCCCCTTTTTCGGCTTGCGCCCGCACGGGCACAGGCCCGCGAGGACGTTGCGGTGGTAGAACCGGCGGGACGTGCGGCGGGACGTCTCGCGCGCCGCCTCGAGGTCGAGGTAGCTCACCAGTCCCTCACGCCCACGGCGCCCTTGGTCCACGACTCCACCTTGGCGACGAGCTTACGGCTGATCGACGCCCCATCGTAGCGGAGCTGGTAAACGTGCTCACGGGTCACGCCGAGCGCGCCGGCCGCTGCCCGCGCGCTGATCTTCCGCTTGTCGAGGTAGATGCCGAACGGCGAGCGTTTCCGGGCGGTGACAGTGGTTCGTGCCATGCTCCCGTCTACCACGGGCCGACTGCCGTTGTCAAAATATATTTATTGACACGCGGCAACGAGTAGGGTAGTGCTCATGAGCATGACGAGGCGCGACTGGCACGACGACCGTGAGGACGGCATCGACTGGGCGAAGCGCGACCTGGAGGCGCGCATCGCCGCCGACGCCCGCCCGTGCGGGGCTGCGTATGAGGAGGTCGTCGCCGCGAGCTACCGGGCGCAGGAGGAGACGCGCCAGCGAGAGGCGCGGGAGCAAGCCGCCCGCATCGCGGACGGGGAGTTCTTCGAGGTCAACGCGCTGATCCCTGGTGCGCGTGACCAGATGCACAGGGAACTGATCCAGCGGCACGGGGCGCGGCATACCGCTGCGCCTGCCGGGCGCGCGGGCGCTGAGCACCCACTCGGTACGCCAGCGCCCGCGCGCGTGACCGGCGAGCGGAACGCGGACCGGGCACGGCGTGAGCAGGACGAGCGCGAGGCGAAGCGCGAGGACGCACGGCTAGCGCGGGGCGAACAAGCCCGGCTGAAGAGGGACCGCTGATGATGTTCACCGATGAGTTTCGAGCGACGATTCAGAGGGCGCGTAGAGAGTACCTGCTGATGGCCGTGGAAATGGACAAGCTCGTCGCGCGCCTCACCGATCTGGCGGAAGCGTGGGCCGGGCAGGTCGGGCAGAGACAGAAACCAAAGCGTCGCAGGCGCACGAAGGGGGACCGATGAAGACGAAGAGGACGCTCGCAGCCGCGTGGGCTCGACGCGCCAAGCTCCACGCCGAGGGCGCCAAGCTCCACGCCGATGGCGACCTCGTGTGGGTCAAAGCGTGGATCGATGTCCACGGCAAGGATTCGGTCGTTGAGTGGACCAAGCCGAAGGGGGATCGATGAGCCGCGAGAAGGCGAAGGAATTGCTCGTCGGCTGGATGCAGGTTGCTATCGGCGGCTGCGTCGTCGATGACGAACCACGTGGTGGACTCGATCCCGATTCGTTGGTGGAGATCGCCTCCATCGTAGACGAGATCGTGGACGCCGCTGTGTCGGAGGCGATCGGGAGACTCATCGCCGTTGCCAACGCCGCCGGCGCGAAGGGGGACCAATGAGGACGAGTGACAGCATCGCGAAGCTCGCGAAGGCCATGGTTGCGGTGGGGCTCGATCCGGCATGGGGGTCCATCGGCAAGGACAAGACCGCCAAGGTGCCGACGAAGGCGGGCGGGCAGTACTCCTACGACTACGCCGACCTTTCCACGTGCTACGAGCAGATCGTCCCCCTGTTCGCCAAGCACGGGATCGCCATCTTCCAGCCGACGCGCACGCAAGGGACCGACGTGATCGTGACGACGATCCTGGCTCATGAGGGGGAGTTCATCTCGGAGGAGTTCACCGTCCCGGCCGGGGACCGCGGTGCGCAAGCTCTCGGCTCGGCTGCGACCTACGCGAAGCGGTACGCGCTGCTGGGGATGTGCTCCATCGCCTCGACGAACGAGGACGACGACGGCAAGGCGGCGCACGACGCGGCCCGCCAGGCGAAGCCCCCGCCGAAGCCCACGCCCGCCGCCAAACAGGAGACGGCGAAGAAGTCCGCCCAGGCGACCGCCGACGCGGCGCAGCCTGCGAACCTGCTCGACCTCACCACGCTCCAGGCCGCTCTCGGGCGGGTCCAGTCCGACAAGCAGCTTGAGGAACTGCTGCCCATGGTGAAGTGGCACACCAAGGGGGAC
>Ga0209518_1001797_pt1 | contig 21847 bp, 35 predicted proteins | sample RifGroB1_FD_183993 | JGI IMG/M metagenome (GOLD analysis project Ga0209518, IMG submission 183993) | Groundwater microbial communities from Rifle, Colorado, USA - Groundwater B1 (SPAdes) (version 2) | ecosystem: Environmental > Aquatic > Deep subsurface > Groundwater | place: Rifle, Colorado...
TAACGAACATGGGTACAAATCACTACTCAAGAACATTGAAGGCGCATATGCGCTGATCTGGTACAATGCAGAAGAGAAGATGCTCTACTTCACTCGTAATGCAGAGCGCCCTTTGTATATGGTAGAGATAACGGACAAGATTTATCTGGCATCCGAGAACAAGATGTTAGACTGGATTCTTGATCGCAATGATATTGGTAAATATACCATTCAGAATGTTCCTACTGACAAGGTGTTCAAGTTTAATCTGGATACTCGCAAACTTGAGGCTGAGTCAAAACCAAAAAAAGAGAGCACTCCCAACCAGAAGCACAAGTACCAAAGCACTTCGGGAGTGTCTCACCAGCAATTGGGCTTTGGGCATCTTGCATTAGTACACTCTTCGGGCAGGGTGGATACACCAAGCATTGAGACCTATTCATCAGGTGAGAAAGTTTCATGGCGTTTGCTTGATTGGGAAGAGAATGGGAAATCCTATAAACTTGTGGGTGAAACTACAGACTCATGCCGGACTCCTGTTAATACCTTTCTTGATATGAATGTGTGGAAATCTCCTGCTGTTGATGCTATCTTGGATGCTGAGTTTCTTACAGGTGTTATCACTAGTATCTCATCTAAGCGAGGAGAGGTGCAGTTGTGGATTAAGGATGTATCTATTGAAGAGAAGTGGCACACACTTAACCACAAGCTAGTGACACCAAGTCAAATTGAAATGGCAGGCGGTTGCTGCTATTCATGTGGCACTTTGATCAAAACAAAGGATGACACAAAAGGTGCAGTGATGAACCAAAACAGTAAGGGTGATATTACATACATTACCTGCGAATTTTGCAATGAAGCAATGCCTACTTATTATGGGGGCTAAATGAAACCAAAGCGCATTATCCTAATCGGATATAAGATTGGCAGTCGGTCATTGAAGAATCTCCAATCTAATCTCAAAGAAGATCAGCAAGATCGTCGAGTGCTGCGAGTTCGCAAAGACTCTGTGCGATACAAACGCCGTCCTAGTGACAGGATTGTGGCATGGGGGCCGACGGCTCCCTGCCCACACACTGATGCACAGCAGGAAATTGCCAAGAAGATTGCTAGTGACAAACTGCTCTCCTTCCAGAAATTTAAGGAAGCTGGTGTATCTATTCCTGAATGGACTACTGACAAGGCTGTGGCAATTGCTTGGGGTAAGGATTACCTAGCGCGTACGCTTCTTCGTAGTCACAGTGGTAAAGGTATTGTAATGGTAGCAGTCGGGGAACAGCCTCCATATGCGAAACTGTATGTCCAGTACAAGAAAAAGAAACACGAATTCCGTGTCCACGTTTTCCAATCTAAGGTTATTGATGTTACTCAGAAAAAGAGGCGTGCAGGTTTCGAGAATCGAAACAACCAAATCCGCAACCATCAAAACGGATGGGTATATTGCCGAGAAGGTATCCAAGAACCGGAAGGACTTCAACAGTTGGCTCTTGCTGCTTGTGCTGCTATTGGTCTTCAGTCTGGTGCTGTAGATATCATCTGGAATGAGCTAGAGAACAAGTGCTACGTGCTAGAGGTCAACACTGCTCCCGGCATTGAGGGCACAACCTGTCAGAATTACACTAACGAAATTATTGCGAGTATTACAAATGGCTAAACTAACTGTCTACACTGACAACAACACTCTTCGTGAAAGCTTTCAAGCAAACGAAATCAAGTTTGCCTTTGTCAATCCAGTAGGGGAAGATTTCCAAGCAGTACATCCCTTTGTCAAGTGTCGTGAATATTTCAATGAACTATTGATGAAGAATTATCATCCAGAAAAGTTTCATTTTGTGACTACCTATGGGTTTGCATACAGACATGACAAGTTCCCATTGGATTTGAGTGCCACGCGGATTGCACTCTCGTTCCCAACGGAGGAACAGAAGGCAACTTTCATTAAGAGCCTACCGTTCATTCATAAGGTAGAAGATGCCAACAGTGTAGATCACACTGAAGTGGTAGATATTGATGCACGGACGGTCATTGTTCTCGCCAGCAAATTCTGGATTCAGAAAGCACTACTCACCAATATTTACACATTGCTCCTGAAGTTGGCTGGTCTTGGTGCTGGACAGGTTGCTTGGACAGATATTGAACAGATTCGCCATAAGCAGCAAATGCCCTCAGAAGTTTATTATGTGCAACAACTCACCCCTAAAAACTTCAACAATGTTCTAGCAAATTGCACAGTAATCGCCGATCTGCCTACCAAGTACATTGATGGCACTGACCAGATTCGCGGTTGTGGCGCTGTTCATGCTTACTCAGGGTTGCTCACACTGTGGAATTGTCTATCTAGTACTGTGTATGATGATGTTATCGATAAACTGGCACAAATCCTTAAGCCAATTTTGCAAGGTGAAACTAAGCACAACTTTCTGGAGGTGACAGCTTGAGCGGCCGTTGTCGTGCTTGTGATGATATCATGGAAGAGTGGGAAATGAAGGCAATTGACCCACTGACAGGCACATATACAGAGTTGTGTAGTGTCTGTATCACTGACGATTTCCCAGAGGACTATTCTGAGATTTCCTTTGATGAGGATCTTTCCATGGGAGATATTCAATGACCACACCCGACATAGAGAAGGAGAAACGGGGATGAGCGATTTAATCGAACGCTTCTATAACGGAGAAGAGGCCAAAACACTTATCACAGAGGCTGATGCACAGTTGCTGCAAGCAGCAGCGGAGATTGCCGAACTGAAGGAAAAGGTTAAGTGGGCAATGGCAGATAGGAACGTGGCAACACAGGCGTTCAAAGTCAAAGATGAGCAGTTCGAGATTGCTTGCGACGAAGTTGCCAAGCTGCAAGCCTGCGCGGAGGAGCTGGCCGAGGCTTTGGAAATATGGATGTGCTCTCTACCGTCAAAAGTTACCGAACAGGACAGGCAAGCCTTCGCACACTGGAAAGAACTGGAAAATTCATGAACAACTGGCAACAAGTCGTCCGAAACTGGACTCGCCCTAGCATACAACTACCACGAATAATCACTAAGACAGTGAAGACAATGTTCACTCCTATAACATATCCTCTGGGAATTGTCAAGGAGTATTGGGAAACTTGGCATTCAGTATATCAACCAAAAGGTAAAGAGGATGTTGACAAATGAGTCACATGTTGTACGAAAAGAACGTTGTCCAGAATGTGCGAGGATAGGCAATGACAGGTCTGGAGATAATCTTGCTGTGTATTCTGACGGGCATTGCTTTTGTTTCAAGTGTGGTCATAGCACGGGCCGTAAAAAGGTTGGAGAACAAGTTCGACGAAGTGCATCAGAAATTGTCCTACCTTCAGACGTTGTTGCGGAGCTACCATTTGAAGCAAGAGCATGGCTTGGACAGTATTCCTTGGCACGATTAGACATTCAACAAAACAACATTATGTGGTCAGAGCAATGGTCGCGTATTGTGTTCCCATACTTCGATGATACGGGTCTGATTGCATGGCAAGGAAGATATGTTGGCAATGACAAGACCAAGGCGAAGTGGTTCTCTCAAGGTAAGATCCACGAAATCATCCATCCTATCAAGGTACGAAATCGAGAAGCTGTGTTGGTGGAAGACATTGTGTCAGCAATTAAGGTTAGCAAAATCAAAGGAAGCATTCCTATTTTCGGAAGTTCGATTTCATCCAAGCAGCTTCTGAGGCTTAAAACTGTTGTGGATAAGGTATGGGTATATCTAGATCCTGATGTGCGAACCAAGAGCGTTTCTATAGCATCCTTGGCCCGTTTGTTAGGGCTGGAAGCCTATGTTATCTTCTCTGACAAAGATCCCAAGGAACATACCCATGAAGAAATACAGGAATATTTGAAATGAACTTATATGAAGCACCACCAAAGACATGGGTCAAGGTAGAACAGAACAAAGAGGTACTATTCTTTGATCATCTTGATGGTATGTACAGCTACTGTAAAGACAAGAACGGCAATGTTGTCCATCTAGCTGCATGGACAGAAGTAGAGATTGTAGATACCCCTTGACAAGTTAGGAAAACTGTGCTAAACTAATATATATAAATAAAGGAGTATTATAATAATAGAACTAATACATATTATTAACTATATATTAGTTAATAGTAATTATAATAAATATATAACTACTATAAATAAATATATAGACAAAGAATCTAAAGAAGTTGTATTTCTTTATACTTGTCTTAAAGAACTTCATGAGTCTTACAACAAGAACTTGTCTCTAGACGAATTCAGTCTTTATGTTCTGTCTAAGTGTTCTGACAAGGATCGTGATACCCTAGAAGCCTTGCTAATGGGTCTACAAGAGGCTACAGTCGACGAACGGCTCATAGGTGACGTGTTGGTATCACTGAGGAACAAGAAGCTCGCCTATGACCTTGCATTGGTTTCTCTTGATGTAAGCGAAGGACGGTCATCAGTCGAGAAGATCTTTTCTACGATGGACCAGTTCGAACAGTCCACAGAAGTTGAAGAAGTTGAATTTGTATCTGGAGATTTAAATGAACTCTACAACGAATCTGTCAAGTCCGTTGGACTTAGATGGAGACTTAACACTCTTAACCGAATGCTTGGCTCTCTTAGAAAAGGAGACTTCGGATTCATTTTTGCCCGGCCTGAAACTGGCAAGACTACATTCCTTGCGTCGGAAGTTACATTCTTTGCAGAACAGCTTACAGCAGAAAGTGGTCCTATCCTCTGGTTCAACAACGAAGAACAAGGAAACAAAGTCATGCTGCGATGTATCCAAGCAAGCCTTGGACTCTCAGCAGTTGACTTGTTCGCAAACCTCAATGCAAATCAATCTGCCTTTGATAGTCGAGGTGGGCAGTTCATTAAAATCTTCGATTCCGCCAGCATACATCGAAGACAGGTTGAATCACTTTGCAAGGAGCTTAACCCATCCCTTGTTATTTTTGACACGATTGACAAAATCAAAGGATTCGATAATGAGCGTGAAGACCTACGACTGGGGTCAATTTATATTTGGGGCAGAGAGATTGCAAAACAGTATTGCCCAGTTATTGCCGTATGCCAAGCTGATGCTTCAGGAGAAGGAAAGCGGTGGCTAACTATGGAGAATGTAGCCAATGCAAAAACTAGTAAACAAGCAGAGGCGGACTTCATCCTTGGCATAGGAAAGACGCATGATACAGCCTTGGAATATGTGCGCCACTTTCACTTGTCTAAGAACAAGCTGGCTGGTGATAGTGACACTGACCCAACTATGCGTCATGGCAAGGCTGACGTTTTGATTGAACCTTTGATTGCCCGTTATAAGGACGTGGAATTTTGACAGAAGAAATAATTAAACATCCAAAGAAAGCTAAACCATTTAGCCGGAAGCATATGATGAATGTAGCCAAGATCGTGCGAAATTCACCAATGGCGACTACTAGTCGTACTGGTCTAGCTAGGAACTTGGCAAACTATTTTGAAGGGGTTGATCCCTTCTTTGATCGCAAGACATTCATACAACTAACACTAGGGATCATTGAGTCTGATCCCCGCACTGAAAATCGCTAAGGAGAAGTAAAATGGAAACTTTTGATATCACTGTCACAATTACTGTTCAAGCTGAAGATGAAAAGCATGCTGAGAAGTTAGTCTCTGTTAGTCTGCACCGAGATTTTATGAATTGGGAATTTACTGAGTTCGTTCCTAACGAAGATCTGCGTAGCTCATGTTGCTGCTAAAGGTGTGTGATGACCATTGAATTTAAAGCATGGCCGAAAATTCCACGACTTTCTAATGAGAAGTATTTTATTACTGAAAAGATTGATGGTACAAATGCTGCTGTTATCATTACAGAAGATGGGGAAATTGGAGCACAGAGTCGTAACAAATTAATTACTCCAGAAGATGACAACTATGGGTTTGCCAAGTGGGTACAAGCTAACAAAGAAGCACTACTAACAATGGGACCTGGACATCATTATGGAGAATGGTGGGGTCTTGGCATTCAACGTGGCTATGGACAAGATAAGAAACGATTTAGCTTGTTCAATACAGCACGATGGAACAAAGACAATCCAAATACACCAACCTGCTGTGATGTAGTACCTAGTCTTCCTAGTAACATTGAGGAAGCCTTATCAGTACTAAAAACACAGGGTTCTCAAGCTGCTCCTGGATTTATGCAGATTGAGGGTATTGTTGTGTATTGTTATCAAACAAAATCCTATTATAAAGTGATTGTGGACAAATGAATGGCAATAGTAGTATTCGACTTCGAGGGGGGCACGAGGAACAAGTGCAATGTGCACGATCCGCAAACCTATGTGTGTCTTTTGTGCCTAAAGATCATTTCAGGAAACTCCGTGAAGTCATTGAGTTTCAAAAAGCCATGGGACGTTGGCCGTATAAATGAGATACTTACTTCTGCTGAACTTCTTGTTGGCTTTAATATCAAGTTTGATCTGTCTTGGGCTAGGCGTGAGTTTGGGTTTATCCCTACTTTCGGGACTCGTATTTATGATTGTCAGTATGCCGAGTTTCTATTTAGTTCACAAACATGGAGGTTCCCAGACTTGCGAACTTCCTGTGAAAGGCATGGACTTGGAGAAAAGTATGACTACATTGCGGAAAATTATTGGAACAAAGGCATAGATACTTGCGATATTCCTGAAGATGAATTAGAGGAATATTGTATTCAAGACGTAGAAATTACACATCAACTCTACGAAACTCAGATGAAGATGTTCTCTAATGAGTTTAGTGGAATGTATAAGCTGTTCCGTTTGCACATGCTTGACCTGCCTGTGCTGCTAGACATGGAATGGAATGGTCTTAAGTATAACAAAGAGAAATCCTTAAAGATTGCAGAAGAGAACGCTGCAAAGATTCAGGATATCGAAGTTAAACTAAACAATATGGTCGATTTTGAGATTAAATGGAATTCAAACAATGAAAAATCAGCTATCCTTTATGGTGGATTTGTCAGCCGCACTATTCAAGTTCCAATCGGACACTTTAAAACTGGTGCTAGAGCAGGCCAAGTCAAGTACAAAAATGTGGACTCAATCACCGAATTTCCCCAACTGGTCAAACCTCTTCAAGACTGGGGCGGGGAAGTAAATACATCGGTAGCTGAGGATGTTCTGCGATCTTTGAAACCTAACAAGTATGCAAAGAAAGTGATTGACCTAATCCTTGAACGAGCAAAGATGGAAAAACTCAACGGGACATATCTCTTGGGCCTACCTAAGAAGCTTGATCAGATGGGTTGGGGTGATATACTACATCCAAGCTACAACAACTGCGTGGCGGTGACAGGACGGGTTGCTAGTAGTAACCCCAATGGTCAGAATATTCCCGCAGTAGGCAAGCAACTATGTGAGAGTAGGTTCTAATGCCAATCGTGAACACAGACGCCAAGGCTCTGGAATGGGCAACATATCTCCACCTAAGTCAAGACAAGACCGGGATTGAAGAGTGGTGTGCAATGATCGAAAATCCCAAGCTGAATGACATTCACACTGCGAATCAGCAAAGATTCAACTTACCATCACGACTGATATCGAAGGTATTTTTGTTCAGGTGGATTTATCGCGGACCTGCCTTTGCATATTGTCATGACCCGGACTTCATGCCAGTGTCGAAGTCACAAAAGTTCTGGCAGGATGTGATTGACCAGTACTATACCAAGTATAAAGGATTGTACGCCACTCACATGAAGTATTTGCAAGAAGTCAATATGACTGGACAATTGACCTCACCACTTGGTCGTAACTATAAGTTCAATAAGAATCGTAAAGGAGAATTCTCTGAGTATGAAATTACCAACTACCCTAATCAAGGGCTTGGAGCGGATATTTGTGCTGTTGCTAGGGTTAGTCTTGCTGCCCGTTTTTCTAAGTATAAGTTGCGTAGCTTACTTATTAGCACTATTCATGATAGTCTTACATCAGACTCACCCCCAGACGAGGTGGAGACAGTTAAAGAACTTATGGTAGGGGTATTCAAGGATCTTCCGCGCAATATCGAGAAAGCCTATGGAATTCGTTGGGATCTACCCATGCTCGGCGAGGTTAGTGTAGGTCCGAATATGAAAGATCTTGTGGAGGTATAATTTGAGTAAGATAACACCAGAACAAACAGAAGAAATTCTTCAGTTACTTTCAGGTCTTTCTACTTATAAACAAATTGCAGATCAATTTGGATTATCGAGGGAACGTGTACGACAGATTGCAAAATCTCAGGGGTTACATGGGTTAGCAATGAAAAAACGGCGAAACCTACGCAATCATAATTTAACAACTCGACTTAAAGAAATCTACGGTCAGTTTTATGAAAATGGGATTGTGGATAAAGGAGATTTCCTAGATATTTGTAAACATAAGTTTACAAATAAAAAGAGTGTTGCAAAAAATCGAGATGCTCAAAGCTGGACAATTCAATTCTGTGATGTTAAGTGGAATACACATTGTCCCATTCTTGGAATGGAATTAAACTACTATGCAGAAAGTCGCCAAGAAAATTCACCTTCTTTTGATCGTATAGACAACACAAAAGGATATGTTCCTGGGAATGTTCAGATTATCTCTTGGAGGGCAAATAGAATCAAGAATAATGGCACCAGTGATGAGCACTTTCAGATTGCCAAATATCTAAAAAGTATTGGGAATTAAGATAGTAAGTCAAGTAGAAGTATGAGATACTAATAGAGTAGTATAACAATTTATAAGGATAATAAATGCAAATTCAAATTCAATTCATCAATGCTGACGTGGAAGACAAGGGCAAGTACAAAATGGCGGAGATTACCTACAAGGATATTTCCAAGGGTCAGACATCTTCTAAGAAACTTATGTCCTTCACCAATCCACTTGTCTATAAGACAATGGTCGATGCCAAGAAAGGCGAAGTTTACAACATTGAATTGATCAAGAATGATAAAGGTTATTGGGACTGGACCAGTGCCTCCATTGCCAACGGTGTAGATACCTCCAGCAAGGGGTCTCCTGAGCCCTCCAAGGCTCCGACAGGCTTCACCTCACCTAAGAGTACCTACGAGACTCCAGAGGAGCGTGCAAAGCGTCAGGTGCTGATTGTACGCCAGTCGTCCCTGAGCAATGCTATTGACTATCTAAATGCAACTGGGGCTATTAAGAAAGCTTCAGCTAATGATGTGACAATCTGCGCACAGGAGTTCTACGATTGGGTCTTTGAACAGGATAGTAAGATCATTCCACTAGCCGATCTTCCTACAACGGAAGAAGGCGACGGCGATATTCCGTACTAATGTTAAAGCTATACGATTTCTCATGTAAGGAATGTTCACACACGTTCGAGAAATTGGCACAGACTACACAGGGGGTGGAATGCCCTTTGTGCGGTTCTTTGCAGACTGAACGTGTACATTCGCCTACAAGCTTTAAGGTAACTGGACAAGGAACATTTGACAAACGAATGAAAGTATGATAGCACTTATAGATGCGGACATCGTCTGTTACCGCGCCGCTGCAAGTTGTGAGAAACAGAAAGTTCTACAAGAGCCAGAAGAAGTGGCCATTTTGCGGGTAGAAAACCTAATGCGAGAGATTATTCAAGCCACTAAGGCCGAGTCATATCGCTGTTTTCTATCTCCAAAGAAGAACTTCCGTTATGATGTGTATCCTGATTACAAGGCAAACCGCAAAGATATAGTAGATCCTGTGCATCGACAAGCATGTAAGGATTATCTGCTCCAAGAGTGGAATGCTGAAATCTTCGACGGATGTGAGGCTGACGACGCCTTGGCATGGAGTCAGTGTGATGGGTCGGTCATTTGCTCAATCGACAAGGATTTAAAGCAAGTTGAGGGAAGACATTACAACTTTGTCAAGCAAGAATGGGACACAATAACAAAAATAAAGGGGTTACATAACTTCTATGCACAAACAATTATTGGAGATCCTTCCGATCATCTTACTGGTATTTCTGGTATTGGTCCTGTAAAGGCCGGTCGTTATCTAGAAGGTTGTTACGAAGAACAAGAAATGTTTGATACTGTTTATGACTTGTATCAAGATAAACATCAACTAGCGGTTAACCTCATGTGTATGTGGTTAATGCGAACACAAGGAGAAACATGGCTTCACAGAACGAGTGGGCTTACCTTAAACGAGTCTTTTACGGAGCTGCTGAAAGGTGTAGAAACCCAAATCACATCTCGTATAAATATTATGGCGAACGTGGAGTAGAATTTAAGTTTAATTCTTTTAAAGAGTTTTGTGATTGTGTTGGACATAGGCCAGAAGGCCATACACTAGATCGTATAAATAACGATGGTCACTATGAGGTGGGTAATGTTAGATGGACCACACCAAAACAACAAGTAAAGAATCAACGTAAACTTGCCAAAAGTTCTTCTGGATACTTTGGAGTATCTATTCGAAAACCTACAAAGACCCATCCATACCTTAGATATGTAGTTAGAATTACAGAGAACTCACACAGACACTATCTATATGTAGGGAAAGATTTAGAGAAAGCAGTCTCAAGTTTAAAGGAATATTATGAAAACCAAGAAGCCAATTGATTGGACACAACCAGTACGAACTCGTGGAGGAAGTAGTGTAAAGATCTATGAGATTTTCTACGAGGATTATCTTAATGGTTGCTATTATGATGAAGATAGTGATGTTTATTGGCCTTGCCAATGGACGTTTGACGGCAAATATGCAGACAAACCTTCTAGTCTGGACCTTGTGAATGCCTGAGAAGAAACGGCGTAGCAAGCTTGAGATGAACTTCGAGCAGATTCTTAAAGAAGGTAAAGCTGAATATGATTATGAAGTAACAAAGATTAATTATATCGTACCAGAATCCAAACACGTTTATACAGTGGATTGGACATTGCCGAAGAAGATTCTGCTGGAAACCAAAGGCTATCTTAGTGATAGTCAAGAGCGTAATAAGTATCTACTAATCAAACAACAATATCCAGACATTGATCTGCGGTTTATCTTTGCCAATAACTCGAAGCTATGTGGTGGTATGAAAACCACACATGCACAATGGGCTGAGAAAAACGGCTTCCTCTATTGTTCTATTAAGGATGTGGATATTATCAATCAATGGATACAGGAGAGTAAGTGAAGACATTTCTTATTAGCGACACACACTTTGGTCATGCTAATATTCTGACGTTTAAACGCCAAGATGGGAGTCCTTTACGAGACTTCCCAAATATCTATGTACATGATGAATATCTAATTGATCAGTGGAATTCAATAGTAAAACCCGAAGATAAAGTATATCATTTAGGAGATGTTGGCTTTAAGAATTTCACTACACTTGGAAGTATTCTGGGTAGATTGAATGGGACTAAGGTACTTATCCGAGGTAATCACGACAACTTTAAACTGTCTCAATATCAACAATATTTTAAAGATGTACGAGCCAGTCATACACTAGACAAGTTTGTTCTTACACATATTCCTATTCATCCAGCAAGCGTCGAACGATGGGCTGCAAATATTCACGGACATCTGCATGCAAATCTAATCCAAGAACAAATCCCGGGGCTTGGACTACAAGACGATTCTAGGTATATTAATGTGTCTGTAGAACAGATTGGATACAAACCAATTGACTTTGAAGAAATTAGGAGCAATTACTATAATAACCCATCTCATAGTGCCCGATACCCAGTGTAAGGACGGACAGGATTTTGCGTATCTAGAACGAATTGGCAGGTATATTGTCGAAGTCAAGCCTGCGGTGGTCGTCCACCTTGGCGACTTTGCCGACATGCCTAGTCTGTCTAGCTACGACGTTGGTAAGAAAAGCTTTGAAGGTCGGCGATATACTAAAGACATTGAGGCTGCTAGGAAGGCAATGGATTGTCTTCTTGGTCCTTTAAAGCTATTTAACCAACAAGCAAAAGAACAGAAGAAGAAACAGTACAATCCACGAAAGGTAATGCTGCTAGGCAACCATGAGAACCGTATTGCTAGGGCTGTCAATGATGATCCGAAATTGGAAGGACTCATTAGTCATAAAGATCTCCCCTACGAAGATTGGGAAGTTCATAATTTCCTCAAGCCTGTCTTTATCGACGGTATCGCTTATAGTCATTATTTTCCAACAGGCGTCATGGGCAGAGCAGCTACTACTGCATCTGCTATGGTTAGCAAATTACATATGTCTTGTATTGCTGGACATCAACAAGGAAAGCAAGTCGCCTACGGCAAGCGACCAGATGGTTCGACTATCACATGCATCATTGCTGGTTCATGCTATGAGCATGATGAAGATTATCTAGGACCTCAGGGTAACAACCATTTTCGCGGAATCCTGATGGCTTATGATGTTAACGAAGGTTGCTTTGACGAGCACTTCGTGTCACTAAAATATTTAAAGGAAAAATATAGTGCAGAGTCCTGACCACTACGAAGATACTAAGATGATGGATCTTCTAATTGAAAAAGAAGTTTGTGGTGCTGAATTTAATATTATTAAATACACATATCGCTGGAAGAAGAAAGATGGTCTTAAAGATCTATATAAAGCTCGTGACTATCTTAATGCTCTTATCGCTTGGGCAGAACTTAAACAAGTGGGAGATCTTGGAACCGGACTGTCACCAAGTATTCTCAAAGTACAGCAGAAAGGCTGAGACTATATGCAAGCTAACGCATATCAAGAATGGACTGTTTCCACTGCAATTTACAAAGGGGCTGGCACAGGTAACGACCAAGAGCTTACTTACCTAGCACTGGGTTTGAATGGCGAATCTGGTGAGGTTGCAGATAAGATTAAGAAGTATCTACGTGATGGTAAACTTGACATTGGTGGAATTATCTATGAGCTAGGCGACTGCCTATGGTACATTGCACGACTGGCCGATGCTCTTGGATATGATTTTGAAGATCTGCTAACTATCAATCATGCCAAGTTGGAGGATCGCAAACTTCGTGCGGTTTTGACTGGGAGTGGTGACGAAAGATGAAAATTGAACTATTACATATTACTCCGAATGCACTTGAACTGATTGGTTCCTATGCAGGAATTTGTTATCATAGTAAAAATGAACCTGCTGCAAATAGAAAGCGTGCTGTACATTGTAAAGACAGTGGGCATTTGTCTACATTAAGGCATGCAATTGCCACTTTCCACGTATCAGGAATAAGCCGTGTATGTTCTCATCAGTTTGTTCGCTCGAAATTTTTAGACTTTCTTCAACGCAGTCAGCGGTACTGCTCTGAGCTAGACACAGATTTTGTTTTGCCTATGGATAAAGAGTGGGAACTTGCTTTTAAGATTCACAATCAACAGTGCTTGGACCTTTATACTAAATTAATCCGTGAAGGTGTTCGCAAAGAGGATGCGAGGTTCGTGCTTCCTGAAGCTACTCATACTGAACTGATTGTCACAGGCAACTTACAAGCTTGGCTTGACTTCATTAAGCTGCGTAGTAATCCTGCTGCACAGTACGAAATCCGCGAAGTAGCTAAACAAATTAACAATATCCTTGCCAAAGAGTGCAACGACTTGTTTGATTGGATACCTTAATGAGAATGGCAAAGCTATGGACAATCTCAAAAGAGGACTATCTACGTTTACATAAATCTGGTATGTTTTGGGAGTTGTTCCCAGATGCTGTAGGTAGATATGAGGAAGATATGAAATTGGCAGAAGACGATTATAAGAAAGTAACTAAATGAGTATTCTATTAACTACACTGCTCTCTGCACTTATTCCCGTGGGTGTGGAGGGCATTAAACAGGGTATTACTGCTTGGACAGGTGGGGTTAAACCTACCTCCGTAGCAGAGCAGTTGCAACTTGACGAACAAGACATTCGACGTATGGAGACTGTCGCCAAACTCGACAATCCTGGTGGAACGCCTAGCCAGTGGGTCGTCGATCTACGGGCGAGTTCTCGTTACATTGGGGCCTTTGTTATTATCCTTGGTGGGATCGGCATTGCCTTTACTGAAGGCATTGATCCCACTGTCAAGCTGGTTTGTCTGGAAGGTGCCAACATTGCATTTGGGTTCCTGTTTGGACAGCGTATTGTAACTAACTTTAAGAAATAACATGACGTTTGACGATCTTAAGGAAACCCTCAAGCATGAGGATGAAGTGACTCTCATTGAACTACTGGATCTTTCTTCGGAGGAGCTGGTAGAAATTCTTGAGAGTTTCATTGAAGACAAACAGGACAAGCTACGCAACTATTATGAAGCTGATGACGAAGAGTTGGACAGGTAAAAAAGCCGAGACAAGTCCTGCAAAAAAAGAGCAACTATCAAAAGAAAAACTACAACAAGCTGTTCTACATATGCTTGAAGATCGAGAATGGGAAAATGAACGAACAGAGTACTCCATGTATCGAATGGACAAAGGCAAGGGATAAAGCTGGATATGGAGTTAGTTGGATGGGTGGGAAGTTTATTCGAGCACATCGAAAAGCCTATCTTCTCCATAAGGGAGATATTCCCAAGGGGCAGGTTGTTCGGCATACATGTGACAATCGAGGTTGTGTAAATCCTACTCACCTGCTTCTTGGAACAAACGCTGATAATTCTAAAGACATGTTAGATCGCCATCGACAAGCAAAAGGTAGTAATGTTGGAACTTCCAAACTAACTGAAGAACTTGTCACAATGATTCGTAGTATGTCTGGAAGTTCTTCCCTACTATCAGAATTCTTTAATTGCAGTCGTACAACCATTAAAGACATTAAAAATAATAAACTTTGGAGACATGTGTGATTGTAAATAGATTTAAGAATTCCTTTAGTGAAAACGTATTTAACTTAAAGTACCGACAGGGCCCCTCAGATAGCTGGGATGCACTTTGTGAGAGGTTAGTTGAAGATGTTGCTGGAACTCGGTGGGGAACTGAGCGAGCTTTAATGTCTCAAGAGGATCGAGATCAATTAGTTCAGTATATGAAGGAAATGAAATTTTTGGCTGGAGGCAGGTATTTATACTATGCTGGTCGGGCTAATCATTACTATAATAATTGTTTCCTACTGCGCGCTGAGGAAGATACCCGCGAGGAATGGGCGAACATTGCCCAAAGGGCAACCTCATGTCTGATGACCGGCGGCGGCATAGGTGTGGATTATTCTATCTTACGGGCTTCTGGAAAACCCATCTCTCGTACAGGAGGCGTCTCTAGTGGCCCACTGTCCCTTATGAATATGGTTAATGAAATCGGAAGAAATGTGATGCAAGGAGGCTCAAGGCGATCCGCAATTTACGCCTCATTGAACTGGCTTCACGAAGACATCCCAAACTTCTTGACAGCGAAGAACTGGTCTCAACAGATCAAGGATCTGAAGAATGCAGACTTCAACTTTCCAGCTAGTCTGGACATGACCAACATCTCTGTCAACTACGATGACAAGTGGCTTTATAATGCAGACCGAGCAAACTTGCATACGTTTGTAGAGAATTGTCGTCAGGCGATGATGACCGGAGAACCCGGATTTAGCTTCAATTTTGGAGATAAGCAGAATGAAACCCTTCGTAATGCATCAACAAGTAGGTGCCTTCACTAAGTAATTAGTGTCGAACAACTAATCTAAAAACAGGGAATCTCCGTTAGGACAATCCTGTGCCAATTCAGTATTGAAAGGTGCAACGACTATGAGTATTAATGAAAAACAACTTAGCAAACTTCTATATTACTTTAGTAGTTTTGATGGTGGTGTTTATCCATCCGGAAAAGAATGTCGCTATGTAATGAATATGCGGGAAGACAACCTAGATTACATTTCTTGGGTTGAGTCTGTTATTAATGAATTCACTTCTACTAACAAACACAACATCATCCAACGTGGGAATCGCTCCCCACTTGTATGTTTAACTTCTAAAATCCATCCCAAGTTCTCAGCTATTCGAGAACGGTTATACACACCAGATGGTAAAAAGATTCTTGATCCACATCAATTAACTCTTCTAGATGCAGAAGCTTTAGCCATTATATTTATGGCTGATGGTGGAACATCAGTGGACCAGAGATGGAACAAGTATCCTGAAATTAAACTGCATACAAAAGGTTATAGTTACTTTGATAATTTGGCACTAAGTAAAGCAATTTATGAAAAGACTGGTATTCGTACAACAGTAAATAGACATAATCAATATTACTTCTTACGAGTTAAATCAGCAGACATTGAGTTGTTTATTGCTACAGTTCTACCTTTTGTTCTTCCAAGTTTTTCATACAAACTCGAACGATTAGCCCCAGTAATGGGTGGTGATATAGTCTGTGCTGTAGAGCAATCTACAGAGGTTAGCAGAAATGACTAACCCCTACATTAGTAGAGTAACAATTCAGGTACGGAAGTTACAAGTGAAGATGATTCTGACGTATGTAATCTTGGCTCAATCAATATCAGCAATATTACTAGTCTGGAAGAGTTCCAGCACGTTGTTGAGCTTGGATCTAAGTTTCTGGTGTGTGGAACCCTCCGCGCGGACCTGCCGTATGAAAAAGTTTATAAAGTACGGGAAAAGAATCGGCGATTGGGACTGGGCCTCATGGGGATACATGCATGGCTCCTCCAACGAGGACAAGGCTACGAAGTAACACCCGAACTTCACGAATGGTTAAAGGTATATAAAGATGAATCAGAACGAGCAGCAAACGAGCATTGTGAGCGTTTGTATATCTCGAAACCGGTTGCTTACCGAGCTATTGCACCAACGGGAAGTATTGGAATTTTATCAGGAACGACGACTGGTATTGAGCCGCTGTTCGCAGTTGCCTATAAACGACGTTATCTCACAGATGGAACCAAATGGAAGTATGAATATGTCGTTGATACCACAGCAGATCAACTCATCAAAGAGTTCGGACTCGACCCCAGCAAAATCGAAACAGCCTACGGACTAAGTCATGACTATGAAAAACGACTCAAGTTCCAAGCAGATATTCAAGATTATGTTGACATGTCAATCTCCAGTACCATTAACCTCCCTTCATGGGGGTCTAAAGGTAATGCAGAGCAAGACGTTGGGCGATTTGCTGAAACACTTAGCAAGTATGCACCACGACTACGTGGATTTACGTGTTATCCAGACGGAAGTCGAGGAGGTCAACCTCTAACAGAAGTTCCATATGAAGAAGCAATCAAGCATAAAGGAATTGTCTATGAAGAGAATATTGATCGTGCTTGCGTTTCCGGCGTCTGCGGAATATAATAATAACAATAAGAAAGATAACATTGAACACAGAATTCAAACAACTCCTATTGGAGACACTACAAGAAGTAAAGCAACATCCTGATGGAGAGAAGGGAGTTGCCTTTGTAACTGATTTTGACGAAGAACCTGAGTGGGAAGTTGCTCTAGTTTTTCGACCAAAGCCACACTAACGAAAGGAGGTGTATTTTCTTCTAACCAGCATCGTCCGCGCATGACGTTAAATGAGCAAAAAGAAAAAGCCCCAATCCGCGAGGAAAGGGGCTTTATTTACATCTGATATTTCTTGTTACGCATTTCTAGTAGTTGTTGCATAGTGCGACTATTCTGATCCCACATGTTACTAGGACCAGCATGTTGGCGTTGGGTATTGACTTGTCCCATCTGTTGCATCAACTGAGGAAGGCTGTAGCTGTCAGTCCATACCTTTCCCTGTTCAGGATCATATTGACGTTCTACCTTTCTATTCTGAAAGAAGTATTCCTGTAACTGCTTTAATATATCTTCTTCATTCATGATAGAAATAGTTTCTTCTCAGCGGCGCGTCTTGCAATGAGACCATTAAGCTTTTTCCCACCGCTAAACACCCACTTATCAAATTCCTCAGCAGCACCCTTGTAGTCGCCTTGATTGAGTTTCTTTCTTAGGGTTGACCCCATGAGCTTACCTTGACCAAGATTGAACACGAAGCTCGTCAGAGCACCTAGCTGGTTCTCATTCAAGGGAACAGAAATTAGGAAGTTGACAGCAACTTCAGCTTCCTGATAGTCATGGTCCAGTAAAACCTCTGCCTCAGCGACAGAGATCTTACGGTCCAATTTTACTCCATACGTATGTCCATATCCAATGGTAGGAACTCCGGCAGGACATAGATAAGACTCTAAGCGCAAACCTTCGAATTTCCTGATTAGTTCTTTACCGTCCATACTTTTCCTGCCTTTCTCTTGCACGATTAATAATACCAGACAAGTCCTTGATGTTATCTACATCACTGAGTTTAGCACCCTTGACACGAACAAGCTTACGCAAGGCTTCTGCTGGTAAGCCATAGCTTTCAGCAGTAGACTCAATACGTTTCTGTACTTGGTCTTCGTCAATGTGCCAATCTACAATCAAAGACTTAATCTGTTGAGCTACAGGAGAGTCATTAAGAAGTTCTTCTCCACGTTTACCACTCTTGATGGAGGCTACAAGAATCTTCTCTAGTTTGATTAACTGTTCCTTCTGACTAGCACCGAGGTTCTTCTGTGTCTTGAAATAATTACCTGTGTCAGCCTGAGCCATTGTTTCAGCAAGACCTCTCACACCAAATCCATGTTTGGAGATTTGCTGTTCTTTATCAGTGCGCTGATACATAGGAAGACCGGCACGTTCCGCACTAGGATCATAGACAATATTATCTTTGTTATGAAACCTGTTACGAATGCTCTGAGTGAGAAACTTAGGACTAACACCTTCAATAATAGTACCACGATCTTTCTGAGACAATTCAGAATTCAATAGCAGAGGTGCTTTTACAGCGGCCTTGGTTAGTTGAAGCGACGCCATTGTCTTTGGGAACATATTGTCAATGAAGGTACGATCTGGATCAATTACCTTAGTTGTAAATGAACCATACAAACCAAGATCAGTAGAAGCAGATAGAGGACCAACACTGACGGCTTCAGGAGTATTCTCCATTAGCCACTGACGCAAACTGAACTTCTGCAACTCAGGTGAATCTGCCTTAGTGCCACGAGCACCTATCTTAAGACCATCCAACAACCAGTCTGCCAAGTCGGCACCAATGAACCCAACAGCACCTCCAAGAGAGAAGGTAATGGCTAGGTATGTGAGCAATGGTCCTGCCTGCTTACCACCACTCTCAGCAGCAAGTTTGCCATACCGAGCAAGCTGTGTGTAGTAGTTAATCATGAAGGTATGCAATCCACGAGCCTCTTGTCCAACAAGACCCATATTAGCAAGTCCCATAGCACCAGCTTCAGGATTATAATTCACCATAGTATCCATCTGCTCTCTTCCAAGTTTGATAGCATCTTCAATCTTGTACCCATCTTTCACTGCCTGCCTCACAAATGAGCTAAACGCCCATGTGCGAGTCGGACCTTCAAATAGATTCATTGGAGCGTCCAAGAAACCTTCAGCGGCAGCATTCCCCCAAGACTTCCAAAAACCACCTTCTTTAGAAACACCTGTATCAGATAGAGACATACGTGCAACGTCAAGATCACGAATGGCTTGATGAATAGCTTGAGTAGTAGGTGAGAAATCACCATCGACTTTCTGCATCAAGTCACGAGACAACTTTTCAAATTTACCTTGTGTGACAGTATTCGCCAACTGGAACATACCATCCATAGAACCTTGTGCTAGTGACGTGGCTACGTGAACATAGTCACCACCATACTGCTTACGCATCTCAATCATTCGTGGAATGGTAGCTTGTCCAACCTGCAAGACTGACTGGACAGCTTGTGTTCCCTTAAGAGCAAGTAGGTATGGCAGAGTCACACGACTAAAGAAGTGTTGTGTGGTAGTAGTACCACGACGAACTGCTCCAATATTCTTAGGAGAAATATCCTCCAGATAGTCCATAAACTTGGTGATTGCTGAGGTGTCGATATTCTTACCCAGAGCATGGTCAACAAACTTCTGTCCTAGTGAGAGAGCACCACCAACATGAATCTTACCATCTTGCTGTGCCTTAAGAACAGGTTCCATCTGCTGGCGAATTTCCTGTGCAGCAATCCACTGATAGCCTGCGTCAAACTTAGTACGAACAGTGTCAATAGAGTCTGCATAGTTTCGTGCTTCAGTCATCCAGGGCTTGTTACCTTGGAAACCTTGCACACCTGCGCGGAACTTCTGACGATTCTGTTCACCAAGGTGACGTTCTTGCAAACCTTGAACACGTTCCTTGAATGCTTGTAGTGCTTCTGCAACTGCTGGATCAGTGTTATTGGTTAGTTCAAGTAGATGGTCAAACATACTAGACCTGCCACGGGCATCAGACTTAACGAACTTAATCTCAGATGCTTTGGTAGTATCTACATTTGGGATGTTTTCCTGAATCCATGTCAATGCCTTTTTGGCATCTCCAATTGTCTTTTCAGACACAAAGAAACCTAACCTAGAACCACCACCCTCTGTCTTCACATAGACATAGGCGCGGTATGGCCCAGACCAATAATGGACCATGTGGTTGTCAATATTGGTAATTGGTTTCTTTCCATCCTTAGCCAGCACTTCATTCATCTTAGCAAGTAGCTGCTCATCCCCCCTATTCAAAGCTTCATGAATCTTCTTCACAGCAGGACTGAAAGTTTCAGGTAGAACTTCACCAGAACCTTCGTTCTTAAAGCGCCACTGGAAGTAGGAACGCATCTCAGCTTCGCCACCCTTATGGAACATAACCTGCTTACGGATCATTGGAATGATTCCAGTACCAGTGTCATCTAGGATTTTGCGTGCTTGAATACGACCATTCTCAACAGCCTTGTTAGTCAAGTTATATACCCAAGTAACAGCAGGATGATTCAACAGATCGCGCTGAAGTCGGCCAGAGGAACCAAACTGTTCCTTGAGCAATCCACGATTGGTAATATCTGGAACAGTAGAGAGAACTTCAACAGCTTTCTCAGGAGTCCAAACTTCACCTGTGTATTTAGGATCAAGACCAGCCAAGTCCTTAGCAATCTTAGACTGCGTAGTTGCCATTTTCTGATTAGTAATTGCATTACCAGACTGCTTCTGCTTCTCTTCCCAGAGTTTAGTTAGTTCAGCTTCAGTAACATTAGGTACTTCCTTACGCAGATTCTCAGCGAACTTTTCGTAAGGATCTTTACCGAAAAAACCAATTGAACCTTTTTGACCTTTGCCAAACTTAGACTGACCTAAGACAGACACATTACCAAGAACTGCGTTAATCTCTTTTAGAGTTTGGCGATCATATTTAGAACGTGGATTTAGTGTCTTTTTATATTCTTCAATTCCTTGAATGTACTCTTTAAATGCCTGCTCAATTTGAGGTGTGTTTCTAACTGTGTGGCTAAGATTTGAACCCGCTATGGATCTACCTTGATCTTCTGACAGTCTATGTCCTAATGGATGTTTGGCTGTTGGATCTCCATAGGTAAATGTTTGTACATCTTTCCAAAGACTATTAGCTTCTCTATAGGCATCTTCCATCTTCATAACAAGCTCATAAGGAATTCGCTCATGAGCAAGAGTTTCTTGTAGCTTTTGAACTTTATCATACAGAGGACGAACAGTCTTCATCCAGCCTAATGAATCTAAGGCTGCTTTTGAATGTTCAACATTTCGACTAGCTTCTAGATCTTTGATGATTTGTTTTGTTTGAGCTTCCTCTTCTCGGATAAGTTGACGCTCACGCTCTTTTCCAAAAGAGAAATCTATTGATCCACGTTGACTGCCTCCAACCCGAGTTTGACCCCAAGGCTTTTCTACTTCAACTGAACGCTGACTAGGTTCAACAACAGGTTCTTCTTTAATTAAAGTGTCCTGCGCAGCTTTCTGTTGATATGCTAGTTCTTCTTCCTGCTTGCGCAGATAGTCCCTTGAACCGGGAACACCTTCTTCACCCGCTTTAGCGTTGTTCAGAACGTCATTACGAAGCTCAGTTGCTTGATTCTCGTAGCTGAATAGATCACCCTGCCTGACAGTCTCCTGAGCCTCTAGAGAGG
>Ga0209518_1001800_pt1 | contig 21825 bp, 21 predicted proteins | sample RifGroB1_FD_183993 | JGI IMG/M metagenome (GOLD analysis project Ga0209518, IMG submission 183993) | Groundwater microbial communities from Rifle, Colorado, USA - Groundwater B1 (SPAdes) (version 2) | ecosystem: Environmental > Aquatic > Deep subsurface > Groundwater | place: Rifle, Colorado...
CTAATTCTCATTAAAGTCGACAACGCTACCGACCCCTCAACCGTCGTTACCAAGTACTTTTTCCGTGAAGACTTGACCACCAAAAAGTACTTCTTTGTCTCCATTTCCAGCAATGGTATTCCCGAACTTATTGATAAACAAATTTATGTTAATCCTGACAACAATATCCCTTCTCTAAACGACGCTGTTCTGACAAACAAAATGGGAATGGATCTTGGTGAAACCTTAAAACTTACCTACACTCAATGCGCCAACCAAACCGCTTGTACCTCTGCCCCCGTTAAGGCGATGTACATCAATACCAGCTCAGGCATCACTTGGCAACTCTCTCTTTACACCAATGGTCTCTCCGCGACACCTCTTTTGATTCAAATAAACGCCGAGACAAAAGCCATCATTTACAAATCCCCCGAGTTCGCCAACAAATAATTTCTAAAACAAAATTTAATACATCACTCTTGTGTATTTTTTCTGTGCCAAGGACAAGATTCGAACTTGTGTAGGCTTGCGCCGCGGGTTTTACAGACCCGAGTATTTGACCACTCTACCACCTTGGCATTACCCTTTTACAGGGAGCCGTTGTTGAGACTCGAACTCAATACCTTTCCCTTACCAAGGGAATGCTCTGCCAGGTGAGCTACAACGGCTAATTAACCAACACCATATTTTACCTCATTTCATGCCCAATTTCCCAAGCTCATTCATTATGTATGATTTTAGGTGGGTATTAAAGAATCCGACGGTCATCACTCCATGTTTACAAATCTTCTTGTAAGTTCCTTTCCCCATCGAGTGTATTGGTTTCGTTGTCTTTATAGTATCTGGATCAATACCAAGCATTCTTCCCCAATACTTCCTTGCCTTAACCAAATCATTATCTTTAAAGGTTTGTAAATAATAACCAAATTTATCTTCCTTTGCACGACAAATTATTCTTAAATACAACATAAACTGCTTTATCACCCCAGGATCGGAATTGGTCACTCGAACTGCATAACTAGTAGTTTTATTTCCCTCTCCCCAATACAATCCCAAAGCTAAATACTTTAGCTTCACTTCATCTCTGGTTAATCTCGTTTTTATACAAAAAGGTTCACCATCAGGATTGTGTTTAATATAATTGGCTTCAGAACGCTTTCTCCTTACAATCCCATACTTATCCATCCAATAAATTACTTTGTGTGTTTTAAACCCCAACTTTATCGCTATTTCCGAAAGCGATTGTTTTTTATCGATATATAGCTCTTTTAACTCATCCTTGGTCGGGATTCTTGCCATATATCCATTATCCCGAAAAATACCCAAATGTCAAATCATTTATGGGTATCAAAAACAAGATTGTAAGGTAAAATATAGATTGTTGCGCCACCTTAGCTCAGTTGGCTAGAGCACCTGTTTTGTAAACAGGGGGTCCTGGGTTCGAATCCCAGAGGTGGCTCCAATTATTACTTAAAATTCGACCCTACAATGACCATCAAATCGACTGCCGGCTTATCCTCGGCGGACTGTGTGGCCACTTCTCCTCCAACCAACTGAGCCAGTTGTATAGCCTGACTTCCCCATTTTCCGGTTAAGTCAATAACTAATGTTTTCTGATAATCTGTCGTCTTGGCGGTCGCTTTTGCCGTTACCGAAATTCCCAAAACCTTTTTATCTTTTATTCTCTGTTCCAATGTATTTGTTAAACCCACCGTCTTCGTCCCGTTTACCAATACCACCTTCAAAGGATTATTCACGTCTGTCCCTGTAATAGTCAGGGAACCGTCCCCAATATTCACTGGTACCACATCTACAATTACATTTTTTGTCGGGTTGTAAATGTATGCCTTTTGCGCAATCGAATATATCAATATTTTATCCCCATTCTCCGCCTTGGCAAAAACAGGCTGATCCTTAAGCTTTTCCTTATCCGTCACTGTCGCCATCACCGGTTCTTCTCCTTCGGGTAGAATGACCAACTTACCCACCAAAGCGACAACTTTTGCCGTCTCTTCTTTAGCAATCTTATTTGGATCTTCTTTCAGCACCTGTATCTCTGTTTTTAATTGCCGATTTTCTTTTGAAAGTTTTATCAATCCCCCTATACCTCCAAAAACGATTAACAACACCGCCGCTAAGATAACTTTTCGTTTGTCCATATGTTTGTAATTAATTTAACTAAAAAACCACAATATTTCAAGTGTTTTACAAATTTCCACTTTCACTAGCCGTCTCCGTCGGCGTTATTACTACCACTGGCGTTGGCGTAGGCGTCTCTGTTGGACTTGGGGTTGAGCTCAACTCAGTTGTAGGAGTTGGCGTTATGGTAGTTTCCAGTATTGGAGTTGGTTCAGGTGTTACCGTTTCACTTGGCAGGTCAACAACTCCCCCACTTCCTTCAAACTTGCCTGTTTCATTTACTGCTAGAGCAACCCAGGCAAATCGTAAATCCATGCCGACTCCTCTACTCAAACGAATCTTAAAGCCTCTGGTATTTACATCGGCAATAGCATAACCGGGAATGTCGGCAACCGAAGCACCTCCTACAATTTGCACCGTGGCAGTTACCACTGGTTCGTCTTTATATTCTCTCTCAAACAAAATCTCCACTTGGCTGCCTCCAGTTTTAATCGTGGCAAAACCTGCTGTGTCTTTATTAAACGTTGGCCTTCCGACAAAGTTTACCTCTCCTCTAAAGATCACTTTGCCCAAAAACTCTACTGTGTTCCTAAACACCTCAGCTATTTTCTTGGAAATTAGGTCTAATATATCAATCTCACTCGAAGTATCACTTTGTATTTCACCGGCAGCCGTGGCCACTCCTGCTACCCGATCACTCAACAGACTCAGTTTCCTGGTCAAGATATCCACTCCTTCGATCCTCCCGGCCTTTATCGTATCTGCGTAAAGTATTCCTGAAAAAGTGGCGTCACCCGACACTAGTAGGTCCTGTGTCACCACTTTTGGAGTTATTATTTCCAGTCCGGCAACCACTCTGTCAGCTATTATGTCGGACATGTTTGCCGAGTCAGTCGCAACTTGATTTTTTTCCATAATCAGATTAGTCAGCACCTCATAACCATTAGCTACATCAATTCCCTTCATCACTTCAGTAAGATTACTTCCGGTACTGTTACCATTCTTCACAAAAACAATTACGACTCCAACTCCTTCTCCGTCATATCCGGTCATCGCCGTCCCAATTATTGCTCCGGCCTTTGTTGCTCTCATCGCCACCCCAGGAATGGATGAAGAAGTCAGATAATCTCCGGCCTTGATTTCCCCATTTTCCGCCGACACTTTTACTGGCACCCTTCCCGAAAGAGCTACCAGTACCGGAGTTCCCGATACATTTCCGTCACCAAGCACCATTCCCGGTTTTGTCGATACTATTCCCAGTACTGTGGAATCATAAGTCTTTCTGGATTTCTGGACGCCATTCTGAATTGAACTGTCAACAGAAACGACGTCTCCTTCAGCTATTGAGCCATCATTCGATGAATACACTTCCGCCAAATCAGCCCCGCCGACCTTGAAAGCTTCCAAGAAGCTACCTGCTTTAACCGTCACGTTCGTTCCCACCCCTGCCGTATTTTCGGCAAACTGAAAATTGAAGGTCCCTGCCGTTGCTCCGGTAGTGATAATTCCCTGAATCCAGACATCAAAACCTTGACCTGCATCTGAAGCAATATTGTTATTAACCATCTCGGCTGGGGTTGTACAGTCTGTAGTTAATGCTTGTAGAAATACAGCTCCTACTGACTCAGATCCCGACTGCTGAACACTACAAGTGGTAGCTGCAGGACCAAGAATCGCTGCTTTCCAATCCGGCCCGTTACTGCTTCCGTTAGTTACAATCAGATGCAGTCTGAACACCCAAGATTCACTGGCCGCCATTGAAAACTGTAAAGCTGTATCATTGGTCAGGGTGGTACTATTGGTCACCGCCTGGTCAGTAGATTTAGTAATAAACAACTTATCTCCCCCAATACAGTTTGTCCAAGCACCGTTTTGGTAACATCTGAATTTATTAGTACTAGTGTTGTAATAGGTAGCCCCGTTTGTTCCGATTGGATCGGCCGTTCCGTTATCCAGCACCAACAAATCTGGTGTCGCCGTGGCGCTGTTTCCGATTACTACCCTTCCTGTCGACGATGTTGGACCAACCATAAAGTTCACATTTCCAGTTCCGGAATATAAGTTTAAAGCCGTTGCACCAGTTGTATTACCCATCGTTATCGTCTTTGCATTGGCATTGGTACCAATATTAATTGCTCCGGTTGTTCCCGAGTCGAGTGTCACTGTTCCTGTTGTTCCGGTTGTAAAGGACAGATTTCCGGAAGTACCGGTTAGTAAAGTAATTCCTCCTGTACCGGAGTTGATGTTGACGGCCGTAGCTCCCGTACTGTTTCCCAAAGTAAGAGTTTTGGCATTGGCATTGGTACCAATATTAATTGCTCCGGTTGTTCCCGAGTCGAGTGTCACTGTTCCTGTTGTTCCGGTTGTAAAGGACAGATTTCCGGAAGTACCGGTTAGTAAAGTAATTCCTCCCGTACCGGAGTTGATGTTGACCGAAGTAGACGTATTAGTATTTCCTAAGGTAATCGCTTTTGCCGAAGCTCCGGTTCCAATATTTAGAGACATCGCCCCGGTCCCTGTAAATAAATTTGCCGTCCCCGTTTGGGCAGTTCCTCCCATCGTAAAGGTTCCATTCGTCGTCGAAGTTCCGAAAGAATACGTTGTTGCCCCTGCTCCATCCAAAATAAAGTTCCCCGTACCCGCATACATATTTAGGGCACCCGTTCCCGTCGCGCTACCAATCGTAATTGTTTTTCCGGTCGCGCTATTACCGATGTTTATCGCCCCGACACCGGAATCGATATTAATCGCCTGAGCCAGTGTCGCGTTTCCAATAGTCACTCCACCAGCCGCCGTTGTATCAATTATCGGAAATGACCTGGCAAAAATACCCAAAGGTGCCGCCGTCGATGACGGTAATGTCCGAGCATTCAAAATATACTGTGATCCCGCACCATTTATTGCCGCCGTCGTCTCCCCAAAAGTAAACGCTGTTTTTACGGCTGTTGTCAAAGCAAAGTTCCAAGCCTGTGCATTGTCGCCATTAGCAATGGTACTTCCACCTAAAGCAGCCGAAATTGAATCGAGACTGGTACCACTTGCACTACAAGCCCACGCCGTCCCACTATATTTAAGAATCTCTCCCGATGAACAAGTTCGAAGTAATGACAAACCGGTACTATTTACTAACCCACCGCCGGTACTTAGTTGAACTGCCGAACCCGATACTTTATTTGCCGTTGTGATTGTTGATAGGCTAGTATCAGCAATATTGGAAAGTGTATTCAAACTGGCATCTATTGTTTTATTTGTCAAAGCTATCGCAGTGTCCGTCAAAACGACTTTTGTTCCGGTTCTGATTCTTGCCACACCACCAGTTTGATCAGTAATCACAAACTCTTCGGACGAAGTTGTCGCCGGTCCGAACTGAAGCGTCGTTACTGCTCCAACCGATGGAGAACCGTCTGATTCTGCCACGGTCACGGATCCTCCGCCTGTTGAATCCGCACTACATGTCCAACCGGTAGCCGCCGTCCATTTTAGAATTTGATTATCACTACAAGTCCTAAGTAGCGACAAACCGGAATCATTCACCAAACCACCATTGGCATTTAATGTCGGTGACCCCGATGTACTATCCGTATTACACACCCAAGACGTTCCATTGTATTTAAGGATCTCTCCTGATGCGCAGGTTCTGAGCAAAGACAAGCCAGTACTATCTACTAACCCACCGCCGGTACTTAGTTGAACTGCTGAACCCGATACTTTATTTGCCGTTGTGATTGTTGCCAAATTGGCATCGGTTATTCCCGCAGTCCCGGATAAATTTGAGTTCGTAAGTCCGGAAATAGTATTGGCTCCGGCGGCAATCGTTTTATTTGTTAACGTCCCTGACTCATTCAGAAATACAAAGGTGTCATTCCCCGACAAAGCCGGAATCGTCGCTGTTCTACTGGCACTTGGTGCTGTAGAGGAAATCGTTGTCGTATTGGTTGTTCCCAATACCAGCTGATTATTTACCTTGGTCAGTGTAAGTGAATTAAACGTTGGTGTCGCTGTTGAATCGATATTTTGGATCGTATTCACCGACCCACTAACTACACTAAAGTTTGTTGAGTTATAGTTTGCTACTCCTTTTAATGTTGTTGAGGCGTCCACTCCGGCAATTGTTACTGTTCCTCCAAGAGATACCGGTGAACCGCTCACCGAAATTCCACTCCCCGGAGAGACAAAGATACTACTGTTGGATAGCTGGCCATTGGTAATACCCGCAGAGGCCGCTAGATTAGCCGAGGTTAATCCTGAAATAGCTGTGTTCGTTACTCCACTCACTCTCCCGTTTGCGTCGGTCGTCAACACCGGAATGTCTGTCGCTGTGCCGTAGGTTCCGGCTGTTCCCACGCTGGGTAACACTCCCGCAATATTTATCGTTGTCCCGGACGCAGTTACCGTATTTAATCCGCTGCCGGTAATCGTAAGACCCCCGGTTAAACTATTTATACTTGATACTCCCGTCCCCACCCCACTTACCGACTGACACTCCCATGAATCTCCATCCCAACTCAACACCTGGTCTATCGAACAGCCCGTCAAAAGACTCAAACCCGAGTCATTTGTTAACCCCCCTCCGCCTCTCAACGATACTGCGGCTCCGGATACTTTATTTGCCTCGGTAATTTGAGCCAGTTTTGCATTAGTTATCTCTCCATCACCAATTTTTCCCGACGTAATTGTCCCATCTGTTATTTTGGCTCCAGTCACAGCGGAATCAGCCAGTTTGATGGTCGTCACCGCCCCGTCAGCCAACTTCAGAGTTGTTATCGAACCATTTACAATCTGGGCATCACCAACCACCCCACTATTGATTATGGCCAATCCGGTCACTGGATCTATCGTAATGGCTCCGGAAACTACCGATGGTGTAGGGGATATTTCTGCCCCTGGAAGAATCACCGTCACGGTTTCTTGAGCTTGATCTAACCATTTAAAAACCTCTTTTCCAACAGCTGCAGTAGCTATATCCACCTCCTGCAAAGACGGTGTAATGCTTATATTTTCAAAATTACCTCGAGTATCTATCGTACCCAAAATTTGGGAATTATCTTTTAGACTTCGCAGATCCACGTCCCCAACCATCTTACCGCCGTTTATTCTGCCGTTAATTATTTTTACGGGGAGCGTTGTTCCGTCGGTCAGTGTTATACCAACCACTCCGTGTAACACAATCATGGCGTTCTCTATTACTCGATTATCGTCATCATAGATATTTACCGTCCCCTTTATTTCCTGGGTCAGTTTTGCCTCACCATTTTGATAAACAAGTTCTGTAAGATCAACGTATTTTTCATTTTGAATCTGTGCGTTTTGAACTTTTACAAATGCGTACTCTCCGTTGGTTCGTGCTATTACCAAATATGGCTGATTGCCCAAATTGCTCTCTGACAATACCTCCGGAGTTACTTCCGAAACAGCCTGAATTGTCACTTGTTTTTCAACAACAGCAGGCTTGATCTTGCCGCCACTAATTGCAAAAACAACCCCTCCCCCAGTAATCACAAAAAACAGAATCAAGATAAAACGCACTACCTGATCATATTTATTTCCAGTAATTAGCTGAGAACCTTCCATTTCTATTTTTCCCCCATCCTTCTCGTGGTCTTAATAAAAATAATAGAGGTCAGCATCACAATCCCTATGATTAGAAATAATATAAGCAACCAAGTTAACCACGATAGGTTCACATCAAGCACTTTTTGAACCGGCTCGGAAACAATAACCGTCAATCCATACTTCGAAAGCTTACTTGATCCGAATAAGGAATGTAGTCCTCTCCAGTTATATCCCTCCATATTTACCGCGTTTGTTTTCCATAGATCGTAACTACCGTCAGCCTCATTCACCACTACCCCCAGTCTGTCGGCATTAGGGTGTACTACCATTTTTCCTCCCTCCCCAACCACAACGACTTCCTGTCCCAATGTACTATCACCTACCCTCTGGAGTTCACTTGATAGATTTACTCCTGAAACAGCCACAAATAAAACACCCGATACCACATTTTTTGTGTTGACTGTCGGAACGGCAATCAAGAAAACGTCATCAACTCCCTCAATTAAATTTTCTAAGGCCATCGAAACATATGTTTTCCCAGTGTTTAGTGTTGAGTTAAAAAACTCAGCACCTGCAAAACTAGACGAGTTAAACATTGCCGAGGTTGGATAAGAGGCGATCGGTTCCCCATCTGCCTCAATTACACCAGCGATAGCCACATCGGTTCTTCCTAAAGATAAAAACTTCAACTGGTCTGCAAGCTCTTTACTTTGCGAACGAACAAAGGCCTTAATAAACACTTCATTCTTTGATAAATCAGTCACTCCTTGTGTCAAACCATCGATGGTTCTTGATAACTCCACCCTGGCAAAATCGGCCTTTTCAGAAAGTCCTCGGTTTGCATTACTGATTAAAGTTCCCTGAACCACAGCAATCATCAAAATCACCAATATGAAGCACATGAGAACTGAACCAAAAACTTTAAACACCAAGGTGCGCTCTGAAACCAACCTGGCCTTAAACGAGTCCCAGGATGGCAAAACCATACCTATTAAACCTGCGATTAGAGTCGCAAAGAACCTTGACCAATAATTCTCTATACCGTAATAGAGTGCCAAACTACAAAGTATCAATCCATAAGCAAACGAAATACTCTTCAGAAATCTCTTGTTCCAAAAAAATCCATAAAGACCGAAGGCAATCAGTACCAATATTAACAGGCTTAAAAGCCATCCTAAACCACCAAATACCGACTTTAATCCCAAAGTTACTACTGACAGGTCTGAGCCGTCAGGAAAAAAGTTTAAAGCAATAAACACACTAATTAGTAATCCAAAAATATATAGCATATACAAAGTTGAAGACTCAACTTCGCTCAAAGCCTCAATCAAAATCACCAAACCAAACAAGCCGTGAATCAAAAAACCGTCAATGTCTCCTCCTGAAAACAAAACTACCGCTAACCCCAAAAAGGTAGCCCCCAAAAAATATCGGAAAATATTTGTCAGGTTCACTGTACGTCCAACCTCTTCTTGAATCATCGAAGCTAGAATCAAACCAAACCCTCCAAATATCATTCCCAAACGAACTGGATTTAACCAAAGAGACAGTCTTCCTAGGGATAAAACATCCTGTTGGTTAGAGTACAAAAACAGAGACATTCCCAAAACAATAGATGTCAGGCTTATTAACCAGTCAAACAGCGTCGGAAATCCTACTCTTTCCACCAACCACAGTCTCATCGTATGCAAAAAAGACTCTCCACTCAGATCCGACAGACTTTTTCCTGGTCTCGGTGTTGGTAATAATGCGCTAGGTAATACATCTTGTTGTGATAATATCGCTACTCCTTCTTTTTTACTCGTGGTAGGTTTTTCTTTGGACTCGATTATTTCTCCTTCACCCTTGTTGCCTTCAAACTTCTTAATTTCCAGCTCTGGAATTCTAAATTTTCCCTTACCGATTCTGACGGAATTTATCAAACCCTCTTTCAAAAAACCATAGATGCTATTTGTTGAGTAACCAAGAATCTTGGCGGTCTCTGAAACCGAGTATGTTTTCTTCATGATTTATATATTTGTAACAATTTTCACAAATCCCTACAATCACTCTAAGGTAAAAAACAACATCTGTCAAATCAGAAACCCTCTCCCTCTACGTACGGGTCCCAGCTCTGGAGTATTTTGTGTTAAAATACCAGTTGCTTCATATCAATACCAAAGACTAAAACATGGCAAAAAAAGGACCAAGACAAAGTATGGGTTTAAAATGCTCCAAATGCGGGCACTTCAACTATATCTCTGAACGAAACAAAACCAACACCCCCGAAAAACTTGTCATCAGCAAGTACTGCCGTACCTGTCGTGAGCATACCGACCATAAAGAGGTTTCCAAATTAAAGTAATCCTTCTTCTCTTGTTTTCAACTCTTCCCTATTTATTAGGTAATTTTTTGCACCACTGCATCAAACTGATATATAATCCATCATCTGAACTAAGTTCTGTACTTTGAATTTAATGGGGAGGCAGCGATGTCATACTGGATATGCTACGAAAACTTGGACCGAACAAGCGGTCATTCGGGTATTCGAGGTCGGGATAATCTAGAAAGTAAATCCGTGTCTCGACGAAAAGATAGTGTAAAAGAATACCGAAAAAACCCCAACAAGCGGATCATCGCAGAAGGAATTACTCACGATGAGGCTCTGAACTTAATGGCCCTCACGCCGGAAATCTGTCGACTAACCACCACCGTCGATGATATCTTCGGTCAGTTCAACAGGATTGATAAAGAAACTAAAAACGTTATCTCCTTCCTGTTCGACGCCTACGAACAAATCATCGAAGATCGAAAACTCAAAGAAAAAGCCGGTATTACTCCGACAGGAAACTATCTTGATGTTTTTGTCGATGTCCACTCGGGCAATACGGGGAAATATCTCATCTTTCGCAAGATGAACACTCTTTTTGATGTCCTTCCGGACGGAACCATCGTCGATCTCAAAGAAGCCATTTTGGCTTTAGGTAAGGAAATCATGGCTGTCGCCCTTGAAAATCAAATTACCATCTGGAATGAAGAAAATAACTAGCTTACAAACCCCGCCTCAGCGGGGTTTTTAGTGCCAAGGAAACCCCGGACCAATGCGAGGCGAAATCCGAGTCTGTCCGGAAAGGACGTCATTTATACCCACGATCTAGTCGTAACGGCCACTGTTCCGAAATAATTCATTCAAATCCGCCAATCGGCGGGTTTTTGTATCTAAGGTGTATAATCCACACCAAAGAACCTTAAATTTCAAAGGAGAAAATCATGTCATATTACGTTGTCTTTGAGTACACAACCAAAGCCGGAGGATACGCAGGGATACGAACAGCGATTGATTACCAAAACAAGGAGAATTTTACTCTCCTCAACCCTACTTTAAACGGCCTATCTACAGTCATTGCTGAGGGTATATCAGAAGGAAAGTCCTACCAAATAATTCAACTCACCCCAGAAATATGTCTTCTAACGGCTGCTATCGAAAAAATTGATCTCGCCACCAATGGCAGTTTCAACTTTGATAAAAGTCACGGTTTTCTACGAGAAGCATGGGAAACAATCTACAACAATCGTTTGAATAACAAGGCTGACGGTCTTGTTGTAAAACCTGACTTTCAAGTGGTTGAACCCACTCAAGAATATTCCAATAAAAACCATCTCATGATATTTGTCAAAAACAAATTTACCAACACCGACGGGTCAATTGACGATAATCTTCAAATCGCTATCATGGACATTGAAGGTGAAATATACAAAATGACTGAAACAAAGCACTAGACACAAACCCGCCAATCGGCGGGGTTTTTATGCTCAATTTTTATGCTCAATCTGCTAAAATACGTATAACCCTAGGGGTGTAGTTCAATGGTAGAATCCGGGTCTCCAAAACCTGTGATGAAGGTCCGATTCCTTCCACCCCTGCAAATTATTTAGCCTCAAAAAACTATATCAGACTATCCTAGACCCTGAGGGAATACTGAACATTGAAGCTATTTCTTACTAAAAATCTTTTCAAATTCTGAGATTCCTTTAAGAGTGGCCAAGTCGATAATCAAAGCTTTAGCATCTTCTATACTTTTCCAGCCAGTTGTATAAAACTCCGTATCTAATAAAGCTTGGTCAGGTTTAAAATCCACCTCCGAGAGAGGAATAAAATACCAAATATCAAAATGTTGCTTACATTTTATTGTCGGGTGTTGAATTGGATTTATTGTCAGCAATTTTGGCTTACCAATACTTTGTAAATCCACCTTTACGACACCCCACTCTTCACCCATTTCTCTTTCCAGAGCTTCTTCAGGAATCTCCCCTTTATCTATATGACCACCATTAAAAAGCCAAAGACCTGACTTCTTGTGGTGTCCAACAAAAACTTTTCCTGCTTCGCGGTCAAAACCTGCAAAACAAACACAAAAATGAGAGTGTGGATTTTCGTCTCTGGTTAGTTCACCCTCTTTAGCTCTACTTATATATTCTGAGGCAACGGGCGAAGCTGGATGTTCCGAAGCGATTTCATTTATCCTTTCGGCAAGTCTTTCGGTCATAACGTAATTTTAACTTTTCAATATATTGAAAGCAATTACTGGTTGAGGAGCAATAAAGGTTTCCAGAAAGTATATGCCAATGCATGATATGCGAAGAATTTTTTTGTTTATTATGGTTACGAAGGAATCAAAACTGTAATTAATATTACTTTTCTGCTAGGATTTAGGTATGATCGAGTCCTTATTCTTCACCTCCTCAGACGATTCAAATCTGGCTCAAAACATCATTGCTACCGTTCCCCTTCTACGCCAAGGGAGGTATCGCTTTGGTCACTTTATTGATGGCGAAGTCATGTTCTATCTCGACGAACCGGTCAAGGGCAAGCGCTGTTTTGTCCTTGGACATACCGGACCTCCCGCCGACAACCTCCTCTCCATGTTTACCATCGTCAACACCCTCAAGCTCAACGGTGCTAAATCCATAGTTTCGGTCATCCCCTATCTCGGTTACGCCAGATCCGACCGTGACAAACCCCTACAACCTATAAACTCCAGACTGTTTGCTGGTTTCCTCAAACAGGCTGGTGCTTCCAAAGTCATCTGCCTTGATCTTCATAGCGAACTAAACAAAAGACACTTTACCATCCCCATCACCCATCTCTCTGCTCTACCTCTCATGGCTGACATCTATCAATCATTGAGTATTCCCAACTTGACCATTGCCACTCCGGATCTCGGTGGTTTGAATCGTGCCAAACTTTTTGCCAAAGCTATGGGGATCAAAGACATCGTTGTCATCGAAAAATATCGTCCCTCCGTCCAAAGCGCTGTCTCTTTAAAAATTACAGGCGACGTTAACAATAAAAATGTCATTCTGGTAGATGACATGATTCAAACGGGTGGTACTCTTCTCGCCGCCGCCAATCTTCTACGATCTAGAGGAGCCAAAGATCTCTACGTCGCCGTCACTCACTGCATCTATCAGAGTAAAGGTATCAATCTACTAACTTCTACATCACTTTTTAAGAAAATCCTCATCACTAACTCTCAAGAACCAATCGAAAAACTTCCCCCTAAAGTCTATATTCTCGACATCTCTCCGCTCCTCTCCAAAGCTATTGCCCGTATCACCTCTTCGTCCGTTACCTGAGGAAAGTTTCTATAATATGCCCCTACTGCTCCTCGATAATCCTTATCGATATTCAAACAAACTATCTCCTCCACCACTCCTTTAAGTTTTTCTTCAAACTCCGCTGGCATCACTGGCAAAGCTGCAATGATTTTATGTGGGTTTTTACTTCGCAGTTCTTCAATGGCCATCAAGTAAGTCAATCCCGTGGCCACTCCATCATCAACCAAAATTACCGTTTTCCCTTTAACACTCAGATCTTTCCTTCCCCGAAGATACAGCTTCTCTCTCCTTTCAATCTCCTGTTTTTCTCTCTCCACCTCTTTCTTTAACCAATTTTGATCAAGTCGGTTCTTTTCCTCCTCCGTACACCGTAACCCGCTCTTGGAAACCGCACAGACCGCATACTCCCTGTTATAAGGATGTCCGATCTTCCGCACCAATACAAGCCCCAAGGGAAACTTTAACTCACGGGCAATTACCTCCGCCAAAATCACTCCGCCACGAGGGATCGCCACTAAAACACAGTCTTCTTTTTGAAACTTTACCAAGCTCAAGGCCAATCTTTTACCAGCATCTACCCTGTCGTCAAACATACTACCTCCAGTATATACAAAACTCCACTAATTCATCAAAGCTCCGTCATCCCCAACGCCTCCGGTATACGCACGTTTTTCGGTACCACCACAAACATTAATCTTTTTTCATAAACATACTTTTTGCTGCCATCTGGCAGCTTATCTACCCTGTCATCCCACCAACGATTCAAGAACTGCTGAATCATATAAACTCGATCTTCCGCGTGATAATGACCGTATGGGTCCATCATTCGGATACTATCGTTTGCCCTATCCACATCCGTAACCACGCAGTAATGTCCGCTGTCACCTTTGCACATTTCCTCTTCATCTTCCATCTCTTCCCCTTCCTCGTCCGGATAGTCCTCATACGAATCACTCCCAAAAATTCCCTGCCAATCAACACCCACCGGATAGTTGTAAACACGTACCATCTGCTCGATGTCAAACAGGCTGGCATCTCGTTTCGCCCAAAGACGCATCCCGGGATAAGAATTTTTCACTGCCGTGGCCAAGAGCTCGATCGACATCCCGTTTTTTAAGGCTAATTCTCTTGTCGTTGCCGACTCGACCAGCTTATCCTGACTGGTCTCAATACCGTAATGCGACAACAAGATTTGCAAAGTAGCTGGACCACAAAAAGCCGGGTTCTCTTGACGAACTCTCGGTAAACTATCGATTGTCATTTTTTTCTCCAGCACCTCTTCCACTACCACTTCCTTGTCCATTACCAGATCTCTCTCCCACAAACCGTTATTTTCCAAATCAAAACCTCTAATCATCTTGAATCCTGCCTTCTCGGCCACCTTGATTGAGGGAATATTTCCGCTTTCAATCTCCGCCAACACTTTCAAACCATCCATCATCCACGGTTTCTTCTCCTGGAGGTATTCAAATACTAGCTTGCAACCAATTTCTATTGCTGGAGTAATCAAACCAGCCGGTGCTCCAGGACGCTTAGCATAGCTCATTTCCAACCTCCCCTGAACTATCTTTGATGGATAAAAATAAATAAAGCCGTGAACCCGACGATTAGCCACCTCTTCCGGCAAGTCGGCAATGGCAAACAAAAATGTATTTCCCTCACCTTTTTCGTCCATCCACTTTTGGTAATTCCAAATATTCAGGTTATCGACATTGTCCATCCATCTTTGCACCTCGGAACTCTCCACTATCTGGATCAGATCCCGCAAGTCACGACTGTCTTCACACTCAAAAAAGCGGACTACATAACCCTTTCCATCCTTCATAAAATACTTTTTGTCGCGATTCTCCATAACCCTGATTTTACCAAACAATCGTCCCCTACCCGATCTGACTAGATTGTTCTGGCGTATTTCGACAGTAAACTGGCCAAGACCTCATCAAAACTGATTCCATACATCGCGAGCACCTCGGTAAATGGCAAGCCCATATCCGGACCAAAGGCTGTGTTCGGATTTGAGTCGGTGAAATATGGAATATTTGTCTCGGAATCCACACGCACATCAAACTTAGCATAGTCCTTGTGTTGCAAGCCACGGAAGGCACGAATTGCCAGTTGAGAAATTTTACTGGCCAAAGGTTCTTCCACACTTTTGTAGGTATAGGCTTTGATATCATCGTAAGACTCAAAGCTGGTGAAATAATGCTTTCCGTCCGTCTTTTTCCTAAATACTTTTTGGCCCATAAAAACACTCTTTTTTGCCCCGTCATCAAATACCACCACTGTTACCTCCGGTCCATCAATAAATTGTTCCACAATAACCGGGATCTTATACGTCGACACCATCTTATTCACCTTCCTCTGAGCGTCCTTAATCGTTTCCTTGACCGCATGGTTATCGATGCCTACACTTCCGCCACTTTCATTTAACTTGACAATTAAAGGCAGTCCCAAGTCATCACGAATTGCCGTGTTTGATCTACGAATGAACTGAAACGCCGGAGTAGGAATGCCGTAGGCCATCAAAAGTCTCTTGGTCAAATTTCGATTATTTCCGATCACCATCCCCTCCATACCGGCACCGGTATAGGGCAAGTTGGACAACTCCAAAGCTGCTGGTACCGATGTCTGCAGTCGATCCATCCCTTTTAGGGTGTCCACCAGGTTCAAAACTAACGAAGGCTTATCCACTAAAAGGTTAGTCAAGAAATATGGATCACCAGGTAGAGTTTTAACCTGGACACCCATTTTCTCAATCCTCTCGGCGACCTCTTTGGCTCTGTCTTCCACTTCCACCTCGGCATAATAAGCCTCTTCTGTCGGGAACATCTCTCTTTCAACGTGAGAATATGCCACTACCACAAGACCAAGATTCTTTAGAGCCTCTTTGTCGACTCGAAGTCTTGGTTTTTTATGTGCTTTAGGTGTGATTGACTCCTGTTTTTCCTCTGACTTTACCTCTTGCTCGTGAAGTTCTGCCTCTTTTAGTTGCCGTTCTTTCTTTTTTATTCCCAACAAATCTTTTATTCCAATCATGAATTCAGCTTAGCATTTTCCCCTGACTAAAATCAACCGTTAATTTTCTTCTTTTCGATATCTCTAAGCTTTTTGTAATCCAAAACGTACAAGGCGCTCATCTCTTTTGAATCTTCTTCATAAAAATGTCGGCCCCTTCTCTCAAAACCACATGCCTCTACTACCCTCATTGAACCAATATTACTCTCGTCAATAAAACAAAAGACAAATACCCCCGTTCCCCCTTTGATCCTATCAAGTCTTTTTAGCTCTAAACAGGCTTGTCTCACCGCACTGGATATCTGTCCGCCAGGAGCCTTTGGTAGCTTGGCAAAACTAATCTCAAAAATTTTATTATCATTAACCTCGTTCTTTTTAATTAAACCCGCTCTCACGATCCTGTTAATGATTTTCTTCTCTTCACTGCCTGCATAAAGATATACAAACCCCTGAACCTCCCCAATCTCACTGGCTTGATCTTCTCCAAAAATCTTGTCCGTGCCCGACACCGCAAATAGGTAATATCGTCCATAAGCTCCTTTTTCATCCGCCCATTCATAACGATCTTTTTTAGACATCCCGGCCACACTATCCATCATCTCTTGCACCTCACGGTGATCGACAATCTTCCTCAGTCGCAACATATCTTCTTTACGTCCGGAATCAAAAAATCTAATTTCTACCTTCTCACCTGGGTATTTTTTTAGTTTTAGGTCATTTTTATTCATCTCCACACTAGATTATCACATCCGCTAAACATTTTGCGCTTGCTTAATTCGAAAACCAATATACAATTCACCACAAGCACTCTAAAAATCTAAAAGGAGGTAACATGGCCGTCCATTTTCTTGCTTCTTTTCTTGACAAAGCTTCCGGTCTCTTTAGTAAGAAGTCTCTGCCGTCGACAATCGAACTCTACGACCCCATTACTGTTAGTCGACCCGATGTCGAGTTTCGAGTTCTCTCCTCTCTCGCTAAACAAAATGTCTATTTCATCGACCTGGACACGACAAACTACATCGACGGACTGATCTATCTGCCTTCTCTCGGTTTGACGCTTACTCCCCCTCCCCCTCAAAAAGCCGCTCGCAGTAATTTGGGTTTCTTAAATCTGGAAACCAAACGGGAAACAAGCTCTCCCTCCAACCCGAACGTAGCCGAGGTTGATGCTGTTTTGTACTTCGAGTATGAGGGTCGGGAATGCAAAACAGGCTTACTTGATAACGGACTTGCTTACCTGTTCTTTGTCAAAATCTGGAATGACCTTGACTTCATCATCTGGGAAAAAATCCTCGAAGAAGTTGTCAGGGATCTAACTCTTGATTTTGAAGGGTATCTTCTTCCCAGGGTAAACTTCACGGTAGCCACCACCTTTATTCCCCACAAACCCTCAGAGCCCAGTAAGTTAATAATCAATCGTCAAGACGACAACTCCGACGCCTCATTTGCCGTATCCAACCACACGATTGGCACCCTGGAAAACAGTGACGGGTTTGACGACGATGACGACGATGAAGAATACGAAGAATTAAAAAAACCTAAACCCCGACACTAATCGGGGTTTTTCTTTATCTCCGCATTGCGATAATACCAAACCAAGGGTACAATCTCACCAAGCACACTAAAAAGGAGGTCGCATGATCGTCTTAACTCCACTGTTGTTCTGGATTTCTGTTTCCTTCGGTTTTCTCTGTCTCACTGGTGTCTACTTCTTCGAGAAGTGGTATCTCAAGGTCAACAGACCCACCCCCAAACAAGAACTGATTCATAAATATCTTTTCCCCTTCCTGTTCTTGTGTTTTTTGGTCTTCGGCTTTACCCCAATCTTCTTCTGGTTCCTTTTATTGCCCTTCCACTAAGTGTTACGCCCCGATTTGCATCGGGGCTTTTTTTATACCTCCACCACAATACTCCCTTGCCTCAAAATCTTTATTTCCTTCCCTGTCGTATCCACAATTGTTGACGGCTGACGCAGAAGTAACTCTCCCGCGTCAATAAATAAATCAATTAATTTTTGTTTTTCTTTAGGTACCGTTTCCAAAAACTCTTTCAGACTTTTCGCTGTCATCGCCCCGGAAACATTGGCCGACGTCGAGGTAATTGGTTTTCCAAAAATATCAATTATCTCCAAAATATCCTTACTGTCCGGATTTCGCAGTCCTAACGTATTAGTTTCTCCCTGCGCTTTTTTTGACACCTTGTTTTTACTTGTGGCTACAATAGCCACCGCACCCGGCCAGTATTTCTGCACCACTTTCTTACCCAAATCACTCAAAATTACATACTCTTCCGCCATCGCTACCCCACTCACCGCTACCAACACTGGCTTGTTTCCTCGCTCACCCTTAAACTTCCATAACTTCTCCAAAGCCATCTCGGAAGTTGCATCCACTCCCAGTCCGTAAACCGTTTCGGTTGGATAAACTACCAAACCGTTGGCTTTAAGTACTTTTACTACCTCGTCTGTCTTTAATTGTGAAAGCAAAACAGTTTTCATCTATCGTATTTTAACCCAAGACACTTAAACCACAGATTATTTTTTTGAAACCAACAATCTGTTAATATCTAATCAATGCAAAAAATTGTTACCTTAGGTGGTGGTACCGGTGCGCCCATTATCACCCAAGCCCTTCTCCTCGCCGGGTACAAAAATCTTTCTTGTATTGCATCAAGTATGGACTCTGGCGGTAAAACAGGCATTATCCGCTCCGACGAACGCGACCAAGTTATCGCCATCTCCGATCTTCTTCGCACCCTCATTTCCCTAATCTCCAGTACCAATCATAAAAAAAATATCCAGGCTTTTACTGATCTCGTCTCCTTCACCGATGGCCGCCAAAGAAATCTTGGCTACACTCTCTACTACGCCCTTCTGGAGATGTATCAAAACGACTTCATTAAAGTCCAAGAACATCTCGAAAACCTTCTGGGTATCAAGTTTGACGGCACCGTCATTCCGGTAACTACCGACTCCAGCAACATCTGTTTCGAAACAAAAAACGGCACTGTTTTCCGGGGCGAGCACGAGCTGGACAAACAATCCATGTCCAAAAACTCCATTACCGATCTTTGGCTGGATCCGGATGTGCCGGCTACTCCTCAAGCTATCGAGGCCATCGAAAACGCCGACTTCATCATTTACTGTCCCGGTAGTATTTATGGTTCAATCATTAGCACCTTTCTCCCTGTAGGTATCAAGGAAGCTTTAGAACTCTCCAAAGCAAAAAAAATTCTCATTACCAACCTTGTCTCAAACAGAAATCAAACCCATCATTTCACTCCGGAAAAATATTTAAAAACCTTCCGTCGCTTCACCGGTCTTTCCCAACCCTTTGACATCATCATTACTCCCCACATTTCTCAAAAAGCTTTCGAGAAAAAATACTCGAGGGTGGCCTGGTCGTATGCCCTCGAACACTCCCATTTTCTTGGCTGGTCAAAAACCGAACTCAAATCTATTTCCAACAAAGGTATCAAAGTATTAACTTCTGATATTATCTCTATCACCCCTCAACTCAACCGCCTTCGCCATGATCCCCAAAAACTCTCCAAACTTCTCAAAACGATCATCAAATAAAAACCCGCCATTTCTGACGGGCGAACTATCTTTCCTAATTGGTTTTTACTAAATCAACGACTACCGAACCAGGAGGTAACATCGAAGCTTCAACCGGAAACAACTTCATCCGATCCTTTACCTCCACTCGGAATAGCTTGCCGTCTGGACGACGAACATAATCTCCATTTTGACAGTGATATTCCCTGTCTTTAGTCTGGAATACTCCCTCAATCCCGAAAGAAAAGGTATCCATCACCATTTCTCCTTTCACTGAATGTGCGATATTTATGCGATTATACAACAAAAACATATACTCTCGTGCATCATATTAAAGAAAAATATTCTGCACCTCAGCATCAAAAAAAATAATTTTTGATCAACTCACTTTGTATCTTCTACCGCCGGTTCACCCCTACAACGGGTGCATCCTTAAACTACCTTGCTGACCTCAAGGCGTTTCTACAACTCTAAAAGACACTTCATGCTTCGACCTACCCTACTCAATTACTGTCCGCTTGTTAAGGATTCTATCTGTGTTTAAAACGATGGTCACGTAGACACAGATTTTGTTTTTTTGCCCTGACCTTGACACTTGGGATCTTTCCCCAAAACGTAAAGGTGGGTGAACTGTCCCGACACTGGAAATGTCGAGAACTCCGTCCCCCGAAAGATAGCTTGTAGAGGAAAAACCTCCCAATCTATCAAAGTTCAGAGCAACCTCATTTAATCACGTCATGAAAACTCGTGTCAAGTTTGCACAACTCGAATACCTCAAATCGACCCTTCCATGTTAAAATACCTTGATATGCCTCGTCCACTTGAATATATACGCTCGATAAGACTAGAAATGAAGCAGGTAAAATGGCCGTCTCACCAGACTGCCTTAAAGATGACCATCCTCGTCATCATTACTAGTCTAGCTGTAGCGTTTTACTCAGGAGGACTGGACTATCTCTTTACGACCATGCTTGCCAAAGCACTAAATCGCTAAAATGAAACTAAAAGAAGACAAAGCCAAACAAATTGATGAACTTGTGCCCAAAACACAGGATCCTAATCACGTCGTCATTACCGACAACGCCCCTCCCTCCGCCAAGTGGTACGTCGTTCACACCCAATCTGGTCACGAAAACCGTGTTTTGATTACACTAAAAACCAGAGTAATCTCCATGGGTCTTGAGAACTTCATCTACGAAATCCTCATTCCAACTCAAGAAAAGATCAAAATCAATAAAGGTAAGAAAACCACCATCAAAGAAAAGCTTTTCCCTGGTTATATGCTCGTTCGTATGATTGTCTCCGATGACTCCTGGCTCGCTGTCCGCACCACCCAAGGTGTTACTGGCTTCGTCGGCACCGCCGATCAACCCACCCCTCTTCCCGAAAACGAAGTTAAGGCCATCACCGCCTTTGGCCAGCAAGCTGCTCCCAAGTTCCAAGCCGCCTTCACCATGGGTGAGGCCGTCCGCATCATTGAAGGACCTTTCACCGACCTCCTCGGAACCGTCTCTGCCATCGACGACGCCAAGGGCAAGGTCACAGTCTTGGTCAGTATTTTTGGACGCGAAACTCCCGTCGAGCTCGACTTCCTCCAAATCTCCAAGATATAAGGGCTTTCTTGACACTCTTTTCTCTTCCTGTCATATTTAAGGTAGTCCCCCAACGGGATGTGTCATGAAAAACTTAAATAGTGAAGAAACACTCTGGGTAGTCCTTCCAATTCTTCTTGTAGTTGGTATTCTCATTGCCAGCATCATCATTCTCCCTAAAACCCAAACCGAAACTCGCAGCAAAGCCTCTGAACCCACCGTAGTTCCAACGATCGTCGCCACCCCGACCGTAACCCCTCTATCTCCCGAACGTCCCGAAATCATCTGCTCCGCCCTGTACTCTCCGGTCTGCAGCCAAAATGGCGTTACCTATCCCAGTGAGTGTGAGGCCAACAACGCTGGTGTCACGGCCTTTACCTCAGGCGAGTGTCC